>Ga0116231_10010699_pt1 | contig 14562 bp, 13 predicted proteins | sample S1TSphgellanicum_2_FD_89695 | JGI IMG/M metagenome (GOLD analysis project Ga0116231, IMG submission 89695) | Host-associated microbial communities from peat moss isolated from Minnesota, USA - S1T2_Fd - Sphagnum magellanicum MG | ecosystem: Host-associated > Plants > Peat moss > Unclassified...
CAGACCGCGCACAAGATGAAAGAACAACGCGGCCCGTTGCCGGGCGAGAAAGCCGGCAGCGACAACGAGCGCGTCAAACGCTACGTCGCAAAATATACGATCAACCCGGCGATCGCGCACGGCATGGCGCATGAGATCGGCTCGATCGCGGTCGGCAAGCTCGCCGATCTCGTGCTGTGGAATCCGGCGTTCTTCGGCTTCCGGCCCGAACTCGTGATCAAGGGCGGAACGATCGCGTGGGCGGTGATGGGCGATCCGGCGGCGTCCATCCCGACGCCCCAACCGCAGCGCATGCGCCCGATGTGGGGCGCATATGGAAGCGCGCCGCAACTCGGCTCGCTCACCTTCGTCTCCCAACTGGCGCTCGATTTCGGCTTGCCCGCGCATTCGCCGCTCGGCCGCGCGCGCGTTGCAGTCCGCGGCTGCCGTGCGATCGGTAAGCGCGATATGGTTCGTAACGATGCGCTGCCGAAGATCGAGGTCGATCCCCGCACTTACGAAGTGCGCGCCGACGGCGAACTGCTGACGTGCGAGCCCGCGCGCGTGTTGCCGCTCGCACAGCGTTACGCGCTGTTTTGATGCTCGTCGTCCGCGACGGCGTGCTCGGCAATCTCGCCGCTTACGAGGTTGGTGGTCGGCAGATCGAACGCATCGGCGTGCGCAGCGACGATACGGCGAAGCGCGTGCTGCGCTTGGAAACCAGCGTCGGCGACATCGGGATTCGCTTTGCCGGCGAGACGCGGCTAGCCGACGGCGATATCGTCCACGCCGATGCGGAGCGCGTGATCGCGGTCGCCGTCACGGCCGACGACGTGCTCGTTTTCCGGCCGCCGACGATCGGTGCGGCAATCGATCTCGCGCACGCGCTGGGGAACCGGCATCTGCCGATCTTGCGCGACGGCGAGACGATCGTCGTGCGGTTCGATCCGCTCCTCGAAGCGCTCGGGATCGCGAACGGCGTCCCGGTTGCGCGCGAAGCGCGCGTCGTGCGCCAGCCATTCTTGCACGCGCACGCGCCGCACACGCACGATTGAGCCGATGATCGATCTGGCCGCGCTCTTGCAACTTGCCGACGTCGCCTTTCCGGCCGGCGGTTTCGGGCATTCGTTCGGCTTGGAAACTGCGATCGCCGAGGAGCGCGTGACCGGCGCACCCGCCCTCGAAGCGTGGATTTCCGACTATCTCCTCACCGGCTGCGCGCCGCTGGACGGCGGCGCGCTCGTACTCGCCTACGACGAACCGGAGCGCACCCGCGCGCTCGACGCGCGTGTCACGGCCGCGCAGCCGAACGCGGAGATCCGGCGCGCAAACGCGCACCTCGCGCGCGCGACGCTCGACATCTACGCGGCGCTCGGCCTCGCACCCGAAGCCACGGCAGCGTATGCCGCCGCGATCGGCCGCGGTGAGGCGTCGGGCGTGCACGCACTTGCCGCCGGGATCGGCTACCGCGCCGTCGGCGCGCCGATCCGCACCGCGCTCGAAGCCCACGCGACGGTCATCGTCGCGTCGCTGGCGTCGGTCGCGGCGCGCGCGGTCCCGCTTGGGCAGCGCGCCGTCGCGCTCGTCCGGTGGCGCTTGCGCGAGGCGATCGCGGCGTTCGTCGAGCGCGCCCTGGCCGTGCGTTCGATCGACGATCTTTCATCGAGCGCGCTGATCTGCGAGATCGACGGCTTGCGTCACCGCGTGCTGCTGGCCCGGCTCTTCGCCTCATGAGCGCCGTACGCGTCGGCATCGGCGGCCCGGTCGGTGCGGGCAAGACGGCGCTGGTCGAACATCTCGCGCGCGCGCTCGGCACGAGCATCGACATGGCGGTCATCACGAACGACATCTACACGCAAGAGGACGCACAGATTCTCTTGCGCAGCGGGTGCCTGCCGCCGGAGCGGATCGTCGGCGTCGAGACGGGCGGATGTCCGCACACCGCGATCCGCGAGGACGCCTCGATGAATCTGCAGGCGATCGCCGATCTCGAACGGCGTTTTCCCGATCTGCAACTCGTCATCGTGGAGAGCGGCGGTGACAATCTCGCCGCGACCTTCAGCCCCGAGCTCGCCGATGTGACGATCTACGTGATCGACGTTGCCGGCGGCGACAAAGTCCCCGCCAAGGGCGGCCCCGGCATCACGCGCGCCGATCTGCTCGTGATCAACAAGATCGACCTCGCCCCGCACGTCGGCGCCGATTTGGAACGGATGCGCCGCGATGCAACCGCGGCGCGCGCGACGCGACCGCTCGTCTTCACCGACCTTCGCGGCGGCGTGAACGTCGGCGAGGTGGTGCGCTTCGTGGAGCGCGCCGCACTCTTGGACGCCGCGCGATAGCGCTCGCCGGACGGCTCGAACTCCACGCCGTTCGCCGCGGCGATCGCACGGTGATCGAGCGCGTCCGCTACGAGGGCGTCGCGCGCTGCAGCCGCACGTTTTGGCGCGACGGCGCGGCGCTCGTGATGCTCTCGAATCTCGGCCCCGGGATCATCCGCGGCGATTCGATCGAGATCGTGGGCACGGTCGGCCCGGGCGCCCGGCTGATCGTGACCGAACAGGCGGCGACGCGCGTGCTCGGCGGCGTCTCGTCCTCGCGCATCGACGCCGCCTGGAGCGTCGCGGCCGGCGCGACGCTCGAACTCTGCCCGGAGCCGATCGTGGCTCACCTGGGCGGCGAAGCTACGATCGCGACGACAATCGATTGCGCATCCGATGCAACCGTGATCGTGCGCGATCTCGCGAGCGTCTCGAACGGCACGCGCCTGCGACTGCGAACGCTCGTGCGCATCGCCGGCCGCGACGCGTTCTACGATTCGATCGAACTCGGCGCGCATGCACCGCCCGCGATCGGGACCCTCGCGATCATCGGGCAATCACCCGACGTCGCATCGCTCGATGCGCTCGCGGCCGCGTCGCCGCTCCGCGTCGGCGTTGGCGTCCTTGTGAGCGGCCTCTTCGTGCGCGTTCTCGGATCGGCCGTGTGGCCCGTCCGAGAACTGCTCGACACCGCCCGCGCAACGATCGCCCCACGTGTCACCCCGAGCATCGTCGAGGGGCCGCCGCCAAGCGCGACATTTGTGGCGATCCCTCGACGGAGCCTGTCCTGAGCGCAAGCGAAGGGCTCGGGATGACAACGATCGTGACTACTGCTAAGTCCGAACATCTCTAGGCAAACGCCCGAATCGGGTGATAGAGTTGCGTGAGGAGAACGCAATGCAACTGGCACCGGAACTCGGGATCCCTGAGGTCAAACCCGCAATCGAATCGATTCGCGGAGCGTGGTTCCAAAAAGTGAGCCCGCGGACGCGCCACTCGCTACTGCAGGGACGCATGTTTCTTGCGCTCGCAACGTGTTTGGGCGAGCGCGGATTCGTTGGCCCGGAGTGGCGATTCTATTTCGCCCCGAGCGACGAGCGCCCGAGCTCGCTGGTGCCGGACGTGGCCTTCGTCTCCAAGGAACGATTGCCCGATCCAGGCGATGCGCGGGAGCGGCCACTCCTGGCTCCCGACATCGCGGTCGAAGTGCTCTCGCCGGGCGATCGCGTGAACGTGCTTGAAACGAAGATCGAACTCTATCTCACCCATGGTGCCGTGCTCGTGATCGTCGTCGATCCCGACAAGAAAACCGTGCGCTTCCGCGAGCGCGATCGCGATGCGTCGTTCGCCCGCGGCGAACGCGCGTGCGGTACGGCCTTCCCGGAACTGGCGATCGACGTTACCGAACTCTTCGCGGGCCTCGACTAGCCTTACGGCAGCGAGAGCAGCGCTTTCATCACGGTGACGGCTGCGCCTGAGACGGTGATGCGGCCGATATCGTCGGGCGGCAGGCCGCCGACGGAGACTTCGGCCACGCCGGGGCGATGGACGTGCATGCCCTGCGCCACGCGAAATTGCGTGTCCGTGACGATGCCGTAGCGCGCGACGTAGGCGGCCATGCCGCCGGTGGCGGAGCCGGTGAACGGGTCCTCGATGACGTCGCCGAAATCGGCGAAGTGCCGCGCGTGGAGCGCGAAGCCGTCGTCGGCGCGCGCGAAGACGTGGACGCTAAAATACTCCCGTTCGGCGGGGAACAGCACGCGGCGGTCGACGCGCAGCCGGTCGAGCGTCTCGAGCGAGGCGAGCGCGATCATCAGCTGCGGCGTTCCGGTGGAGACGACTTGCGGCAGCGCGGCGGGGTGCAAATCGTCTTTGTCGATACCGAGCGCCTTTGCGATCTTGCCGCGCTTGAACGTTGCGCCGAAGACCGGCGGCGGCTGCGACATCGCGTACGTGATCGTGGAACCCACGCGCACGATGCGCACCGGGATCACGCCGGCGGGCATGCGCAGGAGGATGTCGTCACGGTCGGGGCCGATGCGGCCGCTCTCGCGCAGCGCGTGGGTGGTGGCGATCGTGGGATGACCGGCGAGCGGGATCTCACCGGCCGGTGTAAAGTAGCGCACCGAGAAATCGACCCCGTCGCCGCCCGGAAACACGAAGGCCGTCTCGGAGAGGTTCATCTCGCGGGCGATCGCGAGCATACGCTCTTCGTCCAGCTCGTGCGCGTCGAGGACGACGGCGCAGGCGTTCCCCTGGAGGGGCGTCGTCGTGAACGCGTCGACCCAAATGACGTCGTAGGTCACGTGAAAGACGCCGTCCCGAATCGTCCCATGGGCGCCTTTTTGCGCACCATGGGACGAAATCATTCGGCTTTTTGGCGGACCGCTGCGGTGCCGCGTGTCTCCACGCGTTAGAAGGGCAGCAACAACCGGAACGCGGCGCGAAGCGGTGCGTCCCACTGCGTCGTGTTGAAGCCGTTGTCGACCTTGATCAGGTAGCGTTTGTCGAGCAGGTTGTCGGCGGTGAGTTCGTAGCCGATGTGCTTGCCGCTCGGTAGCCGCCCGATCGCGACGTTCTCCTCGAAGTGCGCGGGGAGCCGGCCGCCGGTGCCGTTGAGAAACGCGACCGGGAAGCCGGAGCCGTACTGCGACTCGAGGGTCACGAAGGTCTTGAGCGCGTTGCCGAACCGGCGCGTCACGTGCGCGTCGCTGGTATAGGTTTCGTCGTGATCCTCCGGTTCGAGCGTCAGATCGGTGACCACCGGCGGCGGGAAGAGGAACGTGCCGCCCGAGACGCCGCCCGCGAGCGAGAGCGAATAGGTGAACGAAAAGCCGACGTCGGTCGTGGCCGACGACTGCTGGTAGCGTCCTTCGATCCCGCGCGTCGTGCCGATCGCGCTGTTGTAGACGGCGAAGAGCGGCGTGTTGTCGAGGTTCGTCGTGTCGAGCACGTTGACGACGGTCCGGTCGTACGCGCTCACGTACGCGCGTCGTCCGTCGCCGAAGTCGTGCGCGAGGCCGGCTTCGAGCAGCGTGTCGCGCTCCGGCTGCAGATCGTAGACGGGGTTCGCCGTCGGTGAGGTGTCGGTGATCACCGCCTCGCGGCGCGTATCCTCGAGGCCGGGTGCCGCGTAGTATCTGCCGATGAAGGCATGGGCGATCGTTCCGGGCGCGATCGTTTGATCGATCTCGAAACGCGGGCTGAACTGCTCGCCCGAGACGTAGCCCGTGCTGTGATCGTAGCGAATCCCCGGCTTGATCGAGAGATACGGGCTGGGTGCCCAGACGTCTTCGACGTACGCGGACGTTTCGGTGCCGCGCTGCGCGTTGATGTCGGTGAACGAACCGGCGGCCGGGCCGTTCGGGTTTTCATCGGGCGCAAACGCGATCGCCACGTTCGAAGCGAAATCTTCTTGCGAGAGATCGACGCCGTACGTGAACGTATGCGCGCCGAACGAGCGGCTCGCCGACGTCCGCAGCCCGACGTAGGCGGCGGCGCGATCCTGGAAGAGCCCGTTCGAGGGGCAATCGTAGCCATTGACCACGTTGACCGGGCACGATTGCGGCGTCGCCGCCGTGCCGAGGATGTAGCCTTGCACGTCGGCGCCGAGGTCGCCGTCGTAGACGACGCGGTTGTAGCGCGACCACGGCACGATCCGAAGATACCCGTTCCCGTCCGCATCCTCGTGCGTGAACGAAAGCGCGAGGAAGCGATCGTATTCGCGCTGGACGTCATCTTGGTTGGGCAGCGAGACGGCACCGGCGTTGAGGTCGTTCGGATCGGTATTGATCGGGATCTCGTAGGTCGCGTATTGGTTGGCGACATCGAGCGCGAGCGAATCGCGATCGTCGAGCGGTAGTCCGATGCGGATGAATTGGTTCGCCGTCGAGGACGCATCGTGGATCGCGTTCTCGGAGGGCGTATCGAGCCCGCGATCGCTCGCGAGGTTATCGAGCGCGATCGAGATCTGCGCCTTGCCGACGTCGAATTGCTTGATCAGCTGCGCCTCCTGCGTGCCGAGTCCGCCGGCACCGAGCGTGATGAGCCCCGGCGGCGCTGGGTTCGCAAACGACAGGCTCTGGACGTTGACGACGGCGCCCATGCGCTGCCCGCCGAACTCCGCCGGAAACGCGCCGGTGAACACCTCGATCGCGCGCGTCTCGCGCGGATCGATCAAGTTCGCGAAGTTGGAACTCGTCGACGACGGCAGCGGCGCACCGTCGAGCTCGTACAAGACACCGTGAAAGCCGTCGACGACCGGCTCGTCGTAGGAGAACCGGACGACGCCGGGCAGCGTCTCGATCACGCGGTCGACGCTCGTATTCACCGGCAGCGTCGCGATTTCGCCCGCGTTGATCGTGTTCACCGCGATCGGGTTGCCGTGCACGCCGGTCGACGTCGCGTGCGCCGCGCCGATCGTCTTGAGCGGCGCGAGGGTCAGGTCGCTGACGCTCCCGGTGGAAACGTCGACGATCGCATCGGCCGAACCGTCGGGCGTGGTCGCGTGCAGCGCGTAGCGACCGAACGGCACGCGCGCAAACGAAAAGCGACCGCTGCGATCGGTGATCGCGGAGAGCGCTGCGTCGGGTCCACGCAGCGAGACGACGGCCCCTGCTACCGGTTTCCCACCGGCCTGAAGGAGCGTGCCGCGCACGACGCCGGTAATGTCGGCGCGTGCCGGCAGCACCGAGACGGCACAAAAAACAAAAACACCAAGCGCGCACGCGAGGCGCGCGATGAATCGAGCCATGATTCCTCACGAAAAAAGCGACGGGACGAAAAAGGGGTGAGGGTCTAGCGTCCCGCCGGAGGAGCCCGGCCGAAGCGTCGTGCGACGCGTTCGCGTTCGGTGTGCAGCGGCCGGCGCGCGAGCGCGAGGGCAAGTTGCGGCCGCGGCTGCGCCGCGAGCAGCGCAACGAGCGCGCGCACGGCATCGGCAACGAAGGTTGCGAGCAGCGCGCACAGCGCGCGCAGCCCCCAAGCAACGAGCGTTGCGACGATCGCGAGCATGACGGTCGCGAAGCCGATCTCGATCCCGTTGCCTTCGAGCGATTCGATCGAATAATACGTCAGCGCCGCGAGGCCGAACACGAGCGCCGGATGCGGGATGAGGCGCGCGATCCGGGCACGCGCGAGCGTCCCGGTCGGCGTCGTCGTCCCGGCCACGAGGAACCCGTGCAAGAGCGCAAGCGCCAACGTCACCGCGCCGACGACCGCCAGCGAGACGATCGCCGCATTGGCATCGCCGCCGAAGTCGTGGTCATCGCCGAAGCGGATGAGGTGGGTGACGATCGCCGTCACGAGCCCGAAGGGCAGCGCAAACGCGATGCGTCGCAACGAGGTAAACACCGAGAGCGCTGACGTTCGGGGGCCCGGGGTGGATTCCCGGGCTCATCACCATCGCGGCCGAGCAGCGAGCGGACCACCGGCTCGAGTTGACATTCTGCTGGGGAGCCCCCTGGCGTCATGGAAGCCATGGATAGTCATGACCGGAAAGATCCGCCGTCTCTGTCCGTCTTGCGCTCCTGAATCGGTGCCCAGCGCGGACGCCTACGGCAGTTGGGAGCGGAGAGCCTGGCGATTTTCGGCTCGTGCGCACGAAACGAGCAGCGCCCCGGAAGCGACATCGACGTGATCGTGCGGCTACGGCCGAGCTTCGGATATTTCGACCTCGGAGAAATACAATCGCTGCTTGAGTCGGATTCCATGTGCCGGTGCGCCCGGTTATCGAATCCGTCGTACCGGACGGTCTCGATGTCGGTACACGCGTCGATGTCTTCTGAGTACGACGGAAACGATCCGAAGCAGCGCCTCAACGATATCGCCACGGACTTTCGCTGATTCGGAATTTCATCGGCGGTATAGGTCGTGGCGCTCTTTGAAAGAAAATGGGAGTCAGGAGGCAGTCCTAACTCCCTTTTCTCCCGACTATACGGGATTTGAATCAACGATTTTTTGCAAGTACTCGTCTACCGAGCGCGTAGGCCACGATCCAGCAAACCACTATCGCTCCCAGATACGACAAGTCCACGAACCGTGGGGCATTTGCAGCAAGAAGAATCGTGCCAGCCAGAACAGGGGCCCAGAACGCACAAACAATGCCGAAACCAAAGCGGTTCGTCAATCCGGTCATGTCAGCTGATGAAGTTGCATCTATCGCCGGCGTTTTGCGAAATAAACTTCGTGCGGATTCGTTCAAAGCGATTGTAAATACAATCACTCCGACGATTTCGAGATTATGGTTCGCTGCAAAAACAAGAAAAACCAGGGCGGTGATCGTTCCAAATACCGCGTTGCCGATTCGGATGGAATTCATTAGACCAACTTCGTTGGCGGCGGATGATTACCGTTTCCGCCATCGCTTGGTGCGGGGGAGGGAGCAGCGGTCGGCGGACTTTGAAACGCGTTGCAAATCGCACTTGCAGCGAAGCCAAAAATCCCCGCTCCCACAAAGGCGCCAATGCGGCTTCCTGCAGCTCTACCGGCAACTGCTCCTGCCACCGCGCCAACTGGACCTAAGACCGATCCGATACCCGCGCCAACTTCAGGTCCAGCGAAGCCGCCGATCACATTTCCAACGCCTGCGCCCAGTACCCCGGCCGCCGAACCCACGCCATCGCAGATCGCACTTTGAACTTGACGCGCCTGACCTTCAGCCGTTCGAAGTATGCTTGCCGTAGCGACGCCCGTCGAGGTGATCGTTCCGGTCAGGGTGGCAATAGTTCCATTTGACGAGATCTGGAAGTTTACCATTGCTGTCGCGCCATTTGGAAAATAAATCTTCATGTCATTTGCATCGATCACATCACCAATTGCAGACGACCCGTCGCTATAGTTTGCTTGGTAGCCAATCTGCGATCCGTCATTTGCTAATGGCGTTATCAGTACAAGGGTTTGAAGCGTAGCACCGGCGCTCAGAGCAGTACGCGCGCTGGATTCCGGGGATATCGTTGATGCCGCAGCCGTGAATCTATCATAAACAACTCCCAGAGCATGCGTCGAGAGAGAATTCGTTAACCAATGACCGTTTGAGGCGGGCAATCCTAGAAGTCGCGCCGTCGAAGACGGCACATCGCGGCCAATAGTACCGCCTCCTCCTCCGCATGCGGTAATCGCGGCGGCTGTCGTCATAGCCATTGCGACTGCACTTATCCTACGCGGAGACGCACAAAAAAAACCGTTCAATCTTTCCTCCCGAAGAAAAATGGACGGCACCAGGAGAGCAAGGATAAGTCTCCGATACCCGTACGTAAAGATGTCGACGGCCTCGTTGCTTCTACCTCCATTATGGAGACGATGCTCAAAGCGATCTGCCGCGCGCTAGCACCTGGAGGTAAAGCATTTGTTCGCGATCCAAAAGATCAAGAGTTTAGATCGCACGTAAACGGTTGGCCTGAGTAGCGGATCGCCCATTCCGCCAGTATTTGAAGAGAACGTTGATTGGTAAGCGCGTGTCTTAGATTTGAGAAGATCCCTGTTCGTGAGACCGTCAATCGTATCGCCCGCGCAAGCTCCATTCCTCCGCTTCGCGGCCGAGTCGCAAGAGCGCGCCATCTTCTAAGAGGACGTCGTACTCGTCGCGGATGAGGTGCGTGCCGTCGCCGGTGGCTTCGGCCCACCAGTGCGTGTCGATGCGCCAGGGGCCGGCGACGTCGAGCACCGTGCGCGGCGGTGTGCCGACGGCGTGCGGCCGTCCGCGCCGCAGGCGCACGGCGATCGGCCGCGGGTCGTGCGGGCGGTATTGCAGCGTTGCCGTGATCGGTAGCGCAACCGGCGGGGCGTTGCCGAACTCGCCGAGGATGAAAGGTTCGAGGGCGAAACGCTCCTCGAAGCGCGCACCCTCCGTCACGCGCGCGCGTGCCGCGATGCCCTCGCCGACCATGGCATCGAGGCGTGCGATCGCGATCGCGATCGCGTCCGGATCGGGATCGTTGCCGGAGAAGAGCGCGATCTGCACGCCGCCGTCTTCGAGCTGCTCCGCGACGAGCCGCGCGCCGGTGACCGGCGTGCGTAACACGACGCCTTCGATCCGCGCGCGCAGCAACTCGAAGAGCGTCGCGGGCTGCGCGGTCGGCTGCGCGACGCGCGTTGCGATCTCGACGACTTCGCCGTCTTCGCATTCGAGCGCGAGCACGAGCCGGCCGCAGCGTTTCCCCGCCGCAACGAGATCGTCGACGATCCGGCCCACCAGCGTGCGTAGCGCGAAGAGCACCGCCTCTTCGCTCGCGGCGGTGCCCTCACCGTAGAGCGTGCGATCGATGCGCGTCGCGCGCGGACGCGGCCGCAGCGGCTCGGGATCGATGCCGTGCGCGCGCGCGTGCCAGCGCGCGGCCTCGGGGCCGAAGCGGCGCACGAACGGCCCGTGCGGTAAGGCGCGCAGCTCGCCCAGCGTGCGTATCCCGAGTACGTGCAGCCGGTCGATCGTGCCGCCGTCGATCGCGAGAAACGCGAGCGGCAGCGGTGCGAGCAGCGCTTCGGCCGCGCGCACATCGCACGCCGTTCCCGGCGCGACGAGCGCGACCGCGCGCGCGACGAAGCGGTTCGGTCCGAGGCCCAGCGCGAACGGCAGCGCGAACGCCGTCAGCGCCGCGCGCGCGGCGGCGAACCAGCCCGCCTCGCCGCCCGGGATGCCGTGCATCTCGAGATACGCGCAGCCCAGCGCGGCGTCGTCGACGAGCGGTGAGGCGGCATCGAGCGCATCGAGGATCGCGTCCCATACGGCGCGGTCGCGTGCCGCGTCGTCGACGATCACGCGCGCGTCGCGCGCCGCCGCCTGCGCTTGCACGACCGTCATCCCTACCCGCGCGCCGAGCGCCGCAGCCGCCGCCGTACATTCGATCACGCGGCCACGCTCGTGTTTGTCGGCCACGAGCACCGGCGCATCCGGATCGAGTGAGGGATCCTCGAGTCGTGCAACACCCAGCCGGAACGCCGGGACGAGCACACACAGAACGGGCATCCCTCACCCGTCTGAAGCGCGGATGAAGATCGCGCACCGCGGCACGATTTCGCGGGAAAGAAACGTTGCACGGATATGAACGCTCTTGCTCTGCTCCTCGCCCTCGTGCTGCTCCCGAGCCCGGCTGCGCTGCCGAGCCCCACGCCGACCCTCAATGCCGTCATCGTGAACAGCGGCTCGACGAACCTGGCCGGCTACCGCATCGAGGTCGCCCCCGACGGTCACGCGCTGGTCACGCAAGGGACGGCGACGCGCAGCGTCACGATTGCGGCGCAGCTCGCGACGCAACTGTACGCCGACCTCGCCGCCGCCGGCCCGCTCGACGCGCTCCCGACCCAGCCGTGCATGAAGAGCGCCTCGTTCGGCTCGCGCACGACCCTCGCGTATAAAACGAAGACGTCGGCCGATCTGCAATGCGGGCAACTCAGCCCGGCCGGCCGTGCGCTGGCGGCCGACGCGGCGGCGATCGCCCAGGCCGTCGTCCACCCCGTCCGCCGCACGACGCTGCCCGTGATGCGCCGGCCCGACGCGGGCTGAAACCCGTTCCTCGCGCAGTTGGTCATTCGGCCAGCGCAAAGCGTTGAATCTCATTCGCAAGTAGATGCACGTCCGGCTGTGGATAAGATATACTTGCTGTCCATACAAGGCGTGATCACGCCGTTCTGGAGGTCAGCGCATGAAGTCGATCGGATCGATCTTCCGGGCGGTGGTCCGCTTGGCGAGCGACATGTTCGATCAACCCGAATCGTCGGGCAGCAAGATTACCAGCAAGTACATCGGACTGCTCTAGCACCCGCTCGCGGAGCGCGGCGGGCCGCGGTCGCGACTCGAACCCGGCGCAGGTGATTCGGGCGATCCCACCCGGCGCCGCGCGCTTATGCTTACGGACGACCGCCCGGATGTCGTAACCCGCCAGCTCGCAGAGATGCCCGGAGGGCCCGTTCCAACGGACGCGCTCGATCGCCGTCTCGACCCGGAGCGAGGCGAAGTAGCGCAGCTCGCTCGACGCCTCATCGCCGAGCGCGACGAGCACGGCGTTGGCCCGGTGCGCCAGGCTTGCCAGGCGCGTCCACATCGCGGCCCCGCCCGCCGCTGCCCGGCGACCGCTCGCGAGTGCCGGCATCACCACGACCCCGAAGGCGCCCGACCGTAAGAGGATATCCGCCGCGCGCGCGGCGGCGATGGGTTCGCGGACGGGGACGAGCACGAGCCGGTCGAGCCGCACCCCCGCCGCTGCCAGCGATGGCGGGAAGAGCCCCTCGCCGACCACCGCCGCCAGACCTCCGGCGGTCGCGACCGCTAGCAGCCGGGCCGCCAGTGCCGTGCGCCCGGAACTCGGCGCCCCCTCGAGCGTAGCGATGGTTCCGCGCGGAAAGCCGCCGTGCAGCGCGCGGTCGAACTCCGGGATTCCGCTGGCGACCACCGCCGCATCGGCCTGCACGAACGCCGCCCCCGACGCCTCCCGGAACCGGTGATCGAGACGCTGCCGCAGATCGTCGAAGAGGGGTGAGGCCGCCATGGGAGACCCAGAATATCGAACATATGTTCGATCCGTCAATCCCCTCCGCTTCGACATGCTCAGGGCAGGCTTGGGCTCTAGGCAGGTCAGGGGGATGATTTCGGACCCCTACGGCGCATTCGAGACAACCACGCTTATGACGTCCCCCACCGCCGACCCAGCCGCCGCCCTGACGGTCGCCCCAATCGAGTTCTCCGATCGCACGTTGCCCAACGGGTTGCGCGTTCTGCTCGTCGAGGATCACCGGGTTCCATCGGTCTCGGTCAACGTCGGCTACCGCGTCGGCGGCAAGGACGACCCCGCCGGCCGCTCGGGCTTCGCGCACCTGTTCGAACATTTGATGTTCAAGGGCACCGCGAACACCGCGACCGAGACGATCGATCGCCTCACCGAAGACGTCGGCGGGTACAACAACGCCTTCACGACCGAAGACATCACGAATTATTACGACGTCGTGCCGGCGCATTTTTGCGAGACGATCCTGTGGGCGGAAGCGGATCGCTTGGCGGGCTTGCTGGTCAACGAAGCGAACTTCCACACCGAACGCGACGTCGTGATCGGCGAATACGATCAGCGCATCCTCGCCGAGCCGTACGGCATGCTCGACGAACTCGTCAACCGCGAAGCGTACACGATCCACCCGTATCGCTTGGGCGTGATCGGCGATCCGGAGAATCTGCGCGCCGCGACGCTCGCCGACGTCGTGCACTTTCACGATACGTACTATCGTCCCGATAACGCGGTGCTCGTCGTCGTCGGCGACATCGATCTCGAGGCGACGAACGCCTGGATCGATCGCTATTTCGGCGCGATCGCGCTGCCGGCGGGGACGGTGCCGCGCGTCGGCGTCGTCGAGCCGGTGCAGACGACGGAACGCCGCTACACGTACCGTGCGGCGAACGTCCCGCTGCCGGCGCTCGAATACGCGTACCATATCCCGGCGGCAAACGATCCCGACGCGCCCGCGCTCGACGTGCTCGAAACGATTCTCGGGATGGGCCGCAGCTCGCGGCTCTACCGTTCGCTCGTGTACGGCAAGCAACTCGCTTCGATGGCGTATGCGAACGCGGATTTGCGCCAGCAGCCCGGCCTCTTCGGTTTGCGGATCGTCGTCTCGGCGGGGAAAGAACTCGCCGACGCGCGCGCCGCGCTCGATGGGGAGCTCGCGCGCCTGCGCGACGAGCCGGTCGGGGACGACGAACTCGCGCGCGTGAAGACGCAGATCGCAAGCGCCGTGATCCGCAGCCGCCAGACCTACAACGGTACGGCGCTTGCATTCGTGCGCGCCGCGCTCGAGCGCGACGATCCGGGCGCGGTCAATGCCGATCTCGCGCGCTACGGCGCCGTGACCGCCGCCGATCTGCAGCGCGTCGCGCGCGCGTATCTGCGCGACGAAAACCGCACCGTCGTCGAGTATCTCCCCGCGTGACCGTCCTTCGACAGGCTCAGGATGTAAGAACCACACCGCCGCCGCCGGGACCCGTGCGGCGTGCGGAGTTGCCCGTCGCTGCGGAACGGACGCTCGCGAGCGGCTTGCGCGTGATCGCGTTCGAACAGCGTACCGGTCCCAAAGCGCGCGGCACGCCGATCATCGCCGCGCAGTTGATCTCGACGCTCGGCGCGGCGACCGAAGACGCTTCGCGCGCGGGCGTGGCCGCACTCTGCGCTGCGCTGATCACCCAAGGCACGCAAGCGCACGACGCCACCGCGTTCGCGCAAGCGGTCGACGCGCTGGGGGCGCGGGTCGATGCCAGCGCCGGCGCGGATGCGACCGTCGTCAG
>Ga0116231_10010700_pt1 | contig 14561 bp, 9 predicted proteins | sample S1TSphgellanicum_2_FD_89695 | JGI IMG/M metagenome (GOLD analysis project Ga0116231, IMG submission 89695) | Host-associated microbial communities from peat moss isolated from Minnesota, USA - S1T2_Fd - Sphagnum magellanicum MG | ecosystem: Host-associated > Plants > Peat moss > Unclassified...
TATATATAGTATGGATGGGGTGAGGTTTTGGATGTGGGGGGGTGGGGGGGGGGGTTGTGGCACCGCCCCACCCCCCCCCCCCCCCTCTTTAGATGAAAAAGAATATAAGAAGAAGAGGCCATGGCCCAACTTACGAGTAGGTATCCATCCGCACACAAACACACCCAATGACTTGAGAGAACAAAGTGACAAGAAAATGAGGCCAAAACCGAAAACTAAGAGGAATTGACCCCTATGGACGGTCCTCGGAGTGTCCCCCCAAAGGGGCAAGGGGCCCATTACGAAATATTAACCGACCAACATGCAAGTGCTTCATATTTGTCGAATGTAACACAAAGTTGTAGCAATGAAACTTGGTGTAAGTTGACAAATTGTGGCGGCCAGGAAATCCACACATCCCAACCGTACATAAAATTTTGGACCCATCTCGCTAAGCCAATTGCATGGCCATTTTATATCGGGGACATGCCCGAGCATTAGCCATAGTAGTTGTAGTAAGTTTATAATGAACCGAAAGTTTACGGTCACAACAGCCCGACCCGACCAAAGATACATTCCTCTTCACTTCCATGTTAGCCATAGATGGCTTGACAAGAATAATTTAGAATTATTCTAACTAATAATAATAATAATAATAATAATATGTTGGTAGACTGCTTCTACTCTTCAAGTTTTTTCTTTGGGGAAATAATTTTTTTTAAATTCATAAAATTAATAAGTGAAATTCAATTATTCTCATTAGCAGCTTGTCATTTTAAGCAGTGCCATTTTCCATTCATTTGATTGGAAAATGAATTCACAATGAAAAATAATGATAATAATCTAAATAAATAAATGAATAAATATATTTATTATTATTATTATATTTTATATTTCCTCTCACCAATGGAAAACAGCTACCTACCTACCAACCAATTTTAGTTTTCAGTTTTTGGCAACATAAATATGCTTCTTCTTTTTTTTTTCTTTTTTTTTTGGGTACAAAAAACCTGCCCAATTGGTCTACGAACCTAACTTATAGGTTCGGAGGAAGGTAAGTCACCGAACCTAGAGGCTAGGGAGAATGGAGGCTATTTTAACCGGTCTGGTAACCGGTGTGAAATGGAACCCGTTTGCGTCGAGGGAAGGGAGAGAGCGAAAGAGAGAGAGCGAGAGAGAGAGAGAGAGAGAGAGAGAGAGAGAAGCGTTGCTGCATTGCTATCATCGCGATAAATCTCGCGATCGCGTTCGTCTTGTGCTCGGAATTCGCTTGTAGATGTTGCAATCTGCTTGATAGTTTTGGGGGATTTCCGTGCGTTTTTACACTTTCGAGAACGGTTCTGTGTGGAGGTAGAACGAAGGCTGCAAAGACAGTGAGGGTTGGAAGGAGAAGAAGAGTGGGGGAGCTTTTTGGGGCTTGCTTTTGAGCGTGTGTCTCGTAATGGGAACTTTCTTCCCTGTTGTGAATTTGGTGGTGGGTTTGTTTGCGGTGGTGACATGTTTGTTGTTGGCAGTTTCTGTTGATTCTGAGCTCCTCGCTGTGGAGCCACGGAATTCAATTATCGGGTATGTGCCTGAGGATTTGAGCTCCGAGGTACGGATGTGGGGACTGTTTGAGAATTGGCTACGCAAGCATGGGAAAGACTACGGAGGCGTTGTCGCAGAAAAGGAACGACGGTTTCTCATCTTTCAGGACAATCTGCGGTACGTGAATGCACACAACAGGGACAAGAAGAAGGCGTCGTACTGGTTGGGTCTCAACAAGTTCGCGGATCTCTCCAACCAGGAATTCCGCGCCATGTACACGGGGACGAAGATCGATAGAAATCGAAGATTGAAGAAGAAAATGGAGCGTACCCATTTCCGCTGTGGCGATATCGAAGCTCCGGATTCCATTGACTGGCGCGAGAAAGGCGCTGTGGTCGCCGTCAAGGACCAAGGCTCATGCGGTGAGCTTCTCATTCCACCCCCGATCTTGCAGGCTCCCCCCCCCGCTCCCTCCCTGTGAGCATAGCTAGTTGAAAAAACATGATGGAAAGCTGTTGTGATCACAGAATCTGTGATGACAGCAGTCTGATGGAAAGATGTCCTTATTGGTTGTGAATGGGCAGGGAGCTGCTGGGCTTTTTCAAGCATAGGGGCGATCGAAGGCATCAATGCAATCAAGACTGGGGAGCTTCTCCCACTGTCAGAGCAAGAACTGGTGGATTGCGACCGCAAGTATAACCAGGGATGCAATGGTGGCCTCATGAACTATGCCTTTGAGTTCATCATTGCTAATGGTGGCATTGATACAGAGCAAGATTATCCATACACAGGTTTCAATGGCCGCTGCAATTTCACAAAGGTGATGAATCTTTCTCTCTCTGTGTTCCCCCTAAACCCTTCATCATGCCTGCTCTTGAGCTCATCATGTCTGCAGCCTCCTGGTCTTCTTACAAGTAGTACCTATCTAGAGCTGCTCTTTCTTTCTTTACTCCTACAGGAACTGTGCATGGAAACCTTGAGCATCAACAACAGGGTTTTGTTTTGCACCATGAGATTGCTTGTGGAGATTTCTCTGTAAACCCCTAAACCCTAAACCTCTGCAATTCTGTTGATATGTATGTATATGTTCTGTTCTCCAAGTCCTTTACATTGAGAAGTGTACAGTCTGATAGTGTTCTTCTCTGCTGATTTTTGTTTCCAGAAAAATACACATGTGGTCACTATTGATGGTTATGAGGATGTACCCGCAAACAACGAGGGGGCTTTGAAGAAGGCAGTTGCTAGCCAGCCTGTCAGTATTGCCATTGAGGCTGGTGGTCGGGACTTTCAATTGTATTCAGGGGTATGTAAGAACAGAGCACATTTAGATTGGAATTTGAGAATTTCTGTATGTTGTTTTGAACTGAGAATCTGACTTGCCAGTTTTGTTGCTTTTCTGGGTTGTTTTTAGACTTCTGACTTGGAGAGAGTGGGCTGTTTTTTATTAGGGCGTATTCACTGGAGACTGTGGCACTGACCTCGATCATGGAGTGCTGGCGGTTGGCTATGGCAGTGAGGATGGACTAGACTATTGGATTGTGAAGAACTCATGGGGTGTCTATTGGGGCGAGAGTGGCTACCTCCGTATGCAACGTAATATTGGTGCCAATGACTTTGGGTTATGTGGCATCAACATTGAGCCTTCTTATCCAACAAAGACAAGTCCTAATCCACCTAATCCTGGTCTCACTCCACCATCACCAACACTCCCTGAAGTGGTGGGCACTCTTCCTTGGATGCTTATTGATTTTTTAGCCCTTTTGTTGTGATTTGTTCTGTCTCCTGCCATCTCAATCACAGCATTTTTTTTGAAGGATTGATTTTCATGACATGAAGTGAATCATGATGTTACTACTCTTAGCTTGAATGCTATAGTGATGCTGGTGGTTTGTTGTAAAAAACCATTCACAGGTTTGTGACAAATGGCGCACGTGCCCTGCTGAGAACACTTGCTGCTGCACATTTCCTATTGGAAATTTGTGCCTGGGATGGGGTTGCTGTTCCCTTAATTCAGCCACCTGCTGTGATGACCACTACCACTGCTGCCCTCATGAGCACCCTGTCTGCAACTTGGAAGCTGGCAAGTGCTTCAAGGTCAGTGATGTGTTGTAACCCATCTCCTCTGGATGCTTTGAAAGTAGTTGTGTCTTGGCATGATGGTCAAGGAGGAGGTTGTGCAACTGTAACTGCATGCAGGCTTCTAAATCATTTTACCAACTTCCAGTAGCTCATTTCTGTTGAAGGGTTTTATGGGTGTGTCTTTTTGTTTACAATGGAAGGACTAGCTATCTGCTTATTGGGATGGAACCTAACCTTTGGTGAAGATTGGAAATAGAACTGGTTTCAGAGACAAACCACTTCAAAGTAAATTTGTATATCTACTCACAGCTGTGTACCTGTCAGTGGGGTGATGAGAAGATAGGTGTGGAATTAATGAAGCGAACTCCAGCAAGTATGAACTGGCCTGCATTCCGCCAGTCAATGGGACGCAAGTCAAGCACCTCCAGCAATAACAAGGTTCTATCAACTGCAACATCTGAACAAATTGCATCCCAGTGAAAAGCTGTAGGAGGTGACAATGGTCTCAGGTCTCTGCTGGAGTCTTCAAGAAAGGTTGGGGTGGTTTGAGGACAATTCCAAATTGTAAGGCACTGGGGAATTGGCATTACAGGCAAGCACAATGTAACATACTGATGTAAGCATCATACACTCTGTGCAGGCAGTTGTTAGTGTGGTGCTCATATGGTTCACAAACTGTGAAGTAAAAAACACATAACAACTGTGGTGGACCACTGTAAGTACTCTTGGATCAAAACATCTTCTGCAAATGTAGGAACTTAGCACTTTATGTACAGCTTAGGTTGAATCCGAGATAGAGTTCACATCCCATAGGTTGTTGAGGTAGTTTGAAGAGTCTCCATTTTCTAAGGTGGATTAGCAAACTGTGTGCAGATGTTATTACAGCAATATAGGTACTTCTGCAATAGAAAATCGGTATGGGTACACTACTACAATAGAATCCAGAGAGGTTTTCAGGTTTGTCTGCAACCTAGAAGTAGTGACTTTTGTTGGTCTACAGTTAAAAAGTCTTTGATAGGCCACTGTATATATAAGAAAACCAGTTCAGTCCATTGCAGCTCATCCATTGTTTATTATTATCCATGTGACACAAAGTGTGATCATTTGGGGCTGGGGGCTGGTTATTGCCACATTTAGCATTGGTATATGAAAACCATGAAAATTCAAATTACTATTGAACAAAATTATCATATCATTGAGTTATGAAATCTCAAACCCAAAAAATAAATGCCTAAAACCACAAATAATTTTTTGTTTTTTGAAGTTGGGAATCCTTGGGAAGAGATCGGACAATGGAGGAAGAACCAGCTGTTGATAATAAAAGTGCCTTGAGGGTTGATCTAATTTGAAACCGAAGAGTCAAAATGTTTGTTGCAAACAAACATGAACTTATTACAACATTTGTTCAACGAAGGTAATAACAAAAGAATGTTGGAAATGGTGTCTTAAGAGAGATGATTGGATTTGACATGAGAGAAGGGAGGACAAAGTGAGAACACTGGCAACACTCCGTGAGGCAAAAGATTGGATCTTTTAAACTTCAATAAAACCCAAGAACCTTTGGATTTTCTATTCACTCATATTTCTTGCACAACACTTGAGAGTCTCTTCTTGCTTCACAAAGGACAAATTTGTTACTGTGTCTTTCTATAGCTTCCTGTAAACATAAAGTTCTAAGACTAGGACCTTCTACACTTAGTACTTCTAGAAAAAGAGGTGATTATGATAATCAAATTTTGGTCATAATAAATAACCCAAAAAGAATCAAAACCCAGACAGTGTATTATTACTTCTTGGCCGAAGATAGAAATACACAATTTGTTCCTCATTTCACATTCAAGAATTGCTCCCCGGTTATGAGGCATTCCCACCATTGAACTTGTAGAGGTGAAGATGGATCCCATCAACTTGTGTTAAACAAGCAGGAACCCAAGGCTTCAAAGGGCCAACAAAAGGAAACCACACGAGCACCAGAAGGTAATTGTTTTTGTAAGACTGGGAGCAGATGACTATTTTCTTTCACACTCAGACAGAGAGTTAGAACAGACTATATTGATCAGATGTCCCATACCTTCTTGTGCCAGGACATCCAGGACATATGAATCATAGATCATTGCATTCTGTGTCCTGCACGTCTAGATCTAGATGCTACAAGGGCCCCATCCCCCATTCAGAACCTTATCATCAGCATGATGGGTGATTCTTCAAACTGATGCAACGTTGTGCCTTCCTTCCAATTCCACTTTCTTTCTAAGCTTTTTGGTAATCCTGCAGCTTCTGGCATTGATTATTAAGATGCTTCCTCAAGATGCTGCTTCCTCCGATCTTTAAGGTCCTTAAATCTGCTCTAGAATTATCCCAAGATTGCTTGTATAACATCATTAGCTTTTTATATCTATCTCACTGGTTCACCCTTTTCCTGTCCTTCTGCAGACATAAGAAAATCTCTTGAAATTCTGATACTTTCAGCAGGTGTCAATTTGGATGTGTACCTCTGCAAAGAATTTGTTTGGATCATGTGTGTACTTCAGCCAAGAATTTTGTTCAAGCATACTAAATGTTGCTTTTCTCTGGGACTTTGAAGGAGGATTTTGAAGTAATTATGCATTCTCAGTCAAGGCCTCATCCTTTTTCCTTTTCATGGTGTGCCATCCTTTCAAGATTTGAAAATTTTCTCAGAACCAGTTTATTAGAGTTGGACATGTATTCTTCACAAGGGTCTCAGTTTTTCAGTTCTAGTTAGGATTAGAATTAGAAGCTTTATTAGAATCACATCACCTAAGCTTCACCTAATTACTTCACTTGCAATAATTTCTTAGAAACCAAAAGTTTGTAAAATTTAGGGATAGTTGAACTGAGTGCTCTTTAATCTTTCCTAATTAGCTCTGATTTCATATTCCAACAATGTAACATTCTAGACAGTTCAATTTTGAATCCTTCAACCAAAAAGAGTGTGGCAAGAAAGTTCTTAGTTCTCTTCATCATACTTACTCAATTCATATAAACACAAATTTGTATTGTAAAAAGCAAATCAATTATAACCTAACCCTAAACTAATAAATTTGTTAGGTAGTTTATGAAGATGGACATAAACACAAAAACTTATAGTAATATGAAAGCATCCACACTGCTTGGAAGTTTCAGATCTGAAGCTAGGTATCATTTTCCCACCTTGAACAAATTTTGCAAAATTCGCTCACATTATGCAAAGTTTAAATTGTTGGATTGGATTTCAAGTTTCACTTAGTTGTTTTCCCATGTCTCCAAAGACTCAGATTTATACACTAGCAAATGGGTTGTGTATAACAATGATGAATTTGATTTGTATATAGATTGGCCCTAAATGGAGCACATGTGATCATGTAAAACTAGTGTGAACCTGGTGCAGGTGCATAATGCACCCATCGAGTAATAACTGTCACAGAAAACAAAACCCATCAAAAAACAAAAAAAAAACAAAAAACAAAACAAAAAAACAAAGGTCCGGGCAGTGCCTGGAAACTGCCTGGACAAACAGACAGACATGTAGCTTTAATATATAAAATTGCTAAGCTAATGTTGGCTAGTTGTCTTTACCAATTTTGTGTGTGTAAGTATCAATAGTCGTATATGGCATATAATTTTATGTAACTGTAAATGATTTACATGTCCAAACTTTTTACACTTACACTTATATTGTGGTTGTGTATAATTTTTTTTATACATTTAGAAAGTCATGTGTAAATGTTTTGGGGCATATAAGGGTAAGTGTATATATTATATATTTTTAATGATCGTACCTTCTTGCAAATTCATATTAAATAATTGTGTGCACATGTTTTGCTGATTTTTTTTGCTTTGCAATGGGCTATTCGATTGGTCTATCACCAAAAAATTATGAAATCTCCCCCTCCCCAAGTAAAAATCACATTTTTTACACTATTCTACACAACCATGTAAAACTATATGTGTATTTGTTTTACATTTACATTATTTTACATGGCTACATAAAATCATATAAATGTATTTATTTTTACATTTACACTTAGGTTGTTTTACACAACATAAAATAAACTTACATAGTTTTACTTTTACACTTACACCGTTTTCCACTTACATGAACCTAAATAGATATTAGACACTTACACAGAGTGTAAGTCCCAACCATTTACACACACAACATTGGTCTTGACCATTAGCTTGTACAAAGACATTGAAAAGTACTACAATTTAACATTTTTATTTTTTATTTTTGTGTCATGGGTTCTTCTAGCTAGTCACACTTAATTGTATTATTGCTTGAAATCACAGTTCTAACCTGCCAGGATTACAAATGGAAAACAAAAATTATGTTAATTTTTCTTAACAAAGGCATATATATAATCTCCTGAACAAGATTAAACCTCCCTTATGTTTGTAAGGGCAAATCAAAAGAAAAAGATTAGGGCTTTAAAGACAACTTGAGATGATTATTTGATAGCATAATATTCAGCTTCTATGTAGATAAACTAGAAGAAGACAATTAGATCATGTGAAATATTTAAAGTTTAAATTTCATTTTAAATCTAATTTTATTGTGTAGGAAGCTGAAGGATTGGAAGAGGACTAATTATTATTATCTATAAGTTCATATGATCAGGAAGTTAGTTGGTAGCTCATAATAGTAGTAATTTGCACACTAGTGCTTGAATGCTGACAAACAATCAAAGCAACTGTTGGTGCCAAATCACGCCCGCAAAGTTATGTAACAACAGATCAAAAACAATCAACAACAATTATATGGGAATCAACAACAGATCAAAAATTATAGAAACTAGATGAACTTGGCAGTTCCTTTTGAAGGTGTCCAATAAAATTCACAATCTTATGAAATATTTTCAAACACATGATGAAAAAAAGTTGCAACAGTAACTGATTATAACTTTTCTAGTTTAATTTAAATCGAGAGGATTACTGAGGTGTAGAGATCTAGGTTTATATTTCACCTACTACCTAAACCTAATAAAGAATGTTGCAAAACTCAGTGTGTGTTGCACAATTCCTTGTTACTTGCATTTAAAATTATATTCTCAGAGGTGAAAGTTAGACAATTAATTTCACATAAGGGAAGGAATCATCCAAGATCAGTTCCTTGTGATTGTTTCTAAGTTTTATACAGAAAAATAATTACAAGATAGAAATTGATTTGTGGTTTCTTAACATGCCTTGAGAACTATGGTGGAGACCATATCAATATATATATATATATACACACACACACAAAACAATGTAGGTATTAATTGTTTGTAGGTTCAATTAGTAGATTAAAAGTTCTTAATTCATGAGCTCTTGTATTGTTTTGCATTTGTTTGTTAAATCATGTCTCCTCTACATATTAGCAATAGATGTTTTGTTTGATTGATGATTATTACTTTGGAAAGCAAGTTTGTTTGACATTGTTATAGGATGATGTATACTTTGATTCGTGTGTCTTTCTTGTTCATCTTTCATTCACAATTTAAATGTTCATATTTGTTTAACAATGATTAACATAAAACATGTGATATATTGGAGCAACTATATATATATATATATATATAGTTTTATTTTTTTAATTTTCAATTCAAACGTTTTTCTAGGCAAAAAGATTCATGATTCTTAAATAAATTAAACACATTGACTCATTTGAACTCATTTTGGACCTTTAGCCCTTTCATATTTAGGGTGGAAATCTGTCTCACAAGTAGTCAAAGCACATACAATACAACAAATATTCCTTCAAACTTGTTTTTTAATTGTTTTAATGAAATATGAACTTTTGCCTAGAATGGCTACCTAGCCTAATGAAGCGTATCATTATTTGCACTATTCATCATTAAATATGAAGATTTGGGTTGATTTAAATAAACAAATAGTGAAGATGTGAACATTGATCAACACAAATGGGGTGAAATGTAAGGTTCATTCTTACTAAAAAAATGACTACTAGTAGTAATGTTCATTTTTGTTGTCAAACTCACAATGCAATGCTTTGCTTATGTTGTTTTGCTTGTAATGAAAAAGGTAAGGCAAGATGGTATTTTAAAAATCCATAGTTGAATACTATATGACACGCCATTCTAAGTTGGCATTGTTTCATTCATGGTGATAAACTATGAAAAGTTCTCTACTTGACCCACTATTTGGTTTTGGTGTATTATCAAAGTTGTGAACATTGGCAATGAATGGTTGTAAAGTGTGATCCAATGCCAATGGTCATGGCAAGAGAAAAGAAAGTACAACTTAATATTGCACAAGCATGTTGTTTCTTTGGCCTATCCTCATTGAGGCAAGTTTTCCAAGGATGAAATTGGATGTTAAATCTTTGAATATGTTTCTATTCTTAATTTGGCTTCATATATTATTGGGTGAAAGCATGATAAAGTATGCCAACAAGGGATATTTATTTATTTATTTGAAAAATTTGATAAATTATGTCTTAATACATTGAACGTATGAATATTATTTATTTCAATGGTCGATGAGAGGACATTATTTGAATCATTGCATCATATTGAAAACTCGCATGTTTTAATATGCATTTGAGTACATTCTTAGAAATGCAAGTATAGGAAAATACATGTTTCATTTTTGCTTCAAATATATGAAAGTGGGATAAAAGTACAATTTTAGTTAGATTTTTTATATTCTCAAATGGATAAAACATGAATATATTTATGCCATAAATGTGATTGTGACTATAAGTGGCACTAGTTTTTTGGCATATTTTACCATGCTTTCACCCTATTATTATATGGACATAAATGTACTTGTTGAAAAAGGTGTTGAGGATATATGTTGAATTTTTTTCTATTCATGTGACAAAATGGTGAAAGTATAATTGGGTGGTATCACAAAGAACCATTATAAGGAATGGTAAAACTAATAAAGTTGGCCAAATCATATTTTTGGGACATTCTTAAAAGATGGTATTATCACTATGAATTTTTTTTTTCCATGTTTATCCATTGCATGCCAAAGTATATGGTCTTAAATTTTCATTGGAATAAAAAATGTGAGAATTGTTACACATTTGTATTCTTAATTGTTATGGCTCCTTTTGGAACCACTTTTCTAAACTTTGGAAATTTATAACTAAATTCTTCCTACTCAGTTAATTACCTAATAGAAAATCAAATAATATACCATCTAGCTTGTGCCTTTGAAAATTATATCCGAAAAAAGAATGAAAACCCCCAAAAGCCATTCCAAAAATGTTCCTAGCCAAAAAGTTCAAGGAAAACAACCACTATTACATTCTTGAATTTTTTAAAAAAATTTACAATTTAATTAGGTACATCAAAATTCAAAATTCCAAAAAATAAATCTCGTTACTATTTCAAAGTTCATACAAATTCTTAGGCTAGACCATTCTAATACAAACAAATTTTTAAGCTAGACCATTTTAATACAATGACCATTATCTTGAGGATGAATGGTATTTATATCGTGTTTAGTATAATTATTTTGATTTCAGTTGCACAAATGCAATATGAAGGTCCATAATTGATTTGTGGCATTCTTGTCTATAGATGGGCAACAACAAAAATGGTATTAAAAGGTTATCCCTTGTGAATAAGAGGGCAAAAAATGCAAGGCAATGAGTAGTAAAACAAACATAGTTAGACACAAAGGAAAAAAGGTACAACATTTTGGACAAATCTTTTGAGTTAAGACTTATGTACATGTTTATGACAAATTGCAACATGTTTTGTTTTGATGTAATTTTTGTTATGCTTTGAATAGACATTACATGTCCATTGTTTTGTTTTTAAATGTGATCATTAAATAGTTCAAAGGAGACATGTGAATACCAACAAGGTTGAATATTGTAATAAGAAATTGAATGTAGGCCTATTATTGAATACAATGACAAAAATTTAGAAAAGCATCAAGTACATGTTGATGAAATTGAAGAAAGTTTGTGGGGACAATTGCCTAGAAAATGCGGTTTTGGCATGTTGAATGAGGGAGATTGTGAAAAGATTTTTAAATGGTGGGAAAATAAATACAATTATTTCACCTATATATTAAAGGACATGAAAAGGAAATGCATAAATGCAACAATGTTTAAAACATTCGACACATTATTTCTAGGAATGTCAAGCAAGCAAATTTTTGTTAATTTCTATTCTTTGGCTATTGAATGATAAGAAAATAGTAAATATCACACAAGGAACAATTTCATGCAATAATCTTAATTTCATTTAATGCATAAGCCTTTTTAACTTACTTTGTTATTATTTTCCTTGTACTTTGAATTGAAGTCTAACTTCCAATATGCTTCACAATGGGTTGTAGTTTAAAAGGGTGCAAACCAATGTTTTTTTTTTGAAGTCCAAGTTGTTGCCAATGTGGTTACATAGCTCAGACATAAAATAGAAAAGGTGGCTTAAATTTTTTAAAGGTGGAGTCAATTTGGCAAATTTATTGGGTTTAGAGTGGCTATGGTGGCGAATCATCACTTGCAAATGTCTATAGAATGGTGACAATCATAAGAAGCCCAATTGAACAATTTGGTGACATTTATGTGAGGAGGTGAGTGCATTTGGCTACAAGGGAATAGTAGTTCCAATTTTAGATTTAGGAAAACACTAATTTGGTAGTCTAGTGGTTGCAATTCCAATTCTAGATCTATGAGAACACTAGTTCCAGTTTTAGATTAAGAGAATAATAATTTGGCAGTCCAATTACACAAAATTGAATTCGAAAATAGATTGAAATTCAAATTCCATGTGAATTGAACCACAAACTAAATCACAAAATTTACATTTGAAATGGACTTATGCGTGGTAAACAAAAAACATTTATGTTGCAAAATTTTCTTACATCTTTGTATGGTCTATAGATGGAAATTTGCAATCCAAAAAATCTTTGCAAAACCTTCCAATTTCCAAGATTTGGTTGTTAGCGATGCATTTGCACAATAACGCACCTTGTCTTGCCATTTAGCAATGACCAGGTCATACAAAAAAAATTGTAAAATAAAGAACTATTGATTATGGAACCTAGTGCACAAATCAAGATGTGTGCTCAAACGATTATGCAAATTGTTTTTCATGAAGGCAACAGTGCTAAATGTTCACTCAATTTCAACTGACCCAATAACTTGGACAGTAGTAGATTCAACCAACTTTATGTATTCTGAAAGGTTGAAGTTCAGGACAACAAATGTGGAGATTTTGCACCAAAGCCTTGTAAGGGGATTGAGTTGGTTCTTTTCACGCAATGCTGTTTCAAAATTATGTAGCATGGTCATCTTGAAATGTCTAGACTACAAGTCAAGCATGTGAGCTAAAAGCAATGGAGGAGCATCTTGGTCCAATCCACCAATTTTACAAGGGTTACAAAAAGCCACTTTCAATGTGTGAAGGTGAAAAAAAAAATCTCTTCTATAGTAGTCGAATCAACAACCCAATATTGTGAGAACACCACACCCAATGTCTTTTGGGAGGGTATCCACAGATGAAGAGGAGCTAGCATGCAATCATCAACCCTACCATAAACATTACATTGCGATTAGGTTCTAGACGTCAAGGAGTTGCCTCATAGAAATGACCCCTACATGTTGTGGGACATCAAAATCTCAAATGCATTTACCATAAGCATTGCACTGGTCTCCAATTTTTGGAATAACAGTTCCTTATGATGGTATTATGTAACAATCTAGCAAGATGATGATTTTGGTTGGAAGTGAATTAGGGAAGTAGAAAAGCAGCAATTAAGTGGACTATCAAGGCCTATCCACAAAAGATGTATACAGAATGCCATTCCAAATTGTTCTACATGGTGAATATTATCTGAACAAGAAAAGAAACAGTTACCAATCTCCTCTAGGAAGAGCAATAGCAGGTCTAAGCATACTGAAATCAAGAGTCAAATAGTGGAAAGAATGGAATTAGGAACAAATAACAGTGATGACAAAGGTTTGGGCAGCTAAGCATTATGTTGTTCAATGTAAGGGATTTCCACTGTTCCCACGCCCATATGCCATGTCTTCAAATCAAGCCAGCTCTGCAAAATGGGGAGGAACAAAACTGATCAGAGAAGAGTGTTGGACATCTGGATGAGTGAAACCATACATGAGCTCCTAAAAACTGTAAATCAATAGAGGATAAGTATAAACCATCTACGAAATCTATGTCAAATGAAAGAAGATCTTTACCTTCTAAATGAAAACAAGGAAAGGCCTTTTTGAAAGCTTCGAACCGCTCAATGACCAGACACTGGTCTGGAAGCTCTTTCCTGAACTGAGAATAGAGCTCGATGTCACATGCAGAGTGATAAACAGCCTCCTCAAGAGCCTTAAGAGTTTCAAAGTGTGCAGTTGCGTTTCTGTTCATAATGCAACGTTGAGAAAGCTCCTGATACTCTCGCTTTAACATGCCCATGACCTCCGAACCTTCCTGAATGGCAAATTCAAGCAGTTAGAATGGCAAACAACATCTTGAAAATTCATTGAAAACAACATTAAACACTTATATCCTTCACTATGTCCTTGAAAGTACTAGTACAAAAACTTGGAAGTAGTAATGTTGTAGTGTCTTACTGCTTATCAGATACTCACCTGCACGGGCTTATTCAAGTTGGCCCGGAAGAATTGCATTCCATGACCACGCTCCTCTCCTTTTAAGCCTACGCTCCATTTTAAAATTTCTGCTGCACAAATTATTAACTGCCTCTTGCTCGAATAATATCCGTGCTCTCTGGACTCCTTGAGCTGTGCTTCCACCTTGGCACACTTTGCATATAGTTTCTTCTCTCTTGAAGACCAGGAGGATACTGATGGATGCGTCAAAGGAGGGGAGTCCTCAAGACCAAGCTCTGCAAAAGAGACACATAGCTTTAGATTAACATACAAACATAAAACACACAATTCAACAACCATACACACATAAAAGTATTAATACAATCTAGAAAATCAACAACAAAGCTTGATGAAGTTGCAGAGAAATCTCCACAACAACAATTATAGGTAA
>Ga0116231_10010701_pt1 | contig 14560 bp, 15 predicted proteins | sample S1TSphgellanicum_2_FD_89695 | JGI IMG/M metagenome (GOLD analysis project Ga0116231, IMG submission 89695) | Host-associated microbial communities from peat moss isolated from Minnesota, USA - S1T2_Fd - Sphagnum magellanicum MG | ecosystem: Host-associated > Plants > Peat moss > Unclassified...
ACGCCGATGACCGCGTCGCCCATCCCGAACAGCAGCCCATCGAAGGTGGAGGCGGCGATGCCGGCCGGGTCGTCGGTGGGATGGTTGGGTTGCAGCCGAGAGGACAGCCGCCCGGACAGGCCTACGGTCGAGCGAAACGCTGTTATGACGCTCATCTTGGCGGCGACGGCGATCAGGTCTTGATTGCGCATGATCTTGGAGACGGCGGCGGCCATCTCTGGGGTAAGTCCCGGCGCCAGCGCCGTCAGCGCGGCGGTGTCGGCCCCATAGGATAATAGCCAGTCGCGGAACTGGCCGACCGTCATCGACGCCACGGGCGCGAAGGCCCTGGCGTCGTGGGTGTCGAAGATCAGCCGCGTGACCTCGTCGGTCTCGTAAGGGATCAGGGCATGGTCAAGGAAATGGTTCAGCGGCAGGTCGGCGAGCGCCATGCGCGCTGCAACACGCGTTTCCGCGCTGTTCGCCGCGAGACCTGCGAGCTGATCGCCAGACCGCAAGGGCGACGCATAGGCCATGAGTTGCTTCAGACTGTCGAAGCGATAGCGTTCGCCACCAAGCGTCGAAGTATAGGCCACGATCCCCGCACACGCCCCTGAATCGATATCGAAGAAAACCCCTAAGTTTCGATCTCTTTCAGAGGCCTCGCGTTCTGGAAACAGGAAACGCGGCCAGGTCGCTCAGCCTTGCCGCCGGATCGCGATCCGAGGGGCTTACGCGGCGCCGGCGCCTAATATCCAGCCTTCTTCTTGTTCGACAGAGGTCACGACATCTGGCGCAGCGCCCTTCGGCGCGGCGAAGGCCTGGCCAAGTCGACCCTGTTCGTCCAGCCGGGCGAAGTGGTCGCATAGGGTGCGCACCTGGGCTCGGTCCAGGATTTCGCCGGGCTCCGGCTCGACCTTGACCAGGGCGGGATAGACCTCGGCGACCACCGCCTCCCGGTCTTGCAGGTCTGCCGGCCCGATCTCGCGCCAGCCGGTCTGGAACGGCCACAGGAGCGCCTTGTCGCCCAGCTCGTCCAGGAACCGCTTCACCGCCGGCACGCCCATCAGGGTCTGGCTACCCACGGTGCCGTTGCCGAACACCTGCCAAACGCTCTTGGCGCCGGCCTTGCCGAGACCCTGGGTGGCCATATCGGTCAGGCGAAGCTGGCCTAAGGGAAAATCGGCGGGAATGGCCGGCTTGGTGGTGGAGAGCCATCGCTGGGCGTCCTTCGCCGGCGCGCCCCAAAACGGCCACGGCTGATCGGTCATCAGCCGGTTCATTTTCGCGGCGACCGCGAAGCGGTTGTTGGTGTTGTCGGGCTTATCGACGACGTTGGCGGCGAGGAAGGCCCAGAGGCCCGCCCAATCCGGCGTCTTGGTCTTCAGCATCTCCGCCGTCCCCGCCGGATAGCCGAGCGAGAAGTCGAAGCCGACCAGGGCCTTATCGCCTCGGCGACGCAGATCGGCCATCACCTCCCGAAGCTGAGCCTCGCCCTCGCGTCGCGTGGCGGGGTTAAAGGCTTCAAACGTCGGGCGAAACCGAATGTCGCGCTTCAAAACGCCGATCCACACGGAGTCCTTTCCCTGTTTCGGGGAGGCCGCGGCGCTCCAATCCACCATGACGTAGGCGTTGAACAGACGGGCCACTCCGGCTCCCCCAAATGGTCTCGATAAGGATTTAAGCGATAGGCCCGGAGCCGCGGATAGCTCCAGCCGCCGACCAGCTATCGAATTCAGGCGAGTTTCACCAGCATCTTGCCGAAGTTCTCGCCGGTGAACAGCTTGAGGAACGCAGCTGGAGCCGCGGCGATCCCCTCATCCACCGTTTCGCGATAGTGAAATTGGCCCGATTCGATCCACCCGCTCAGTTCGGCGAGGAACTGAGGCGCCAAGTCGAAATGGTCAGACACGATGAAGCCCTGCAGCCGCAGGCGCTTGCCGATCACAAGCGCCAGGTTTGAGGGGCCGGGCTCCGGCTTTTCGTCATTGTAGAGCGAGATCATGCCGCACATGGCGAAGCGCCCATTCACGCGCGCGCTGTCGAGGGCGGCTTCCAGATGGGCGCCGCCGACATTTTCGAAATAGACATCGACGCCCTTGGGCGCGGCCCGCTTCAGCGCCGCCTTCAGGTCGGGCTCGGCCTTGTAGTCGATGACCTGGTCCACGCCGATCTCGCGCAGAAACGCCGCCTTTTCAGGGCCGCCGGCGGACCCGATCACAGTGCAACCTTTCAGGCGCGCCACCTGACAGGCGACCTGGCCCACCGCGCCGGCCGCCGCCGATACGAAGACGATATCGCCCGCCTTCATCTCCGCTACGCGCGTCAGGCCCACATAGGCGGTGAGGCCCGGCATACCGGCGACGCCCAGAAAGGCTTGTACGGGTAAGCCGTGGGTCTCGAGTTTCTGAAGCTGCTTGGCGTCCGCCGTGAAGGCTTCGCGCCAGCCGAACATGGAGGAGACGATATCGCCGGGTTTGAAGCCGTCTGCGTTTGAGGCGACCACCTCGCCGACCGCGCCGCCCTGCAAAGCCGCCCCAATCTCGAACGGCGGCACATAACTCGGCCGATCGGTCATGCGGCCGCGCATATAGGGATCGACCGACATATAAAGGTTCTTGACCAGGACCTCGCCGTCCGCAGGCGCTCCGACCTCCACCGTCGCCAGGTCGAAATCCGCCTCGGTCGGCAGACCGACGGGCCGCTGCTTGAGCCGCACTTCACGAGATGAGGTCATTTTATTTTGTATCCTTCGTTTCCTGCCCGGTCTCAGCTAAGCCCGCGCGCTGAGGGCCGCAACTGCGGCGTCCATATCAATTTTAGGAGCTGACCATGCCGAAATCCGGCACGGCGGGCGAGGCGAACGGCGTTTTAAGCGCATCTCCCATCAGGGCCGGCGTGATCGGCGCCGGGGTGTTCGGGACCTTTCACGCCCGTAAATATGCAACGTTGCCGGGCGTGACCTTGGCGTCGGTGTTCGATCCCGACGCCGAGCGGGGCGGCCGATTGGCGGGTGAGCTGGGCGCGACCGCCTTCACTGACCTGAACGCCTTCCTGGAGACCGTCGGCGTCGTCACGGTCGCCAGCCCCGCCGATAGCCACGCCGCTATGGCGCAGCGGGTGCTGAGAGCGGGCCGCCATGCCTATGTCGAAAAGCCCTTGGCGACAGCGTTGGAGGCCGGTGCGGCCCTTGTCGAGTTGGCGAAGGCGCGCGGCCTGGTCTTAGCCTGCGGCCATCAGGAGCGGCTGACGTTCGCCGCCATGGGCCTGTTGCAGACGCCTGAGGCCCCGCTGCGGCTCGAATCGGTGCGGCGCGGAACCCCAAATGACCGCAACCGCGACGTCTCCTGTGTACTCGACCTCATGATCCACGACCTCGATTTGGGGCTGACGCTGGCAGGCGAGGGGGCGTGGGAGGCGTCGGCCTCTGGCGGCTTCGATCAGGCCCGCGCCGAGGTTCGGTTCGCCAGCGGCCTGATCGGCGTATTCGAAGCGTCGCGCGTCGCCAATGCGCGGGAGCGGACGATGCGGATCGTCTATCCGTCGGGCGTGGTGGAGATCGATTTCCTGAAGCCCGCCTTCGACAACCGCACGGCCTTCAGCCTAAACGAGGCCTTCGCCAGTACGCCCGACGGCGGCGATCCACTTGGCGCCAGCGTCAGCGCCTTCCTCGCCGCCGTCAGCGGGGACACGGCTCGTCCGGCCGTGACGGGGGAGGAGGGTTTAACGGCGCTCGCGCTCGCGCTCGCGGTGGAGCGGTCAGTGGGCGGTTGATAGGGCGGCCTCGATAGGCCTCTGTCGGCTATCTCGGTAACAAGGCGTTCGCTAAGCGCGCCTGCCTGAAGAGCGCCCAATTCCCGATCCAAACCCCGTTGCCTCGCCTGCCTCACCCTGGTACACCGCAGGGCTTCGGCTCTAGGCCGTGTGCGCCGGCGGTTAACGCCTCCCGGCGCACTTGGTGCTGGTCGAAGGCGTTTCTAGGAGTGTAGCTCAGCTGGTAGAGCATCGGTCTCCAAAACCGAGGGTCGTGGGTTCGAGTCCCCCCACTCCTGCCAAGTTCTTTTCGTCGTCGAGACAGCCCTCACGCCGGGGCGGTCACGGACTATTTATAGCGAAGCCGCTCACCGCTGATTCGCTTAGGTTTTGAGGATACGAGAGCCGCTTCCATGGCCAAGGATCAGGGTGTCAACATCAAGGCGGCGCGCAATGTCGCCCGGCCGACGCGCGCTCCCGCTGTGAAGCCGTCCGCGGTCGCGCAGGCGGCGGCTGTTGCGCCTGCGACGCCTAAGAAGCGCACGTCGATCGCGCAGTTTTATCGCGAAGTTCGCGTCGAAACCCGTAAGATCAGCTGGCCGTCCTGGAAAGAGACCTGGATCACGTCGGCGATGGTTTTCATCATGGTGGCCGTCACATCGATCTTCTTCTGGCTGGTCGATCTGGGCCTTCACCTCTTCATCCAACAAGTCCTCGCTCTCGCGGGCTGAGGAAAACGATCATGACCGACATACAGACCGCCGACGCCGCCAAGGCCAAGTCAAACCCCAGTCATAAGTGGTACATCGTCCACGCCTACTCGAACTTCGAGAAGAAGGTGGCGGAGTCGATCCGCGAACAGGCTCGCACCCAAGGGCTGGACGACTGCTTCAGCGAAATCCTCGTGCCGACCGAAGACGTGGTCGAGGTGCGGCGGGGTCGGAAATTCAATTCCGAGCGCAAGTTCTTCCCAGGCTACGTGCTGGTGAAGATGGACCTCACCGACGAAGCCTTTCACCTGGTGAAGAATACGCCGAAGGTGACGGGCTTCCTCGGCTCCCAGACCAAGCCGATGCCGGTCAGCGAAAAAGAGGTCGCTCGCATCATCGGCGCCATCGAAGAAGGTGTGGAGCGGCCAAAGCCCACCATCCGCTTCGAGATCGGCGAAACCGTTCGCGTCACAGACGGACCGTTCCAGAGTTTCTCTGGCGTGGTCGAACAGGTCGACGAGGATCGCGCCCGCCTGCGCGTGACCGTGTCCATCTTCGGACGCGCCACGCCGGTCGAGCTCGAATATGGCCAGGTGGAGAAGGGGGGCTAAGCCCTTCGATCCTCAGGGTCAAAACCCGTGGGAGGCGCGCCACGCCGCACCACGGCTCACACAACGGGCCTTATCCACGTTCGGACACTTCCGGGCGGGGTCCGATTTTAAGGAGACGATATGGCGAAGAAAATTCTGGGGTACGTAAAACTACAGGTGAAGGCTGGCTCCGCCACGCCGTCGCCGCCAATCGGGCCGGCCTTGGGCCAGCGCGGCGTGAACATCATGGGCTTCTGCAAGGAGTTCAACGCCCGCACGGCCGAAGTGGAGAAGGGCACCCCGCTTCCCACCGTGATCACCGTCTATCAGGACAAGTCCTTCACCTTCGTCACCAAGACGCCGCCGGCGACCTTCTTCTTGAAGCAAGTCACGGGCTTGAAGTCTGGGGCGAAGACCACCGGCCGTGAAGTGGTCGGCTCGGTCACGCGTCAGCAATGCCGCGACATCGCCGAGAAGAAGATGAAGGATCTCAACGCCGTCGATATCGAAGCCGCCGCCCGCATCATTGAGGGCTCGGCGCGGTCGATGGGCTTGCGGGTGGTGGACTGATCATGGCCAAAGAAACGCAAATCAAGCACGCCAAGCGCGTTCAAGCCTGGAGCGTGGACCGCAACAAACTGCATGGCTTGGACGAGGCCATCGCCGCGGTGAAGGCTAACGCCAAGGCCAAGTTCGACGAGTCGGTCGAAATCTCCGTCAACCTGGGCGTCGATCCGCGCCATGCGGACCAGCAGGTCCGCGGCGTCGTCAACCTGCCGTCGGGCACCGGTCGCGACGTGCGCGTCGCCGTCTTCGCCCGCGGCGGCAAGGCCGATGAGGCGACCGCCGCCGGCGCCGATGTCGTCGGCGCCGAGGACCTGGTGCAGCGCATCCAGGACGGCTTCCTGGACTTCGACCGCGTGATCGCCAGCCCGGACATGATGGCCCTGGTCGGCCGTCTGGGTAAGGTCTTGGGTCCGCGCGGCCTGATGCCGAACCCCAAGGTCGGCACGGTGACCCCTAACGTTGCCCAGGCCGTCAAGGACGCCAAGGGCGGCGCCGTCGAGTTCCGGGTCGAAAAGGCTGGGATCGTCCACGCCGGCATCGGCAAGGTGTCGTTCACCGACGACGCGCTGGCCGCGAACGTGCGCGCCATGATCGAAGCCCTGACCCGCTCCAAGCCCACCGGCGCGAAGGGTCAGTACATCAAGAAGATCGCGCTCAGCTCCACCATGGGGCCGGGCGTAAAGGTCGAGCCGTCGTCGATCTCAGCTTGATCGTCGGAAAGAGGCCTATCGCCTCTCCAAGGCGTTGATGTTTTCGATTTGAAGGGGGGAGGGCGCCGGGCGCGCTCTCCCCTTTTTTGCGTTTGCCCCAACGACCTTCACATTGTTTCAATTGTGCTGGCCAAGACATTGCATTGAAACATTGGTTTTTTCGAAGGACGCGGGAGCGGCCGTGCAAACTGTCTCACAACAATACGACAGCCGTCAGGTTCTGCGCCTCGTGGGCGACGCCGTCGTCGCTAAGCCCTTCCCCTCTGTCCCATTCGAGCGCCAGGAGCGTCTGGGCGCAACGCAAGAGATACGGTCGCTAAACTCGATCAGAGGCCTCGCGGCGCTCGCTATAGCGCTTTACCACGCGCCCGTGCTGTTCGGCGTCGTCGAGATATTTCCCCACGCCTATCTGGCGGTGGACCTGTTCTTCGTTCTCTCCGGCTTCGTTATGATGCACGCCTATGGCGAGCGGGTCCGTATGGGCTTGAGCCTGGGTCGTTTCGCTCAGCTGAGGCTTGCTCGCCTGTATCCCCTGCTGGTCATCGCGACCGTCGCGGGCCTGGCGTTATGGACCGTCAAGGTCGCGACCGGCCACATACCGTTCAAGCTGCAAACCCTGATCGCGCTACCGCTTAACCTCTGCCTCCTGCCTGGACCCAGCGCTGCCCGACCAGATCAAGCAGCCTATCCGTTCGTGACCCAGAGCTGGTCAATCGGATGGGAGGTCGTCCTAGGTTTCGCCCTCTTTGTATGGGTCAGGCATGTCCGGTGGGGGGCTGCTATCCTCGCTGCGCTCTTCGCCCTGGTGCTGGCCTGGGTCGCGATGACTCGAGGCGGCCTCGATGGCGGTTGGACGACGCCGACATTGTGGGTGGGTGGTGTCCGCGCGACGTTTTCGTTCTGGGCGGGCGTGGCCATTCGCCAGGCGACGCTTCGTCGGAGTCCTGGTCCCGTGGTCGGTCTTGCAGCCATCGCCGCGGCGTGCGCCGCGATCTTCTATACCGTCGCCGTCCACCAGACCTATTGGTGGGCCGACTATGCCGCGGTGGCGGCGGCCTTTCCGCTCATTATCGCCGCAGCGTCTTCCTGTCGGTCCCGCGCCCTCGAAAACATCGTCGGAGACCGCCTTGGCGAGGCGTCCTATTCGATCTACCTGCTCCAAGGCGTGTCGCTCGCCAGCCTCGCCAGTCTCTCCAATCGTTTCGCCGCCATCGGTCCCGTGGGCCATCTGCTCTTCGGCCTCTCATGGCTGGGCGCCCTGATGGTGGGCGCCTGGCTATCCTGGCGTTGGGTGGAAACACCCTTGCGGCTATACTTCAGCCGCGCCCGTTATGGGGCGCGCGAGGCTGTCGACACCGGACTGACCAGGGTGTTTGGCCCTAGACTTTGAGGGCGCCCTCCCGACCGCGGAATAGGGAGAAGAGCTAGGGGCAGGCACTTCCTGAGACCGGGGGCGATACCTAAATACGTGTGGTGGCTGCGGAACGCCCTGGCCGCCACTTTCAAGTTCAGCCCGCCCGTCGCGGCTTCGCAGCCCCGGCGCTTGAGCCTCGCGCTTCTGGAGACTTCCCCTTGCAGGTCAAAGCCTACGCCGCCCCCGCCGCGGACAAACCGTTCGCGCCCCATCTGATTGAGCGCCGCGAGCCCGGTCCCCACGATGTCGAGATCGCCATCGAGTTCTGCGGCGTTTGCCATTCCGATCTGCATACGGCGCGGGGCGAATGGCCGGGTACCCTGTACCCTTGCGTGCCGGGCCACGAGATCATTGGCCGCGTCGTCCGCGTCGGCGCCCATGTCTCGAAGTTCAAGGAAGGTCAACGGGTTGGCGTCGGCTGCATGGTCGATAGCTGTCAGCACTGTTCGGAGTGCGACGAGGGGTTGGAGCAGTATTGCCTCAACGGCTTTGTCGGCACCTACAACGGCCCGACGCCCGATGCGCCGGGTTGGACGATGGGCGGCTATTCAAGCCAGATCGTTGTCTCCGACAAGTTCGTCCTTAGCATCCCCGACAATCTTGATTCGGCCGCCGCCGCGCCTCTGCTGTGCGCCGGGATCACCACCTTTTCCCCACTTCGTCACTGGAAGGTGAAGGCAGGCGATCGGGTAGGGGTGGTGGGGCTGGGCGGCCTTGGCCATATGGCGGTGAAGCTGGCTCATGCCATGGGCGCCCATGTGGTGCTGTTCACGACCTCTCCAGGCAAGGAGGCCGACGCCAGGCGGCTCGGCGCCGACGAGGTGGTTCTGTCACGCGATCCGGAGCAGATGAAGAACCTGGTCGGCAGCCTCGACTTCATCTTGAATACGGTCGCCGCCTCCCACGATCTCGATCCCTTTATCGCCTGCCTCAAGCGCGACGGGACCATGACCCTGGTCGGCGTCCCGGCGACGCCGCACCCGAGCCCCTCGATTGTCGGCTTGATTTTCAAGCGTCGCCAGATCGCCGGCTCGCTGATCGGCGGCATCGCCGAGACCCAGGAGATGCTCGACTTCTGCGGCAAACATGGCGTCACCGCCGACATCGAGGTCATCCCGATCCAAAAGATCGACGAGGCCTATGAGCGGATGCTGAAGGGCGACGTGAAATACCGGTTTGTGATCGATATGAGGTCGTTGACGCAGGACTGAGCGGCCTGAAGTTCCGCCCGGCTAAAGCCGCGCAGCCCCCTCCCAGCGGGAGGGGCCGCGTGGATACGCGGAAAGCGCCACGCTAATTTGCAGTCTCAGCCGCAAGCGATAAGAAGGACAGAACAAAAAACGGCGGAGGATTGGCGATGTTGGGACTGATGCAGGACTGGCCGCTGACGCTGGACAAGATCCTGGATTACGCCGCCGCCAACGCGGGCGACCGAGAGATCGTAACCCGCTCGGTCGAAGGGCCCATCGTTCGCACCAGCTATGCAGAGGTGCATCGTCGCGCCAAACAGTTGTCGCACGCCCTGATCGAACTTGGCGTGCGCCCCGGCGACCGCGTCGGAACCCTGGCCTGGAACACCGCGCGCCACCTTGAGATCTGGTACGGCGTAATGGGCATCGGGGCCGTCTGCCACACGCTCAATCCGCGGCTTCATCCAGATCAAATCTGCTGGCTGATCCGCCATGCCGACGATCGGGTGATCTTCACCGACCTGACCTTCGCGCCGATCCTTCTGGCCAACGCCGCCAGCCTGCCCAACCTGAGGCAGCTCGTTATCCTTACGGACGAGGCCCGTCGTCCGGCGGCCGCGCCTGCGCGCGTGCTCGCCTATGAGGCGCTGATCGCGGGGCGCCCCACCGACTGCGCCTGGGGCCAGTTCGACGAGCAGACGGCCGCCGGCCTCTGCTACACCTCCGGCACGACGGGCGACCCTAAGGGCGTCCTCTATTCCCACCGCTCCAACTTCTTGCACACCTTCGTCACGCTGCAGCGCGATGTGATTGGGCTATCGACCCAGGACACCGTCTTGATGGTGGTGCCCATGTTCCACGCCAACGCCTGGGGTTTGGCGTTCTCCTGCCCCGCCACCGGCGCCAAGCTTGTGATGCCGGGCGCTCGCATGGATGGCGCAGCGATGCAGGAGCTGATCAACACCGAAGAGGTCAATTTCGCCGCCGCCGTGCCGACCGTGTGGCAGATGCTGCTGCAGCACTTGGACGAAACGGGCGGACGGATCGACAGCCTGAAGCGCGTCGTGATCGGCGGCGCCGCCTGTCCCCCCGCCCTGATCCAGGCTTATCATGATCGCTACGGCGTCGAAGTGGTCCACGCCTGGGGCATGACTGAGACCTCGCCGCTCGGCACGGTCGGATCGCTGACCAAGAAGGTCGCCGATCTCCCGTTCGACCGGCAGATGCCGTTCCGCATGAAACAGGGCCGCGCGCCGCTTGGCGTCGAGTTGGCCCTGGCCGACGACGCGGACCGGCCCCAGCCCCACGATGGGGTTACGCCCGGGCGTCTCAAGGTGCGCGGTCCGATCGTTGCTAAGGCCTATTTTCGCGGCGAGGGGGAGATCGTCGACGCAGAAGGCTTTTTCGACACGGGCGATATCGCGACCATCGACGCGGACGGCTACATGCAGATCACCGACCGGGCGAAGGATCTGATCAAGTCCGGCGGCGAGTGGATCAGTTCGATCGATATGGAAAACCTTCTGATCGCCCATCCCAAGGTGGCCGGCGCCGCGGTGATCGGCGTTCCTCATCCCAAATGGACGGAACGGCCGCTTCTGATCGTCAAGCTGAAGCCCGGCCAGTCCGCCACGCGCGAGGAGCTGTTCGGGTTTCTGGACGGCAAGATCGCCCGGTGGTGGATGCCCGACGATATGGTGACTGTGGATGAGATACCGCTTGGTCCCACCGGCAAGATCGACAAGAAGCTGTTGCGCATTCGCTTTGCCGATCACCGCCTCCCGTCCCTCGAACCGGCCGCCTGAACCTTGCAAATCTTCGACGCCTCCACGCTCGCCCGCTTCCGTCGCATCCGGACCGGACTTATCGCCGCCGCTGTAATCCTGGCCGTGGCCGCGCCCGCGGCGATCCTGCTGGGCGCTGTCGGCTCCAAGTCGGGCTGGTTTAGCTTGACGATCGGGTTCGATTGGTTGGCGATCCGCGTGGCGCCGGCCTTGGCGTTGATTGCTGTGGCCCTTGGCGTGCTGGCGCTGATCGCGGCGCTGATCTTGCCGCCGCGCCATGGCGCGGCTCTGGCCCTGCTCGCCATCGCCCTGGGCGGGGTGACCTTTGGCGCGCTCGCGCAGTGGCGGCTTCAGGCGATGCAGGCGCCGCCCGTTCATGACGTGGATACCGACTGGACCTCGCCGCTCCTATTTTCGCCGAAGCTGATGACGGCGCGAGGGGCCGACAGCAATCCGGTGGAAACCAACCCAACGGTGCCGGTCTCGGCCTATACGCGCGACACGGCGGGCCAGCTGGTGGCGGCGGTCAACGCCCGCACCTGCCCCGGCGCGACGCCGGCGACCCTGGCCTTACCCCCCGCCCAAGCCTTCGCCCGGGCCAAGGCCGCGCTCACGGACGCCCATCTGGCGCTCGTGACAGACGATCCAGCTCATGGCCTCCTGGAGGCGACGGCGACGAGCTTTTGGTTCGGCTTCAAAGACGACGTCGCCGTCCAGATCCGCCCCTCAGGCGCCGGCGCCCGGATCGATCTGCGCGCCTCCAGCCGCCTCGGCCTCTCGGACTTCGGCCGCAACTGCCGCCTCGTCACGCGTTTGCGCGGGGCCTTGGCGAGGTAGGATTTGGTCCTTACCGAAAACTCTCATCCGGGATGATCTGCACCGAAGCGCCTAAGAAGCGTCGGGGATGCTGGAAGCGATTGTCCGGGCGGTCCAGAAAGCCATGGCTTTCCAGGATGGCGCGCCACTGCGAGGGTGTGAACCTGAGCGGGCCTTGCACCTTGACGCGGGGTTGGCCGGCGGCGCTCGTCTGTAGAGTTTGGGTGTTGGACATGGGGACTCGCTCCATCGTCGGCTTGCCCTCTCTCATTGCCAGCCAAGTCCAGCGGTAAAGAGGCGAGGTCGGGGGCGAAATGGGGCGAAAAAGTTAAGGTCGGGCGCCAATCGTGCTGTTGGATATCAGCTTGAAATGACTGCTCAAATCTGGCGGGCCTTCGCAATCTACCTGACCGATGCGCACCAGATGGATCAAGTGCGCCAGAACCGAGCGTGCGGCGGCGACATGCAGCCGCTTATCGACGCCGCGATAGAGGCGGGGGATCATATCGGCGACGGTGGCGTGGCCCTGGCCGAGCTCGCCCAGGATTTGCCGTTCGCGGGCGAGGCGGTGGTTGCGATAGGCCTCCACAAAGGGCGCCACCTCGGTGATCGGCGGCCCATGGGTGGGCCACAGGACATCGAACTCGCGCGCCTGCACCCGGTCGAGGCTGGCGTAATACTGGCTCATGTCGCCATCTGGCGGGCTGATCACGGTGGTGGACCAGCCCATGATGTGATCGCCGCAAAAGAGCGCGTTCTCTTCGTGCAAAGCATAGGCGACGTGGTTGGAGGCGTGGCCGGGGGTAAAGACCGCCTCCAGGGTCCAGCCTGGACCGGAGAGGACCTGGCCGTCGGAGATCGTCGCATCGGGGCGGAAGCGGGAGGCGTCGTCTGCGGCTAAACGGCCGTTCTCATCGCCTTCGTCCGCCTGATGGCGTGGCTCCTCCAGGCCGTAGATCGTGGCGCCGGTGCGCGATTGGAGCGGGCGGGCGAGGGGGGCGTGATCCAGGTGGGTGTGGGTGAGCAGGATATGGCCGATCCGCTCGCCGGCCGTCGCGGCCAGAAGGGCGTCGAGATGGGCGTCGAGCAGAGGACCGGGATCGATCACCGCCACCTCGCCGTGGCCGACAATATAGGTCCCCGTGCCCAGGTATGTGAACGGCCCGGGATTGTTCGCCACCACGCGGCGGATCAGGGGGGAGACGATGTCCGGGCATCCATAATCGAACGTCATCTCGCGCACGAAAGGGATCATCGGCGGGCGCGCCTCTTGCTGTGAGCCAGGTTGAGCCCCTCCCAGGAGACCGCTTTGGCCGTCGATCTTGCTCTCTTTGTGTCGAAACGGCTCATGCCCGTCGCCGCAGCTTTGCTGTTGCTCGCCTCCGCACGGTTGGCGCAGAGCGTGAAGCCATCCTTGCCGGCGGCGTCCGCGACGGAGGTGAGGGTGGCGGTCGCGCGGTGATTGGCGCTGCGACCGCCCCGATGCAATCTCACCCCAAAACGCCCGAAAGATCGTACCCTGCGTCGCGTCCCAGCGCGATCAGCGCCTCTGGAGCCGCGCCGCCATGCACCGCTTGGCCGATCGCCCAGGCCGTGATGGAGCGCGTGCCTGAGCGGCAATAGGCTAGCACCGGACCGTCGGCGCCTTGCACCGCAGCGTAGATGGCTTCGACCTGGGCGGAACTGGGCATACCCACGATCGGGACATGGACATAGTCGAGCCCCGCGGCCTTGGCCGCCGCAGCGAGGGCGGCGCTCGACAGATCGGGGGGCACTTCGGCGTCGGGGCGATTGCCGATCACGCGTCTGAACCCCGCCGCAGCGAGTTCGGCGAAATCCTGCGGGCCGATCTGAGGCGCAACGGCGAAGTCGGCGGTGACGGAGCGAATATCGGGCATGGGGATGTCATCTCAAAAAGTCGGCTGACGCCGCTTACGAGCCGCGAGCCTTAGCACAACCCAGCGCGTTGCCGAACCGACGCCGCCGATCTGCTGGGCGATCGACCGATACGCGGATCGCAGGATGCCGAGGGCGTCAGTTATGCCTAGTTTGCAATCGTATTTTTTCACGCCGCCATATATTTCATCGCCATGAAATTAACTGTCTCGGGTGCAAATTCCAAGCCTCAAGCCGCACCAAAAAGATATTTCGGGTTTGAATGTTACGGTATATCACAACGTAGAAAGGCCTAATTATGATATTGCGACGGCGTAAGAAGTTGAGTTTTTAGATATTGCCGAACAATATTTGCCAGTATGATCGATCAAAAAGTTGTCAATGCCCAAAATATGGTCGCTCTGCGTCCTGCCTGTGACCGATATACGACATCAGGGCCCCAAAAGTGGCCTCAATTCGTCCCATCGATTGACCCGATCGGCGTCGCCCCCCTAACATTACGAAATGTTCAGGCTATTCAGTCTGTCTAAATTGTAGGCATAAACCGCCGGCCGACGCCACGTTGGCTGGGCTCAAAGGGGGCTTAGAGTGTCCAAGCTCAACACGATCAGGCAGCGCCTGTTCACGTCCACGATCGTTGCGACGTCGTTTCTAATCTGCGCGCCGTTTTCGGCCGCCTATGCGCAATCGAGCGCCAGTGCGCCGACAGCCACGGCTCAACAAGGCTCCGGCGCTCCCACTGCGGCGCCCGCGACAGCGACGCCCCTGGCGCCCGCCGCCGCACCGGCCTCACCGACCGTCCAGGAAGTAGTGGTCACCGGGTCGATTCTGCGTCGTAAGCTGTCCGATACGGACGCGCCGGTCACCGTCCTCACCGCCCAAGATCTCGATGTGCGCGGTATCACCACCATGGCCGACGCGGTGCAGGGCTTGGCCGCCAACGGCGCGGCGACCCTGCCCAACTCCTTCACCGCCAACGGCGCCTTCGCAGCTGGCGCCTCGGCCGCGTCTCTGCGTGGCTTGACCACAGCCGCCACCTTGACCCTGATCGACGGTATGCGCACGGCCGACTATCCGCTGGCCGACGATGGCGAGCGCAACTTCGTCGATTTGAACTCCATCCCCGACATTACCGTGGATCGGATCGAGAC
>Ga0116231_10010702_pt1 | contig 14559 bp, 10 predicted proteins | sample S1TSphgellanicum_2_FD_89695 | JGI IMG/M metagenome (GOLD analysis project Ga0116231, IMG submission 89695) | Host-associated microbial communities from peat moss isolated from Minnesota, USA - S1T2_Fd - Sphagnum magellanicum MG | ecosystem: Host-associated > Plants > Peat moss > Unclassified...
GCGACTAGTTTTCACATGCGACTTGTCTTAGGCGACTAAAAGGATTTTAGTTGCAAAATGTCTCTTGCGACTAAAATTTAGTTGCAAAGAGCAGTCGAAAATACATGTTTTTCTTCTAGTGATACCATCTATTTTGCCTCAAGCCGGAGCTCACTCAAGTTCCCGTCGGCATTTGGTATTATTCATCATGTTCTCCTACAACACCTTGATTTTTACTCAAACCATGCCACGATTTTCTTGGCTCAGGTCTGAGGGGGGATGCATGAGAATTTCATATCAGCCTCCTCTTGTACATTATATATATACATATGTGCATGGATCTCTTTTTGGTTGATTAGTTTCTACCTTTGACTAGTTTTAGTTTTTTTGTTCAATACAATTTACTATGAATTTACACCCTGATGACACTGAATGTCATAACACTACACGTCACGATAGTTGTCATGTTTGTATGCATGGCTTCATACGTGATGGCTAGTTACGAGCATGCTAATCATGCCTTTAGGGTTAATGTACATTCTTAGGTTATTATACCATATTAGGTGTTTTAGGGTTATGGCTTGTTTAGGGTTTCAGCTTTGTTAACGGTTGTATAAAAGGTCAAGCTCTTTCCTTCTCTTATTAATTTTTCTAGAATTTTTTTGTTAAGGAGAGTTTCTTACATAGTTAGAGTAGATTTCTAAATGCTCACGACGACTATTGCACGACCACCGTTTACATACCTGCGTTTGCTTTCCTTCTTTTCAATTTAATTATACATGAGAATTTCATCTTAGCTTCCTCTTGTGCATTGTATATATATGTGCGTGCATCTCTTTTTGGTTGATTAATTTCTACCTTACTGGTTTTAGTTTTTTTGTTCAGTAGAGTTTACTATGGATTTGCACCCTTACAACACCGAATGTCATGACATTACACATCACGACATCATGTTCTCACTTCCCTATTGGGAAGTAAATAAATATAACCATGCCTTGAAATAATTTGGTTTGTGTAACTATGTTAATTAAATTTTATTTCCTTGAATCAAAATGCTTGCATTTTGTTGTTATTGGCATATTAGGTGTCAAAATCCTTATGTTTATTAGGTTAAATTGCCTTGAAATTACTTTTAATTACCTAATTAAAAACCTATTGATGTCAATGTTGGTATTAAAAATTTCAAGTGACTTAAGATAATTGTTGTTGAAGAATTGTACCACGTTGTTTCATCCAAATGCATGTATGTATGCCAAGGATTGTTAATTTGTAACATTTTGGATGTTATGCATTACGAAAAGAACTTGTGTGAAAACCTCATGAAGACTATCTTTGGCACAAAAGACACAACATCTGTCCATGAAGACCTACAAGAATGTGGCATATGGTCACATTTATGGCTATAACATGTTGCAAGAAAGATCATCAAACTTGTAGCCTCATATGTGTCAGATGAAGAAAAAGATAGGTTTCTACAAATTGTGGGAAGTTTAAAAACACCTTCCAACTATGTGTCTTCGTTGAGGAAGAGAGTTCACAAGGATGGGATATGAAAGGGATGAAATCACATGATTATCATGTGATGATGCAAATAGTCTTACCATTATGCATGTGCCATCTTATGGCAAAAGGTTGCAATATGGCAATTATTCAATTGTCCCATGTTTTCAAACAATTATGTGCCAAAATGTAGATTCAATAGTAATTGGGGGGGGGGGAGGGGGCTCAAGAAAGATGTGGCAATTACATTGGCATTGTTGGAGTAGAAATTTCCTCCATCATTTTTTGATATCATGAAACACTTGTTAATTCATATGGTGGAGGAGTTGGAATTATGTGGTTTGGTTCACACACATTGGATGTACCCTGTTGCGCATTACCTCAAAACCTTGAAAAGATTTGTGAGAAATAGAGCAAGACTTGAAGGAAACGTGGTAGAAGGCTATGTATTGCAAGAGGCATTAAGGTTTTGCACAAATTACTTACAAAATTTTACAGCCACAAGTCGAAGGGTGTGGGATGAGATAAAAAACCCATGCATGAATGATGAAATGTTTCAAGGAAATGGGGAGGCACAACTTTTGACTACAAACCTCCGTGACATGGCACATTCATTTGTGTTACAAAATGTGGATTTGATGTATGAATGACGCATGTTACCTATACACCCATGTTGTAGCAAATGGGAAATTTTTAGTAGATTTGTTGGTATTGTTACAAATGTTAGCCTTGAAATTGTTACAAATTTGTTTGAACATCATGGATTGGTTATAAGTCATGAAATTGAAAGTTACAGTTGGAAATTATGACAGGAAATATGTAAGAGAAGTCAAAATATGGAATCAAAAGAGGAAAGAATATTTATCTTTCCAAGGCCGATTGAAAGCAAGGGTTGTTATATTCCCAGCTCACCGTAAGGAAGTGCCCCCATTTCCAATGTGGATAAGGACCTTCATTGCTACAATTATCAAAGAAGGTGACATAATTGACAAATACATTATGCACATGTCCATGCCACCAACGCTTAAAGCTAAGTCTTATTGAACAATGTGGGCAGTTGGAAACCACAATTGTCTTTCAAGTGTAGAAGAACATTTGACAACATGTGATAGTTGTGTGGCAATAACTTTTGAACATGAATGTGTGTTAGGACTAAATGACGAAAGGCCAATTTTTGCAAAATTGGAATATGTGGGATGGGTTGAAAATATACTAGACTTTAACTGTGGGGTGTTAAATGTCGTTGTTTTGTTGTGCAATTGGGTGAAAGCAAATTACATTGGGAGTAGTGCAACAATGAAGCAAGATGAATATGGCTTCATTTTCATAAACTTTGTTTCTTTGATTCCCATTTATGACTAATCTTTTGTTTTCCCATTGCATGTAGATCAAATGTTTTTCTCTAATGACCCAAAGGAAAGAGGATGGAAAATAGTTTTGAGGAAATAACCCCATGGGGAACGAATAACTAAACAAGTTCAATTTGACCTTACAAAGTTTGATATGTTTAGGTTAGAAAATGATGATCCATATTTAGGTCTACAAGCTTCAATCTCCATTGATGAGGCAATTCAACCTATTGTGATTGTGGGAGGTTTTGCAATTACTGTTGTGCTTGATGGAGGGGAAGACGATGGAGCAAATAATGATGAAGAATATGTAGGAGATTTTAATAGTGATGGTTAGTATTTCCATTTGCCCAAGTGTCAAATACATATTTTAAATCGAACTAGCCTTGGATTTTCCAAGTAAAATAACATAATGTTATCTTGCTTTTGTTAGGTTTTATTGTCAAGGATTAGATGTTATTTGATTATGTTGTAAGATTACATGATAACTATTTAGTCCAATAAGAGAACATGACTATGTTTATGTTGAATGCTTTTGTGAAAAATTTGAAACATGGTAATTTGCATGTTGTTAAAAGATGTGCCAATAGATTTATGATGTAAAATTGTTTTTCATGTTCTATAAGGATCAAGGGGATTGAATTTAATTTCATTTTTTTGTTACTTTTATATTTTCTTGCAATTGATGTTTTAAAAAGTAATGACTATGTATTCATCATCAAAATCACATTAATGCAATATTTCAACAATTTTATTTTCATAAATTGACTAATAAAAATATGTTCACTACATTGTACACTAGTTTGAACTTAGAAAATGTTTAATTCAATGTTTCAAAATTCATTTGGGAAATATATTATCCCAAAAATTAATTACATGTGGCCACATAAGTTAACAATGATGATTTAATTCAATTATATGTGGCATGTAATAGTCCATATCAAAAGCTATTAATAGTAGTGTTGACCTTATTTAGTCATATTGCACATGTCGTAATCCATGTTGAAAACCTACTAATAATAGTGTCGACTTAATTTAATCATATTGCACATGTCATAGTCATTTAAAAAACCTACTAGTAATAGTGTCAACCTAATTTAGTCATGTTGGACATGTCATAATCCACATCAAAAATCTAATATTAGTAACATTGACCTAATTTAGTCACATTGCACACCTCATAGTCCATGTCAAAAAGTTTATGACTGTTTTTAATCGTTCAACTAAAGTGGCACATTCCATGTAAGCAAAGAAAATTCTGCATGTATGTGGGGATGTCTGATGTGACTAAAATGCTAATAAAAGTTAGTCAAAGTAGACATGCCTACTTTTGGGTTTAATGAAAAGGGCATGGTTAGTCATTATGGAGTGACTATAATTGATTCTATAGTCATTGTAGTCACATTGTTAAGGGCATAAAAACCATGTTTTTGTAATAGTGTTGTTCTTGTTTTTTTTGCTTTTAGGAAATGCCCATCATGTTTTTTTGTGTTCATCATTTCTTTTGCCTAAACCTAGAATTGGAACCTTGAGTTTTAAAACTTTATGGATAAGTCTAATATGATAGAAAATTTAGGCATCCCAAAAAACTAGCCCAATTTTGAAATTTCTGACATCCAAAGCATTAGGGTAATAATTTCCTTAAATTTTGGCATTTCACACAAGTAATTAAAAAATATGATATTTCCAAAAATAATTTTAATTATCACCAAGCTTCAAAAGATATTATGATAATTCCAAAACAAAGAACTAATTTGCTCATTGAAAGAAAGTCAAGCATGCAAGTTTATTTGTCTCTAACCCACTTCGCAAAAGAATAATTGATCAAACTTGAACATTGTGACTAAGAGAACATGATCTTAGAAATATCTTGCATGTGAAAGCTTTGCTTCCTAGCATGTTGATACCATTGTTGCATGGGTTGGTACTTGGTTAGGCAATTTAGAACTACTAGTTCTAGTTTTAATTCATAAAAATAAAATTGAAATTGTGTCCAATTTTTGGAATTGGGAATTCTAGAACCAAAATTGAATTCTTGGTTTTTTAAAGAATCTATACTAAAATGGAATCAAATTCTTGATTTAAAAAAAATCAAAATTGAACCAAAATCAAGTTCTTGATTTTTGAAAACCCAAAACTAGCATTTAAAAAAAAAAGAAAAAGGATTAAAATTAAAGGTTGATCAAAAGTTAATTAGTAGTTAACCTTTGGTTTTAGTTCAAATTATCTAAAACATGTTTTGATTTTAAGATTTAAAACCAAAAATATATTCAAATTTTATTTATTTTAAAAACCAACTCATAACCAAATTTTAGGTCCCATTTTTATCATAACCAAAACCACTCTAATTTTAAAAAATAAATTGGAACTAGAGGTTCTTCACAAATGTCAAGAACCACCCAACACTAATTGATATTCATAATTTTCTCACCTTTTAGTTAGTTTGTGCAGCTTCTCACATTTTGAAAAATCACATACACCTTAATAAGTTCAATTATCATTTAGCTCGTGCTTGAAACTACACAACATAGAACCTTAGAAACCAAGGAACCTTAAACCCTATCTAAACCTATGACATGTAGAAAAGCCCTTAAAACTCATAGACCAATTCTAAAGCTATGACTAGCCCTTAAAACTCATAGACCAATTCTAAAGCTATGACTAGACAACCCTTGCTTTTCTTGAGTTAGGTCTAAATCCAAGTCTTAAGAAAATTCTTCACTTGAGCCAAGTCTTGACATGTAGACTTGTTGAGTCCAAATCTTTAAATTGACACTTATCAAAAACCTAAAATTGGCGAATGGTGGTGGAAAGTTTGTTGTAAATCTTTGTTTTTCTCACCTCCATTCCCTCATTATTCCATTATCAAATTTCCAAAAATTTGAAGTTCCCATGTACATTATCTACCATACCTAGGATTAATAATAATTAACATTTTTTTTGGTTGAAATTTTTTTATTTAAAAAAACAAAGTTAAACAATTTCAAATTTAATATTCTAGAACTTCAATAGTTGAATAATAAGTACACAAAATACACCTTGGGTTGTGTATTTGTAATAGTAACCCGATGGTTGGGACAATAAACAATTAAAATTTTTTTTTGACTCTCAACAATTTTAGCAAATATTAATAAAATTCTCCACTTTTTCTGGCAAGACATTTTGAGAACTAGTTTGTGAGTAGTAGGTACAATATATGTGTGTGTGTATGCATGTGAATATATTAAATCATAATTAATACGTATTCTTGTATATGAAATACGTCCAAGCGTATTCTACGCGTATAGTGTACATACGTTGTCCCGCCCGGTTGTGTGCAAGCGGCGGGGCTGGGCGATGCGCGAGGAGAGTGTGGGCGAGGCAGGGGAAAGCAGGGAGCGTTGCGTGCGCACGCATAATCTCACAGCTCGCAAATCTCGCATGGCGCCTCTTCTGCGCACGACCCAACAATGGGTGGAGAAGTAGTACGTGTTGGAAACATTCAAGGCTCTTGTCGTCATGAATTTTTGCTTTCTGTTTCGTGCATTTGAAAGTGATCATATATAAGAACCCCCGTTTTCAAACAAGAGACAGTTGGAGACTGGCGCGTGCAAAAAAAAGACGGCGGGATGGCATAATGGAGTGTCTTCACTACTCTTCTCAAATATTTTCTGTGTGTGTTTTCACTGTTTCTTTACGAAATGGAAGAAGGAAGGAAGGAAGGAAGGAAGCGCTTACTTATAGGGGGTTTTTTTTTTGTTTGTGTGTTTTGGGTGAGGGGTTTTCAGCCGGCCGAGAAAGGTGCAGGACGTGGCACATCAAGAGGAAGTTGTACGGACTCTTGTCAACACGCTCGAGACCGGCAATGTGAGTCCTCAAAAGTGTGTTGTTCCTCTGTATTCTCTCTTTTTTCTTGATGGGTTTTTGATCAATCCAGATGGGTTCTGAAAGTTCTCAGTTTAGAACGGAAAATGGGTAAGAGAGATCTCATTGCGAGAGTAAAATGGGGGCGGAGAGTTGCAGCTACCGCATCTTTTATTCTATGGTCCTCCCGGTACTGGCAAAACCACAACCGCACTTGCAATTGCGCATCAGCTATTTGGGTAAGCTCCCTTGCTTTTCCTGCTAAATGAGGTTCACTTTTTGGACCGAAGAGTGCTCATCTCCACGCAAACAAATGGTAGCATTCACTTGCAAAAATGGCATCTATGTGATCTTTTCTCAGTCTACAATCTGCTGGTAAGGAGTCAGAGTACTGTATCAGGTTCATTTTAGGGCTTGGGGTTTAGAGTACTGTATCACGTTCATTTCAGGGCAGATTTTGAGTCACGGCATATGGATGAGGACTTGTTAGGCTCTGAGTGTAGTCATTCATTTTGACAAAATTGGGAAGAAAGAAAGAAAACACTTGAGGAAGCTAATCAACTCTTGGGTCTTACTCAATCGTCTAGAATTGTTCTCAACTGAGTGCACTTTGCCGAATGAATTTGATCTGTGTGTTCACAATGCTTTGGTCTTGCCATGGATGACAGTCCAGAGCTCTACAAAAGTCGAGTATTGGAGCTGAATGCCAGTGATGATCGTGGAATTAGCATTGTGCGAACTAAGATCAAGGATTTTGCAGCTGTTGCGGTTGGTTCAGGCATAAGGTCTTCTCATTATCCAGCATTCTGCACTCTCAGTTGTTTTCCTTAACTTTTGCCTTTTAGGTTTCTTTCTGTGATGGCATTGCATTTTATGCAGTTCAGTTTGCTATAACCTTGATATTGTAGAGGCAGACATGAGCAGGAGGGCTCATTTGCTGGGCTCTCACCCTCCTTCTTGATCTTCCTTTACCATCCTTGCTGCATGCATTTTTTATCTCACACATGGATCCTGAATACTGGTGTACTCCACTTTGATGATGAAAGACCATAGGTGAACATCTCTCAAGAACAGAAAATTGTTTGGGGATGTCTGTGCAGTGGATATCCATGCCCTCCTTTCAAGATCATCATTCTGGATGAGGCAGACTCTATGACTGAAGATGCTCAGGTCCAGTTCTTACATGCTCTGTTCATAGTGCATTGTTCGGGTTGCCAAATCTGATTTCCACTCAGCTGTGTCTCTCGCTTTCTTTCTGCACATCAGAGATTTGTATTTTGTAATGATCATTCCACCTGGAAATTGTCATGAGGCCCAGTAACAGAAATTTGCTGGTATTGCTAGGACAGAATGCATTGCGGCGAACAATGGAGACCTACTCTAAAGTCACACGCTTCTGCTTCATCTGCAATTATATTAGCCGGTGAGTTATTTCTGTTCCCTTAATCCTGTTATCTCTCCTACTCATTACCTGTGCACTCATCTTGGAAGGTGTCCAGAAGCTTCAGATTGTGTTAAACAACCAAGGTGCAATAGTTTCACTGAATTCTCTCAACCAATGTTGCATCCTGCATAATCAGCTTCTTGTATTGATCACATGTGCAGAATAATAGAGCCCTTGGCATCAAGGTGTGCCAAGTTTAGGTTCAAACCACTCCATGAAGACATAATGTTGGGGAGGATACAGTACATTTGTCAAGAGGAAGGCCTGGATCTTGATCAAGAGGTATGCATTCCTGACCTGATTGGGTGGTGTAAATGAAGACTAGTGGCATAGAAAGTGCTCTCTTGTGGGTTATCTCCAGCCATACAAGAGCTATATCCTTCAAAGTAGACACTACCCCCATTTTGCTGCATGAAATATATTGAGCTGTGTCTGGAAGTCTCATCATTGGTATCTGTTGCTTTAAGCACGTGTAGGCCTTATCAACTCTTAGCAGGGTGTCAGAAGGTGATTTGCGACGTGCAATTACCTACCTTCAGGTGTGGCCTCTGATCATTCGGTTACTGATGTAAGTTGCTGTGCGATGTTGTTGATAAGGTACAACTTGCAATTCTTTCTTGAAAGAGATTGGAGAATTGGAGAAAGCAATTTCCACTTTCTCTCTTCTGGGCATATATGCTCTGTTGGACAGCCTCAATCAAACATTTTACTTTAGTATGAGGGAATCCTAATGCCACTCAGGCTGTTGGTGCAGAGTGCAGCTCGCATGTATGGCTCATCAATCTCCAGTGACAATATCATTGGTGTCTCTGGGGTATTTACTTTGTTTCAGACCTAAAGTCCCTCTGCATCTCTTATTATGTCAAATGACATATGATGTATGTGTCATAATCTAGTGACCATTTGGTCTGTGTCCCATATGCAGATTGTTCCTGATGATGTACTTAAAAGACTGGTTCAAGCATGCAAAAGTGGGGAATTTGACCTGGCACACACAGAGGTCACTGAGATCATTGCTGAGGGTCACCCTGTATCTCAGATCTTCTCTCAGGTCTTTTCCTTGGACATAATTGCCATGCTTAACATGGACCACATGCATATAGCTTGACATTAGTTTTGTTTCTCCTCCTACTTTGTGTTGGGGAGAAGTGTAGATGATGGGGGACTTAGTAGTGAAGCTTGAAGAAATATGTCTCACTGGAACCTCTGAAAGGAGAGGTCTCATGAAGTAAGAGAAGGCCCTTGTTTCTTCAGAGCTCTGGACCAGGGCTGTAATGTAGATGGTTTCACAATCTCGAAAACTCAGACTGTGTTGTGTTGTAATCAAATGTGTTTGTTGAGTCGTGCAGCTTTTTGATTATGTCATCCAATCTACAGAGATGTCTGATGAACAGAAGGCACGAGTCTGTGAGAGGCTTGCCGAGGCTGATAAGGTAAATACCCTCAACCTCTTTTCTAGCCTGTTCCTGAGAGTTGTGGCATGTAATGCTTGAGAAATCTGAAGCTCTTCAAACCTTTTCAAGTGAAGCATATTGGGAAGGGAGATTTGTTATTTTTGCATAATTGTGGGTCCCATCAACTAATGAGGCTATCAGGGTTTTGTTTTGAACAGTGTCTGATTGATGGAGCTGATGAGTACCTGCAATTGATAGATGTCGCCAGCAACACCATGCGTGCTCTTAGCAATGTGACCCAAGAGTGTACATACTTGTGAAATGTCCTCCTGCCACAACTGCCCACCTGGGTTTGGATGTCATATATGTTGAGAGCAGAGAATGGGGGCTTTCACCATTGGGGTCATATTTTGATGCATGACAACAAAGTAATTTGTCATTAGACTGCTGTTCCTCGTCAAAATTGTCAACAAAGCTAAGAATGCTCTCCCCTGATGGCTTGTAGTAAAATGGAAGAAGCAATTTGAAGCTTCAAGAACAAGTTGATTTTGTAATCATAGGTTCATAGAAGTCAAATTTTGCAGAGTTCGGTAGAGATTGTGTGTCACAGCATCAGCTTAGGAAACTTGGTATGATCGATAGCAGATACCAGATAACACTTTTCTGAGGTTCTTGGGATTCATGTATCTCCACTTTTTCAGACCAACAAATTTCCCATATTCACGGTCATGCAAGTTTTTACATGCGATCCCCATTGATTGTGATGAACATAGGAATGGCCTCGGAGTCCATTGATTTCTTATGTAGTAATTTAACAACTTAAAGTTGCAGAAATGAGGGCTTACCTTTATTACTTCTGGTTTATGATTTGTGTCTTTGTAGAGAGGTGTTGATGAGAATTGTACATTAGAGAGTTGCCTTGGACCATAAAGAGATAGTGGTAGCTTAATTGAGTGAAATTTGCCTCGGTGGCAATGCTGGGTGGGTGAGAAATTATCATGGACAATTACATAGGGTTTGTAATAATCTGAATTTGAATGAAACTAAAATGAATTTAAAATGAACTAATGTAATGAACAGCACAACTAATTTTGTTTGCTGTTTCAAGTATCCAAGTATGCTAGATTCAACTATAGAATCATATTTATAAATGTAGCTGTGCAATGAACCAGCAGAAATAATTCATAATTGGTTGCATCTTTCCATTATAGTTGAGGATATGGTTGCATCTCAAATAATTAAGGCAAACAAACATAAAGCATGTTCATGTATAGCAAAAACAAGCAGCTCATTGCATACTAGCTCTGCCTGTTTATACACCACCTGGCAGGTTCACTTTAGAATTTTTCCTTAATGGATTTAGAACTTTGCTAATGCCTGCATCATGCACTTCTATGTGACACCTGAAAATGCTAGTGCCATCAAATGCACACAGCTCTCACCCACACATTCATCCAAGTTTGATCGAGAAATGTAGGTAATGAGCCAAAGTAACTTTCTTTTGGAATTTCGAATGATGTGAGCTATGGAAATTTAAACATTTTTCAGTTTTCTTTTTGGGGATGTCTATGCCTTTCTGAAAACCTTCAAATGGTCTGGTGACTGGGAATTTCCACAATTAGATTTGAGTGACATTTTCATAAAATAAGTGCATTCATTGGGCCTCTAGCTGGCTAGTTGGTGAACCCAGCTACCTACACTTGGTACTTCACCCATAAGGGTGGTAAGAATCATTAGATGAGTAGCAAAGGGCTAACTCTTGAATCTCATTTTTGAGTTAGCTCAAGAGTTCTAGAATTGGGATCCCTTTGAAGTTGTTACTCCTTTCTAAGGATCCTCACATTCACATTTCAAAAATTGGAAGGCTCGCTATTCTTATTTGAAAAATCACATTTTGGCTTGAATTTTGTTTTATGAATACCTTTAATACTTGGTCATTGTGAGTGCCATATTAGGACACATGCATTTGTGTCATGTCAGAAGTCTTTGTTTCGTCAACCAAGCTAAGCTAGATTCAACCTTGGGCAACACCTGCTTATCCTATATGAGCTTCATCTAAATTTTTTATATATTCATCCCTTGCTTGATTTTGATTGAAATTTTTATGAATTGTAATCACATTTGTGAATGAATAGATTGAACCAAACTTCTAACTAAGGTTGCAAATAAAGATAAAATGGTTGTGAAAAGGATTTAGGTTGTTAGGTGTTAAAAGAACATAAAAAATTACATACTTTATACCTCCTTTTTTGTTAAAAAATGTACATGTGTGTATATGTGAAAGAGACCATATTACATATCTTTAAAAATCTACACTTTTTTCAAGCATAAAAATTATTTACTAACCACTACATATGTCCAAGGACCCTCCTACCTTTCTAAAATTTCCATACAAAATATTTTTGGGTTCTGCATTGGTGTGCACTACCAATGAAAATCAACTTTTTATTTATTTATTGTGTTTTCAAATGTTTTCCAATAGTTCATCATTAATTATGTCAATGTCAAATTTTATTTAAATTATTATACATTTCATGGACATGAAAAGACACTTCTTAATTTGTTTTGTCATATCCATGTTGATGGGCAGGGAAAAAGAGTGATATGATTATAAAATGGAGGTAGTTAGGCTTGGAAATGAGATAGTTGTCTTTGCAATCATCTCTATAAATGTCCAAGGACAACCATATGATAGTAATTTTTTTTGTAATTTTCCACATAAGACGTTACAGATTCCAAAAAATCACCCATATACCAATTCTTCAAAAAAAATTGTCACTAGAATTTGCTCCCTTCCTAACAATTGTTGTAGGCCCCAATCTCAAATAACATCTATTAATTATAATAATGATATATTGAAGTTAATATAGGTGGGGTTTTTGCATGATTTATATATATGGTGTGCAACTAGACAATTCCATGTTGTAACCTTTTCATATTTTCCTTTTCATATCATCAAATTGAACATTGTCTTTGTCCTCCAAAGAAACACCAACACATTTCAGTTTTTCTAAAAAAATTTCACAAGTTAAAAATTTGTTTCAATTTTTTCTCTTCACATGTTCATATCAATGATTTTTTGTGTGTCATTTTTTTTCATTTTTTAGAATTAAAAAAAATTGATAATAAAACAAATTTTACATTGATTTTTTCTCAAAAGAAATTTCAATTTTTTTTAAAAATCACCACCCAACATAGATGTTTTTGTTTGTTGTCCAAAGTTCTTTCAAGTTGAGATTATTGTTTTATTATGTAATAAAAAATTTGAATTGTGAAAAAATCTTCCTATAGTTAGTTTATATTAACCAAAATCTCTCAAACCAAAAAACTCTTAGAACATTTATTCTTCTAAAAAAAATTCTAAATATATATATTAAGGAAATTTGTTTGTTTGTTTGTCATGTTGAGATCTCCCAAACCACAATCCCATCCCCCCAAGGTTGTGTTTTTGGTATCATTGGAGAGCCCTCAATGAGTAGGGATGCATCATGGTGGTTTGGTAATGTTTAGATTTATGATGCAAGAGATATTGAATGTTGACCAATTTTTTTCATTGTTGCGGTAAGATGTTAGTATTTCTAAAAAGCCCTTGATGAGTGGGAATTCTTGGAAGTTGTTTCATAAGTTTTAGATGTGGGGGCGGGGATATTGACTTTTGAATTGTTTTCATCACAAGAAATTAATTAATTAATTTTGCACAATTGGGTTCTATCATTGAGCATTTGGAGCAATTACCACAACATGTGGCCAAAGGAAAAGCTTAGATTTATGAAATGTGCTTTAATAATTAAATGAACCATTTAATTTACAATGATGCATCAAATTTTATAATAATTTAACACATATTACATAATTGATGATTTTTTAAAATCTATATTGCACAAATTTTAAAAACTAAACTTTAATATCTCAAATTGTCACCACAATTGCATAAGATTTAATGAAACAATTTTTTATTTGTTTAAATGTTCCTGCATTGTGTTCCAAAATTGAACAATAACCTTTTAGACATTGGGTGTTTCATAACACATCTCACTATTGCCAATGAAGAGTTTGAAGGATAAATTCCACTTTAGTTCCAATAATGTATCAAATTTTATTTTGGAATCATGTTGGAAGACTTGTGTGAACAATTAATTTGCAATATATTTCAATTCTAATATAAGGACAAAGAAAAAATTGTATGCATTTTTAATATTGTAAGTGATTGATGTTACTCTCGAATTTTCATTTACAAAGATGCATCAAATTGTTAAATTATTGATGAATTGCCCAAATTTTTGAAATTTGAAATTGCCACAATAATTGCATAAGACCAAATGAAATAATTTTTAAAAATTAAAAATGTTTATACATTGTGTTCTAATTTTGAACAATAACATTATAGGTATTGAATGCCTTTTCCTCAAAACTATCTCCTCATTTCACTTAACCATCTACATGGACATGAAAAGCCCATGTCATTGAACCTTTCATGTTGCTTTTTAAAAAGGTATTGAAACAATTATTATTTTGAGAAATATACTTTTGAATTACATATAAACACATATGGGCTATTTGAAATTATCGACTTTGGATGAATCTAAAGAATAAACATACATATGTGGGCCACTTAAATCATAGACTTTGGATAATGATATGTGAAAGCATATAAAATAGGTCAAGTATTGGAAGTGGTTCATTGGTTCATTATATATTTTTATTGTGCTAAGGTCAAAAGGTGATGAATGAAAAAGACAATGGAATTTGAAAAAGGAATAATGAGGAACAAGATATGCCTATTCAAAATAGACTTCATGTATAATTTTATAAGGAAATGGTGTTTGAAGCAATGGATGATATTGTAATAAAAGAGAAGTTCCTTGGGCTAATATTGTCGTGACGTGTAGTGTCGTGATGTACGATGTCGTAAGGGTGTAAATCCATAGTAAACTCTACTAAACAAAAAGACTAAAGCCAGTCAAAGGTATAAATTAATCAACCAAAAAGAAATGCACACAGACATATATATATTACGCACAAGAGGAGGTTGAGATGAAATTCTCATGTA
>Ga0116231_10010703_pt1 | contig 14559 bp, 11 predicted proteins | sample S1TSphgellanicum_2_FD_89695 | JGI IMG/M metagenome (GOLD analysis project Ga0116231, IMG submission 89695) | Host-associated microbial communities from peat moss isolated from Minnesota, USA - S1T2_Fd - Sphagnum magellanicum MG | ecosystem: Host-associated > Plants > Peat moss > Unclassified...
AAGCTGGCCTTACTTTGATCCAGAGTATGAAACATTGAGCTCACGAATTAACCCACCTCGGTAAGAATGCAAAATCACAATTAGTTTGGAGGCTTTCTATCTTCTCTGTCTCTTCTTTCCTTCGTTGCCTTGCCATTCCTTGTGTCTTCACAGCAAGAAAAACTTTTCAAGAATAGATAGTGTGCATGATAATGCATCTGACATTCACCTTCAATGTTTTTCATGTCTTGGAATACAACTCATATTTCTCACTTTTTGCAGGGTAATAATTGACAATGACTCTAATGAGGATGCAACACTTGTGAAGGTACTATCTCTGTACAAGATTTTTTGCGACAATCCAGAGATTTGTTGTGTACTATTGAAGGCCTAGATGAATCAAATAGTTCACCATGTGAGGTGTAACCAAATCACTTGATTCTATCATTCAGGTGAACAGTGCAAACACACATGGGATTCTGCTTGAAGTTGTTCAAGTGTTGACAGATCTTGACCTGAATATCTCAAAGGCATACATTGCATCTGATGGTGGATGGTTCATGGATGGTGAGAATACAAATCTTCCTATGTTTTGCAATTCTTTCAGTTTACAGTTCTGAAACCAGATATATTCTGATCATTCAGCTTTCTTGTTTGGAACTGACATCTGCTTCTTGTGTTTCTTGCATGACTTTTCCCTTCTGGTGACTGATTTTCAACCTGACATGTCTGATTTTTTGCATGCAGTGTTCCATGTTACCGACCAGCAAGGGAACAAAATTCAGGAAGGAGATGTCTTGGATAACATTGAAAAGGTAGTCAAGTTTTCATATGTGAATTCCTTGTAGAGTTTGAAGGATTGGATTTGACTGTTGCAAAGATGTATACCCTAATTGAGCTTCTTGTTTTGTTTGGGGTTTCAGGCTTTGGTAACAAGGAAGAACAGAGTGTCAGCAGAGTTTCCAGGATGTGCGGGGAAGTTTGTGGGAGCAAAATCTATTGCAGAACACACCATCATAGAACTTACAGGGACAGATAGACCTGGGCTTCTTTCTGAGGTTTCTGCAGTCCTCACATCCATGGATTGCAGAGTTCATGCGGCAGAAGTTTGGACACACAACCGAAGGTGTGCATGCATGATTTACATTACAGATGAGGATACTTCAGGCCCCCTGTGCAATGTGAGGAAGCTGGCGGGCATCAAAGAGAGGCTCCGGCTTGTAATGAAAGGTGACAATGATGAGAGAAGAGTTGCACGAACGAATGTGGCTGCTGAGGGTGTCACACATCCTGAGAGACGTTTGCATCAGCTCATGTTTGCTGACAAAGATTATGAAGCTAGTGAGAAGTTTGAGAGGTCCAAGTCCATGGGTGGGAAAGCGGACAAGCCAACAATCACAGTTCAAAGCTCCTGTGAAAGGGGTTACTCCATCATAAATGTCCAGTGTAAAGACCGCCCAAAGCTTCTTTTTGACACTGTTTGCACCTTGACTGATATGCAGTATGATGTTTTCCATGCAACTGCAACTGTGGATCCTTTTGGTCCATTGGCACTCCAGGTATTTCTGATGCTCCCACTTTTCTTCTTCCATGGTTAATTATGAGAATAAAAGAATGCAGTATTGATGCATATCTCAACAAAGAACGAAGTATCAAAATAGGTCACAGATCAACATTACTGTGAATACCTCCCTGACTTCATCTTGATAAGCAAGTGAAGTATTGTTCCAAACTAGTTCACTCGTGATGAAAACTTAGAAGCATTTTGAGGGAAAAGCAGTGCCAATGATGCGATATCAGTTTTTAAGGTGAAATTGTGGCAATTTCCAGGAGTTTCATATTCGCCAAATGGATGGTCAAACCCTGAGTCCAGGTGCTGAAGAACAAGTGAAGAAGTGCTTGGAGGCAGCAATTGAGCGCAGGTCCTCAAAGGTATGTTGTTACTGAATCATGAAAGATATATCAACAGAAGTGCCAAGGCATCATCCACGTGTTTTCTCATTGTTAGTTTGCTCTAGTGAACCTGTGGGTGAACATTAGCATCAAGTGAATTGAACCCTGAAATGCAATATTCACTTTCATGTAAGGTACAAATTAGTTCACATGGTTTTTCAGAGTCTAATCAGTCACTTTGTTTTTCTTTTGGATGTTTGCCAGAGGTTTCTAAAAGAAAACAGATTAAAAAGAGATTGAAGTTAACACAAAAAGAGTGTGTTTATGCTTTTGTTGGAGTACCTTCATATTGTGTACAACAATTGTTGAAATTGCCAAGATTTTTGCAACCATGATCAATCTCTTTGGCTTTTATCTTGTTGGCAAGTACTTGATGATGCAGTTGATTTCCAAAGTCTTCCATGGGAACTGCTGCAAACATTTCACATCTTGATGATTCTTTTGCAACTTCTCACTTGAGTTGTAGTTGCCAATTTTGGTGTCTCACAATTTTTATGGTGTGCTATTTCTCTCTCTGTGTGCAGGGCTTAAGGCTGGAGCTTTGCACTGGTGACAGAGTGGGGCTTTTATCAGACATGACAAGGATCTTCTTGGAGAATGGTTTATCAGTGACCAGAGCTGATGTATCCACACAAGGTGACAAAGCGATCAATGTTTTTTATGTTACAGATCCTTCAGGCGACCCTGTAGACAAGACCGTGGAGAGAATAAGGCGCAACTACCCAATTCTTGGAGTCAAAGAGATGTCCTCAATTTCTGAATCTCCTCAAGTTAAAGAGCAAGCCTCTTCTCCTTTGAGCAGCTTTTTGAAGTCTTCTGAGCGCTTCTTCCAAGGGCTTACAACAGGCTGGAAAATGTCTACAGTGGCATAAGATTCTTATTATGTCCATGCTTGCCTTCTCTTCAAAAAGCTCATCTGACATGGACTGGATAATTCCTGCGAAGATGAGAAACCTTGACTGATGTATATTGGTGAACTTGTTCATACGTCTTCTACATCCTCTCAACAAATTCCACATTGCAAGTACTTGTGTCTCAAGAACTGGCCTCTGCATGAGAGCAACAACTTTCATGGCAATCTTCAAAACCATGACTGCATCATGAGCAACTTTTGCTAGCATATTACACCAAAAGTGGTCACTGCCACAAAAAGGTGCTTCTCTTTCACCTGCACTTCTTCTAACTGTTCAATTTGGACTCAACGATCAATGACTACATAGAGCAAGCAGGAAAGCTTGATCAAAAGAATGATGTATTCAAGATCCTTCAACACCTGAAAAACTCTGACAGATAAAGAGGAGACTGCCTGCCCCTTAAGGGCCTATATATTTCAAAGTAAGAATGTGATTGACATTTCTCCCTTCATGTGCTCATTTTAACTAAAGGGCACACTTCTGAACTTTTGTAGGTTATCAAGATGTAGATCTGGAGGCAACTATGGTTGCCCTTACAAAGTTATGGATATACTGTACAAAATGTGACTCAACCAGTCTGAGGACTCGAGATGTACATTGTGTACATTTAAAAATTGCCCATCTGGGTTTACTTAGATCAAGATATGGTTGCAATTTGTGAATGGTGAAGAAGCACTTTCACCTTGCTCCCTTTCTTTGTTTGGTTTTGCTGTCATTTGAAACAGATTTTGTTCTCAGCAGCTGATGTTCATTTCCTGGTTGGTTTTAGTAAGTGTCTTTTCTGTCTTTTGATTTGGTGAATTTTGTTGATTTTGTGTACCTCAATTTCAACAGCCTGTAGTTGGTTTGCATTAGGGTCTTTCCTTCCTTTGTTCTGGCATGGTCTTGTCGTGGGTTCTGTAATGGTACAACAAAATTCTGTGGTGGAATTCAGTTTTTTCTTCTCTCATTATCTCCTGAACAAAATCTATAATTTGGCATCATGATCTGCACCAAGATGTAACATGCTTCTGCATTAATATGGAAAATGTAAAGAGGAGAGAATCTCTTGTTTTGTTATGCAGATGGCTTCTCTTGTATCTGGCTAAGATAACTGTCATGAGGGCCAGCTTGATTATCAAAAGCCTTCCTTCCCATGATTCTTTATCTGCAGGTCAAGCTTCACTTCAATACCTAGGTAGTATTATATGGGGATTTGTGTTTGGGGTTTGCATCTGTTACCTCTTCCATCACGTGTTACACTTTCAGTTTGTGTACTGGCTTTGGATTGGATATGACCAGTTTTCTCGTTCCATTTCCACTTCTTTGCACAGACCTGAAGGGAGTAAACAAGTTGCTGTGATGATTGGTACTGGCAAGGAGAAAGATCCATGCACGATACCTGGTAAGGCAACGTGGTCAGAGAGTCCATGGAAACAGAACACCCAAACTGTCTTTCCATCACCTTTCTCTTCAATTCTTCATGTTTCTGCAATGGTGCCATGCATGGCTGATATATCTTTCTTAATTGGCTTGTAATAACTTGTGTGGAGATTCAGTTCAGCAATTTTGTTTGCAGGAAGGATTTGCTTCTGTATCCACCTTAACCAACTGATCCTGTAGCTGCAATCCCCACTGATTTACAAGCTTAAAAATGCAAGAGCACTGCAAGTTGCAAGAGGGGACCCCATGACAGCAATGCAGCCTCTTTTGATAACTGGTGCCTCAGATCTCTCCTCTTATGATTCTTGTGGGATTTAGGCTTCTGAATTGCAGATGGGTGGCTTTGTTCTTGTACCAGTTAACTCTCTTCGTTGTTTTTGGATTGCTTCTGCAAATCATGAGTACAGGAGAAGAGGATTCAAAAGAGAAAAAATTTACTTTGATTGCTTTTGCAAATCACCAGTACAATTGAAGAGAATCGACAAGAGAAGAATTCCAGTTGATTGCGGAACAAGGATTGCAGATGGGTTGCATGAATACTACTCCTATAGGACTCCATCGAAGGAGGATGTGTTTTAGGGGGCTTCTTCATGTTAGTCAGTCTGGTGCGAGGAAAGCACGGATCTGCCAGATGAGGGCAGTAACAGAAGTTGGAGCAGCAGGGTAATTGGGCAAGTATTGCATGAATTCAGGATCCGGAAAGGCGCAACAGACTTGTTTCTTTTGTTGCCCAGGGATCCTTCTCAGTCCCCCCTCAAGAAGAAGAAGAAGAAATACCAAAAACCGTAGAGCAGCCTGAGTTTTGGTAATGCAACAGAAGGGGAACTTCTGGTGTTGATGAAGCCTATGGACTGGCCAGGTTCCAACACTGTTCCTGAAGGTAAAACTTCCTTGCTGCTGCGATTTTGCATCCACAACTCCTTTGCATCTACTCCTTTCTCACAACTTGAAAGGATTTGGACATGATTGTTCTAGCCATAACATCATGATGAGCTTCTAGAGGATGCAAGATTGAGGTCATGTTAAGATTGGAGTTTTGCAACCATAGTCCTGAAGGTATTCAATCATATTTGGTTGGCAGAATGTTGCATCTTTCATCTTGTTCTTGTGTTCTTTGTCATGTTACTGTCGAATAGTTGTTGTGTAGATTTCTCTGCAATTTCATAGATATATTCATCTCTTCTTTCATCAAAGTGAGGGCATATCAGGTTTCACCAACACCAGTAGTTACATTGTAATCCATGTGCTGCACATCTGTAATTGATTGGGACTATGCAGCAGACATGGATTTTACTGACAAAATGCAAGCTGTGTGGACTGATGTCCAAGTGGTTGAACTTGTTTGCTGTGGTGGTTTTATGTGTGATGTGCCAGAGGCTGCAAAGTTGTGAGATCATCACAAAGCATTGTAGCATCCATCTCCCATTTGATTAAAATTCCATTATACAGTTCCTTTGTGCAGGTCTTCCCCTTCATGTCAAGTCACTTGAGATCAACTCTGGTCAGTCATCAGTTCACTTTTGTACATTGTTCAATCTGGTTCCAGAAATCACAGTAGAGTTGACATTCTGCAATAGAGAGAAGAGTTCTGGCACTTCATCTGGCTCAGAGAATGTTGGCCACAGACATGAACAAAGGATGTGTTCGTATATTTCTCCAGCTGTTGTTTTACCCTCAGATGGCTTGCTTGCTGTGACCAGCATGCTCCGACAGCTCCAACAAAATGCAAAGTGTCATCAGAGCTGTGATTGTCAGTCTCAGTGGCAATGTAGATGAAGCTGGTATGCATGAACTGCAGATGATGGTGGTCTTCCTCTAATGTAGGTTGAAAGGACAGCATCCATTTTACAAAATCATATATCAGAAATGACACAAGCAATTCTGTTACGCACAATGTTACATTAAGAAGGGTTCAACACATGATGCGGTGGATTTTCATATCTTGTCACAATCTGGCACGAATCTTTTAGCTTGCAATTGGAACCTTGAAGATGAGGTGCAGGAATTGGCATTTTTGTGTTTTGCATATTCCTTGCTTGCACATATTCCAGACATGTCAAATCTTTGTGTTGCTAATCCTTCTCTAGACTTGATCTTGATCTGCACTTTCCTTTTGGCATGAGGTTTCTTTGGTCTTAGGATTTTCTGTTATGCAAAGCAACAAAAACCTATTGTCATCTGTGTAGATTTCAAACATGTTGCCACTTAGTTGTTCAATCAAGGAAGCTGTGACTTTATGGCTTATGTTCCCGACTGACATGGTAATGATCCTCTGCATTTTGGAGCTACTACACTTCCTTGAACTCTATCTAGCCAGGCTCTGAGAACCTTGATGGAGAAATTTCAGGAAATTCAGAATGGCTTCTTCCCTCCTGCAAACAAAAGGAGAGAGCAAGTTCAGGGATTCCAACTCTACAGTGTTCTTCTATGAGACCAGCTGATGGGTCTAAAGTGCCAGATGGAGACATGTAAAGACTTTTGACTTTGGACTACAGTGCTTCCTATCTCTTTTCAGGTACATATTGAAGCTCTCAGATATTGAAAGACTGACTAAGGGGTCTTTGCTGCAACACCAGAGATTGGTCAACCTAAATAACTAGGTTTTCTCTCTCCTACCTAGCCCCATGTCTTCATGTCACTTTAACAATCTTCTAGTGGGAAATTCCTGTACATTTTGTACAGGTTAATACTCTGCTCCTCAGGCATTACCTGATGTAAAGCACAGGCAGAATTTTTTTCTGTGATACCCAAAAACAAATAAAAAAACCATGAGCCCTACAAGGACCCATGTCCTCATGGCACTTTCACAATCTTATAGAGTGAATTCCCGTACATTTTATCATGTAGGGAACATGTGGAAATTGAAAGTTTGTGATCAAATGCTTTGACACTTCCAATTGGTGCTTTCTGTAGGCAAGAGGACGGGTACTAAATAGCACAGTAGGATATTAAGAAAAACAGACCATGCCTGAGGAAAATTTGTCATCGTACACACAAGTCACACCTTCTAGAACTATGTACAAATTTTGTGCGGGGCACATTCATAAATCAATCCTACAGCTCTGTGCATGTCAACAAAATGCAGAATTCACAAATGCTTTATTCAGGGACGCAGAGAAAAATTAATTTCAAGGTTCCTTGAAAGTAGAACCAAACTTTTGTTGATGTAGATTAAGACTGTGTTGAAACTGAGATCTTTTCCAAAAGTCTGGAGTTCATTTTCCAAGTACAGAACAATGAAATTTCAACCTCTAGGGTTGTTGCCTCTTTCTCTTCTTAGTGTCTTTTGTTTTCAATCTTTTTTCCCATCAAGAGGCCCCTCCAAAATTTGATCAGAAGACAACTTTTGCACTTTAGGTTCCTAGCTTTCTACACTACATATCCAGTATAACACTTGGTGAAAAGGCTTGGTTCTGAAGAGTAGAGGCTAGACTGAGAATTGCACACCTGTAAATTGGAATTGGTTTCTATTTTCCTCTTGTGAAATGAAGCCAAGCCAGTCCTCAGAACCCTTCTCAAGCAATATCATGTTTTAATGGTCAACCTCTGAGATGGCATAAGAGTAAGTGGGTTTGCCGTGAAAGAAGGAACTGCCTAGTATATATAGTGGCGTACTTAACACCCTTGATTGGACCCCAGGATCTCTTCACAAATAACAAACCTGTACAGATGCGCTACCATTTTGTAAACTAGCTGATGAAAATGACGGTGCTGCTTGGAATTTTGCTGATGATGATGACACTTTGATAGTGCTGATGATGATGATGGAGTTTTGATATTGCTGATGATGATGATGATGGAGCTTTGATTTTGCTACTGATGATGGTCCAGCCTGATTTTCCTGCTGATGATGGAGCTTTGATTTTATGATTATACAAATGTCCCTTTTTAGTCTTCAGTGTGACTCATGGAGAGCTCATTTTTCGCTCTTATCTGGATCCAACAGCAACGGTGGGGCATCTCTGCGTCTTGCTTGCGCATAGATCCCCCGCATGTTGATGATGATGAGGTAGATTTGACCAGATGTAGCTAATATTTAAGAATCAGAAAATCACAGTTCCACCTCCAGCAAATGATTTCAATTTACTCCCACATTAGTGACAGGATTTGATTGGAGCTAGTGGATGCACACTTGCATCCATCATTCGTTACATCTTGATGCAACTGTGTTTCACATTATCATGTGAACAAAATTGAAATTGAAATTCATTTGTTTATAGCAAAGTGATATTTATAAATTTACGTGGAATGACACATTAAAAAGATATGATTTGAAATCTCTTATCTTGAATCTTGGCACCAATCTACCAATAATTGTCAAATCTACAATATGACAAATAGAGATATTCCCTGATTACTAAATAATTTTTGATTTACAAACTACACATTTTCTCAATTTTGTTCTAAAGTGAGTCATTCTCATCAACTTTTTAAACCATGTTACAGAAATTAACAGTCATAAAATAGTGAGACAAAAGGCAAATGGGGGATATAAATCATCCCATATGTAACAAATTTGTAGGGATTGACGTCTTTGAGTCAAACTCTTATTTCTTTGATCATTTTTGGTTTGAGGAATGTTGAATCCTCGTTTAGCAATAGTATGGTATGTCAACAAGTGACATCGGCTTAACCTATTCAAGCTTTCTAAACTTAATTGACACCACTTGACATTTTTTGATGACAATTTGTTGACTAAAGCCTTGGTCACGCAATGTGGTACTTGTTGGAATGCAAAACAAAGACGGCTAGTGCACACCCAGTACCCATGAGCACACCATCTGCCAGAAACCCATTTATGAGTCAGTTCTGGACGAGTTTACCTTGGTAACCTATTCTTTCAGCCAGGGCGAATTGAATATTCATAAGCAATATAACTGGGTTTTGGGGTTTTACCATGATCCCGATGTGGGGCTCAATTTGCCTTTGCCTATCCTTCCTACCTATCCTGTATACCATCTCCACCGACTTTTGAATATATCAGTCTGGTCCTGGTATTGGGCATACCTGTATAGCACGATAACGTCTTCATTCAACTTTGTGCCAATAATGATAGCTATAAAATAGCTTTTAAACCTCCACTCAAACCTCCACCATATTAAAAAATATTATAAGTATCGACCAATACATCTAGATTCTATAAATTGGTGAAAATTATAAGTTGAGGAGGTTGACTAAATATTTCTAAGATGCCAAGAATAGGAGGTAAGGTGACCTTATTCATATCAAGCCTACAACACATATATTCAACAAATCATTTTTCAAAGTTCTATTGGATTAATGGAATCATTGATTTGTTTCCCTTTTGGTCTATAAAAGGATTATTAACTTTATCATGATTTAAAAGGAGAAAACTAGTATTGGCCCAATACGGTTGTAAGTGCTTCTAGAAGCAAGGTGAATGGAAATAAATTATCAAAAGAAAAGTTCCTCATTAAGTGATAGTATTTGAACAAGTCCATCATAATTGCATGCATATATGCTATAGGATGATTTTTGGCATATGCCCTTATTTTTCATTACCTCAAATCAGTTGCGTTTCCCTGGATAAAAGCAAACCCTATACACAAATCAGCTAAGTCAAGGTACAACAAGTCTCAAAAATTTACCATTCAAATAAAGTAATCGAAAGAATAATGGTGAGGCACTACCTCCCAGGTAATATACAAGATATATAATTACTTATGGGTATAATTATAAGGGTAGAAGAAAAACTTGCCAATCCAATATATAATTAGTAAGAATTTCCAGACAGGTAAGGTAGCTAAAAGGGTAGAATAACATTTTATCACCCATGGAAGGTATAGGCTGCAAGGTATATTTCCCCCTTTTTTAACCCCTGAACATGTTTTGGGTAAACAGATGACTAGTTGGACTTGGCAATTTGTAAAATAATAGTACAAAATTTACCAAACGACTATGTTCATTAAAAGGATGGCAGTAAAAAATCACCAGCCCATGTAAGGTATATAGGATAGATATTCACTTGTAATGGTGCATTTACACTTGATGTTAAGTCAGAGTTAAATGAAAATCTAGGTGGCACCCAAATGTTAAATGGGCCATAGCTCAATGTTAAGTGAATGCTAGCTTAACATAAGATTTCCATGGCAACTAGGTTTAAGTCCTAAATGGCTAGCATGGTGTTACAGGACTCTACCCTAGAGTCCCTAACACCAAGTGTAAATGCACCTTAAATATATCAGGGTTAAAGACTTACCTGCCCACCACTAGATTATACATTATAAACCACTCTGAAGTAGGATTCAATTTTAGGGCTTGCAGGCTGTTGTACAAGAAATATTGAAATCTCTAATCCCTTTTTGTTGCTGGGATTGCTGGGTGTTGATCAAATAATTGCTATCCAATTATTTTCTTGTTAATATCCCTTAATATGATTTAGGACAAGCAGCTTATCACCTAATTGCTCTGCTCCATATGGCAAGTTCAAAGTTCAAACCACTAACAGTTAAAACAGGAAATGTTCCATGGAGTTCTCCGAAAATGAACTCACACTGAACAGGCTGAGGATGAACAATACCTGACCTTCCAGATTGAGGCATCTCCACCAACAGCACTGGAATGGCCTGAACACTATATTTTGGACGATCCATAGTATAGTGTTGGCTGGTTATCAAATTTTGGCCGGGTATCAGCAAGGGCATGGACCTAGGTATGGGGTCCTACTTGGGTGGGCCTCTCTTGTCTCATACACTTGTGATGCCCATACTTGGGCCTGCCTTGTGTTTTGCAAACCTGGGAGATGCATGAATGGAGTGGGCATTTCATATCACACACCTATGCAGGGCATTAAGCTTTAAGATTAGAAAATTTTAGGTTAGAGTTTTGCAAAGCTTGGGTGGGCCTTAGTGCTATTGATGTGAGAGTTGTTGGTTTGTAGGTTTGTGCAATCATGAAGGAGAATGAAACTCATTATGCAATGGGTAGGACAGTTGAATTTGTCCTCAAGGTGTTTCATTCTTGATGTCACTAGTGGCTATTACATTGTTATTTAGGTAAGCTCTAAGCTTTTTTGTTTGCACAATGTCTCATTTTAAACCAATGCATATGAGTCTTATGTGCTTTGGTTTCCATTACATTGTCATGTTTGGGACCCATGACCCAAGTGAAGCATTGGAGTTTGTGTTTTTGTTTCAATTGTCACATTCATCGACATTCCAATTTTCATCATTGATGGGTTGCACTCCAATGCTTTTCCAATTTCCATCATTGATAGGTGTACTGTTTTTTTGGATTGTAAATTCATGATAAAAGATCATTTTCATTGTTGCAGAAGAACTTTTGCATTGTTGTAAAAGTGATTTTTCATTTAGTTTAGGGTTTAAAGTGTTTTGTGCTTTGCAACATCAATATTTGCTAATGCTTGTTCTAATACTGTTGTACACTTGCTGTTATTAATTTACACATCATTTCATGTTTGTTGGAGGTTTAGCCAAAGATCAAATCCCTCAATGTGCCTTTAGTCCATTTTGAGTTACTAACATCCCACCCATTGGTATGAAATGCATTATTATGGTTGACTCACTTTAAGACATCCCCACATCAATCCCCTTAAATTCTCTTTATGTTGTCATTTTACAATGCACAATTTCTATGCAAGTATTAGGTTCATGCTGCAAATCATTATAAGAATAGACAAAATGTGACATAGACCAAGTGCATGTGGATGTGAATTTTCAAGATAACAAATGCCCAACTTTAGCTCACATTTTACTTCATCTCAAAGACATGTTTATTGTGTTTCTCATACTCAGGACCCCACTTAATCTGCCAACTTGAACTAATTACATCACTTAAATGCTTCGCAAAACAAATGCAGGGTTTTAAAATTTCCAACATGCACAATCTTCTATAGTTCGGACTACCTTGTTCCATCATCACATCTCTGCACCAACCCCTCATACTAAACCACAATTATATACACCATTTGTTACTAAATAACTATTGGTGTAGTGGAAAAGATTCAGCAACTACAAAACACAACAAAAGGATCTCTTCACATCATGAATTTTTTTTGACAAATGTACTTAGCTCCGCTGAACCACACCTTGCATCAACCTTATATTCTCCATTCCACCATCCAATTTTAGAAACTCTATCAATGCTGCTCCAATTTCTATCATCAAGAACTTTGTAAAAATAAGCCTTGCATTATACACAACAACAAACCATCGTACACTCCCTCACATGCCATCTTTAAGTTGTTATGGGTGATGGCTAATTTGAAAAACTCACAATGATGAAAAGCTTTCCATAGAAAGTTGGTAGTGACAAAATCTAAAAACCTAAAATTCCATGTGTTCACACTAGCAGTAGATCAGCTAATCCAGTTTGACTCATTTCAGTTCACAGTACCCTGATCATGATGAGGGGCACCATGATTTACCAGATCTCAAGTTTACAAACAAGACAATCAAACTCCCTTCCTTCATAGATAGATGGATTAAAGCTTTTTTTACTACCTACCTACTAACAACCTGCTTGTGGGTTTTCAAACAGGTTGCTACTATGTAGGCAGGTTTTGAGTAGGTAAGTAGTAAAGACAGCCCTTACCAATGCATATACTAATGGCCATGTTCTTACCTTGTAGTCACCTTTTTTTTTTAACCTATCTGCCTATATATAGGACCTACTTCTTACACAATAGGTTACCATGGTGAAATCAGTCATAAGGGGCATCTTATGCGCATCAGTGGATGGGGGGCTGGCTGGTGCTGATCAGTGCTGTGTGGGTATTAGAATCAGATACAGATACCTGATGGTTATCTTACTTGAGTATATGCTCATTTACCCAACGAAGGTGAAAAGAATCAAAATTAGACTTTGGTTATACAACAAATTCAGAAACTCACCTTTATAACTGCTGGTTTGTTGTCGGTCTCTCATGAAAACTGTCAATTCTTGGATATTTTTGAAATACCTGTAGCTGGTGGTTCTCTAATTCTGATTTTTTCTGGAAAAAGAGAACTGATGTTTCTCTCATTCTGATTTTTACAATGAGCCAGAGCTGTCGGTTATTTAAAATATCAAATAACTGCATTACACTGGAGCTGACTCAATCTGACCTTTAGTCCAGGACATGTCAAAGGTTGGACTGAAGACCCTGATTTAGTCTAGAGACCACATATTTATATCGTAATACCTTGTCAATATTTAATTTATTTTAAGTTTTTAGCTTAGACAAATGGGTTTCAAAATTTTGGAGTTTTCCAAATGTAATGAATATTACTAAAGAAAGAGCAATTTTCATCACACATGTGCAAGTGATCAATTTGTTGATACTGTGACACGTTTGAGAACTTCAACCTTATGGATTGGGTGTGAATCTGGCAATGAACACTCTGATGGGTCTTGAATTGCATTGGAGTTTTGGGCTACAAAGTTTTCTTTCTGACTAATTTTTCAAATGTTTTCACATGTTAGAGTTATATGTAAAGTTACCCTCTGTTTCACCCCCTATCTCCTTTGCTTTCCCCCCCTATCCCCTCACAAGGTTCGAGAGTAATTATAGTAGTTGAACAGAGAGGAGCAGTGAAAATATATCTAGCAGCAGTGACGGCGCTCAGGAAACAGGAAAGACAGGATAAAACCCAATTTACTACCAAAATTGGTGGAAAAACTAGTTTGGGTCCCAGTTATTTCTTCTTGTAAAGTTTTCATTCCCAGTTATGTGTTTGGTGAGCTATTATGCCTGGCCGTTCTTGCCCCCTAATCGCCTGACTTTACGGATAACTCTATTGAGTCCGTAATTTTCCAAAAATTTACTAAAATGAAAATAATTATTGCCAATGCCGATCATGTGTTAAGATAGTCTTGAAAAAACAAACTCAAAAAGAAAATCAGAGTTTAATCGTGGTACCACTGTACCTCCTTCTGGTACAAGCAGGGCCTTAAAACTTGGTGAATGTTTTTCAAAATGTGGGACCAATTGAAAATTACATAGTTGAGCACAACCTTTTTTTTTTGGTCCAATTATGTTATGGACCGACTACAAACAAGTGGAGAATTACAAGACAAGACAAGCTTTATTGATCCATCAACTGGTGTTGATTTGCTGAAGGGTTGTTCCCCAGACTATCTCCTTTTATAACCCTGAACCATACTAGTCCCAAAATATCCTAGGCCATGATATTGCCAAAAGTATCCAAAAATATCCTAGGCCATGACATTGCTCAAAGTATCCCAAAATATCCTAGGCCATGACATTGCTCAAAGTATCCCAAAATATCCTAGGCCATGACATTGCTCAAAGTATCCCAAAATATCCTAG
>Ga0116231_10010704_pt1 | contig 14556 bp, 14 predicted proteins | sample S1TSphgellanicum_2_FD_89695 | JGI IMG/M metagenome (GOLD analysis project Ga0116231, IMG submission 89695) | Host-associated microbial communities from peat moss isolated from Minnesota, USA - S1T2_Fd - Sphagnum magellanicum MG | ecosystem: Host-associated > Plants > Peat moss > Unclassified...
ATAATTTTTGCATGGTGAAATATTTGAGTTTTCATAATTCTTCTTTTGCATTAAGATACTTTTTAATGTAAATGGCAAGGGCACAGTGTGACAGACCCCTTGTTATGATCAGTAAAGCTTTTAGCCTTTACAAAATGGATGCACGAGGTTATTGCTCGATGCTGCATACAGCCTGCAACTGCACATGTCAGCAGAGAAAAGTGCATCTGCTGTTGTGCTTCCAATAAACACAAAAAATTTGGTGAATTCTTTCAATTTTTTCAAAAATGGTGAATTTTCTCCAAAAAATGCAAAAAAGTGACAAAATATTCCAAAGATGAAAACAAAAATATTTAGTTATCCTTCCATAATTTTGGCTACATATGGAAAACTAAACTCAGAAATCGGGCGATTTTCTCACTTCTGGTGATTGAAACCCTGAAAAATATTCAATTTCAATTTTAAAAAATTTGACCCGTAAGAAAAAGGGTTGATGCAAATAAAGATGCCTCAGCTACTCTCCCATGCCACAGGTTTCTGGCTACTTGGGCATGAAGATTTCTTGGTGCTAAATGTAACTTTCTCCAAATCTCCATTTAATCATCAACAAGTCGACAATTTTTTTCATCATTGTGCTAACGTGGCTTGGATAACAAAGGGTTCCAGAGGTCCGCTTCCGGTTTTGCCTGCTTTTTACAATGACATTGCAATGGGCGCATGCATGACTCTTCTATTTCAAGGCGAGCCTTTACTACTGGTGAAGGTTCTTCTAAGCTAGGTGTTTTTTCTAGTGTACCTCTCCTCCCATTTTCTAACATGCTTCTTCTGATAGGAGGATAGGTGGGGTCGGGTACATGACTTTTTTGACACCAGCATAAAGCACGACTCTATGCCCTGCATTTTTCAACAGTCAAATAATGGTCATTGGATTTCGATGGCCAAGATCGTTAAGATCTGATGGCCACAATTGCTGAATGGTACGGAAGGTTTGTCTGCCTGTGCAGAGGGCATTATGACAAACATAATGGACTGAACCTGCCGATTCTTCACGGTTTCAGGCATTTCTATTTTTCCAAAAACAGCCACAGTTGCAGATTCTGCGTTCTCCTACGTACCTGGACTAGGTGCCAGTTGTGGCTCACCCTACTGGGCTCGCCTTTCAGCTGACTAGGAGCCATAACTTGCACCCAGCGCTGGCTCACTAGTACATAATGCCCTCGGTAGGGAGGGCAAAATCTTGCCCTCTGGAATGGGATCTTAGAGCATCTCCAACGGTGCTCTAATGTGACTCCAGAAAGTAAAATTTATTGCCAAAGGGGCAAAATGTGCCAGTTTAGGTCAGGAAATTGGTTTTTCCACACCAAATTCGTCCACATTGCCGTGGCTGGTACAACACGCAACAAAGTTGTGCAACTCTAAAAACGCGTGTAATAAATTGGACCTGACTGAGGCTCAATATTTCTAATTGGTCGATCATAATGATTGGTTGAGGTGGTTTGCTATTAGTAGTCCTCCATGTACATGCAGTTTTATTATTGGTGTTGCCCCAGAAAAAAAGTTAAACTTAGACAAATAATTTTACTATTCAGAATTTTCAAGTGAAAGTGTTTTCAAAAGTCACAAATACACATTTATATACTAACAGAAAAAAAATTAATTTTTTTTCTTTAAAGTCTTCACATCACATGTCCCCCATGCGATTTCACATGCATAATAAAATGCAAAGATTTTTCACATGATTTTTATATAGATTTATATGTGAAAGTCAATGCATCTTCATGTGTAAAAGACTTTTAACATGACTTCCACATAAATTTTTATGTGAAAGTTAAACACTATGATCAAATTATGAAATCCTATTAACAAATAAATTATCAAATTTACATTTTAAATAATTACATAAGCAATAGTTGAACTACATCAAATTACAAATGCATTTTTCAACATAAAAATTTAAATTTGGCTCCTTGCCCCAAAATAGAAGCATGTGTTGTCATGTGAGGCCTTTGGCCCCAACCTTTACAACTTATGTTGGTACATTGAAAGTTGAACAATAGCCAAACAAAATGGGAAGAAAAAATGAGGTGCTACTAAGAACTTTTTAGGGATTATATTGAGGACTTGGAGAGCATTTTTGAAACCTCATGGGAACATTTTTAGAACTTGAGGGAATAAAATGGGTCCACTTGACCCCAAATTCAATAGGGAAAAACTTAACCCCCTAAGTCTTTTCATTGGTTGCACAAAATTTTTATTTCCAAGATGGTTTGTCACCATTTTCAACATGCACTGGTACTCATGTTGATCAGATTTTTAAAAATTAGTCTGATTTATTTATGGTTTAATTTTTCTTTTATTAGTCAAATATTGTTTATAGTTTATTGGTTAGAACATTAGTTCAAATTTGAATTAAGATTAGGACATTTTCAAAAGTATACCAAGTTAGAATTATCATTTTTAATTCTACATCATCATGATCATTATTTTTTTCAAAATCTTTTTATTGTAATCAGAGAAGATTATGCTATAAAAGGGAGAGTCAAAAAAATTGAAAAAACAAAAGAGAGCTTGATTAATTTTTTTTTAAATGTTATTTTTCTTGAAGCTTTCTGACTGCATGAAAAAGTACAGATCTGAATAATAGAAAACGAACTCAGAAATAATCAGAATATAAATAAATTTGAAATGCGTTCTTTTTGTATAATACATTAAAAAATGATACAAATTCAATGATAATAAGAAAAATGAAAATACAAAATATCTCATTCTCACCCATTTTGAGTTAAGGGCATTTATTTGTGAACACAAGTGGAACTGACAGGACCCAAAATACAATTAGCTGAAGACTACCAGTCCCACCAAGGAAGACATACACAGGACACCAAAACTGGTTTACGTATTAAAGAACAAGAAGTGCCTGTCCCTACCTGATCCCTGGAGACTAAAGAGACGAAGCGAACGCGATGGAAGCCCGAGGGGGACTGCAGATTATGCTATCCAGGGAGGCCGGGAAAGTGACAGAAACGGAGGGCTCACAGGCAAAGTCCGTATACAGTTGCCCGAGCTCTCTGTTTAAGTCTTAGCTTGCTGCTTCCGCGAGATGATCTTTGCAATGCATCTAGTTACACTCCTGTATATGGTCATTCTTTGATTGGGTTGGCAGCAGTTTTGCATTGGTGACATATGTTTATTACATCAGGGATGGCTTGCAGTCAAGGTGAAGATATGGTAGCGTTTGGTAGTGTTCTGAGGTATATAAGTTTTGGGCACACGAGAGCACTTGGCTATGCAGCTAACGTGTTTCTCGTGTTCTTGGTTGTGAGTTCTCTGCCTGCAGTGCTCACAAGAAATCTTCAAGGCACAAGCAACACCTGCTTATCACAGTGTGGGAACATCACAATTCCGTATCCATTTGGCACCAGTCCGGGATGTGGCCTGCCGGAGTTTTCTTTGAATTGCACTAGTGATGCGGGGTCAAATTTCTCAGCAAATCCAGCGCTGCTACTTTCACCCCCATGTGGGCCCTATGATAACTTTTATCAGGTCACAAGCATCTCAGCCAACACACTCATCATCAACGCGACTAATCTTGTAGCATACTCCTGTTATATAACCGATGCAGTCGGAAATGCAAGCACAAGCGCTTGTTTAGGTCCAGCTTCAGCGCCTTATGTTTTTACAACGCAGAATAATTTATTTGCATGGGGGTGCTCCGCATGGGGCGAGTTATTGGTTGATGATCAACTTGTTGGCCAATGCTCAGTTGATTGTAATTATACCAGCCAACATGAAATAGCCTACTGCCAGAACTATGAGTGCTGTACCGGAGCACAAGTTCCCATAGATGTGCGCAACATCACGATTTATGGAGGAGGCAACTGTGCACGGGCCAGCGTGATCTACCCTCCTACTTATGAGGGGGTACTAGAAGAGGGGGGACGACTACAGGCAGAATGGGGAGTTCAGTTGGGATGGGCAATTCCTGGACCGAGTTGCCAAAACGCGACAACGCTGGGTAACTATTCTTGCGCTGCGACGGCAACCTGCCAGGATGCTCAATTCTCAGGTCTGACAGGGCACACGTGTGCGTGCAGTGCTGGTTACGATGGGGATGGATACGCGAACGGAATCGGTTGTCACGGTAAGCATGACCTAAAGAGCTCGTGCAATTAATTTCCTACTTAGAATTTCATACTTTTCGTTTTGGCCGTGTCTAGGAGACCATTATTCGAGACCTTGCAAAATCAAGATTCTAATCAGGGCCTAGAAGGGACGAGCGGACATCTGATAATTTTGTGTGAAGATTACCTAAAGTGATGGCCGAAAAAAGAAATGACACATGTTTCAACCAAATTGTCTTTGGTCTTCTTTGAAATCCTCATTTCTTGCTCTCCATCGACTAGTGTGTGCAATTCTTAGCTCGGTCTTGCTCATATGAAATAGTAACTGTGTGCAAGTCTGCGAACTAGGCAGATAGCTAATCAGCGTTGTCAAGTCAGCATGTCCTTTGACTGAAAGTGTTGTAGTGCTCTGATCGCAGATATCAATGAGTGCTTAAACTCGACATTGAACAATTGTTCAAAAAATGCAGAGTGTACAAACACCAATGGAAGTTACTATTGTAATTGCACAAACGGATTCTCCGGTGATGGCTCTCGTGATGGGATCGGATGTCAATCTATTACGAAACGTAACCTTTCACTAGTTGCAGGTATTTCACAATACTACCTGCTATCTAAACACTTGTATAATTTCTAATGCGCAATACCCTTCAAGGTTTTCAACATTTATTGTCATTTGATGATTAAGGACTATATATACAATCTTTGGATGCAAGAGTGCAAACATTGAAAGACAATTGTCAACTTTGAGAGTTTGACTAAGATCTAATTCTATCCAAATGAGACAATTACAATCCTTCCACGATGGATCGAAGTACATACCCAAACATGATTGTTGAGAATCATTAACTTTGTTCATCAAGTATGAACCACAACTAATAGATATTTGTTGCAAAGTTGGTCAATACTAGAACCAATTTTGTAATCAATCCTTGTAGTCTTGACTTTGAGGTTTCATTGTGAATCATGATCTTCTCTAATGTTATTTGTTGTCAATAACCAAAAGATTGTTGTTATGTCATTGTTGTAATGGGTTGCAACTAAAGATATTTGAAATTTGTTTTGATCCTAGGACTATCGACAGCAGCAGCTATATTTGTGGGGCTTGTACTAGCCTTGTTGTGTTGTATCAAAAGAACAAGGAAACATAAGCAATTTGCTCGGAGAAATTTCGAAGCCTTAGCGACGCTTCAAGATCTTTTCACCTCACTAACTGATGGTGAATCGAATACAACAACTTTGTTTTCTGTGAAAGAGCTAGAAAAAGCAACAAATGGATTTGCTGATGACCAAAAGCTTGGTGTCGGTGGATTTGGCACAGTCTATAAAGGCACAATGGAAAGTGGATTGAATGTGGCGGTGAAAAGGACAAATCAACTAGACACAAGTGGTGCACATCAATTTCTAAATGAAGTGGCCTTGTTATCCCAAGTCAACCATCGTAACCTCGTTCGTCTTCATGGATGCTGCTTGGAGACAGAAGTACCAATGCTTGTGTATGAGTATGTCCCAAATGGAAACCTTGATGAACATTTACGAGGTGAAAAATCCAGTGAACTCGAACACTTGACTTGGCCCAAACGCATGCAAATTGCGATTGAAATTGCAGAGGCCCTTACTTACCTCCATTCAGAAGCGAATCCACCCATATATCATAGGGATGTGAAATCATCCAACATTTTATTAACCAATACATATGGTGTTAAAGTATCAGATTTTGGAATTTCAAAGTTGATCCCACTAGATGCAACCCATGTTTCAACAATAGCACAAGGGACACCGGGCTACTGGGACCCTGAGTATTTCCTATCATACTAGCTAACTGACAAAAGTGATGTTTATAGCTTTGGAGTCATTTTGTTGGAGTTGATAACCTCTCAACCTCCTGTGGACCTCAATCGTGATAAAATGGAAATGAGCCTAGTAGCCATGTGCATTCCTCAAATCAAGGAAGGTAATTTTGAGGCAATTGTAGACCCCAAGTTGTTATCATCAAATTTTGAAGAAATCAAAACAACTCTACAAGAAATTGAGGAAGTTGCCACTCTGGCGATGCATTGTTTGGCATTCAAAGGAAATGATCGACCTTCCATGAAGCAAGTGACAGAGGTTTTACATCAAATCAAAGGCCGCAATTGTCAATGGAGTGAAGGTAGAAGAAACATGTCAAGTGAATTTGGACTTGTTGGGGTTCATGAGATTAAATCAATTCAAGAGTTGGAATTGGTTCAATTGATGGATGCAAACACTCCAAACTCAAGTCAAAGTTCTAATACATTGTCTCATTCTAGTCATTCCAATAACTCTTCAAGCCCTTGTGTAATGAAATAGATCTAGAATTTAAGCTAGTTGTAATTTATAGTATTTTTGGTTGAACTATTTCTTAACTCCTTAAATGGTGCACATTGAATGTTTCATACATGGTAATTATCGATGGAATGAAGGCAAAGGAAACGTGTCAAGTGAGTTTGGACTTGTTGGGGTCCATGTAATGGAATTGGTTTGGTTAATTGATGAAGATATTGTAAATTATAATAAAAGTTTTTCAACATTTTCTACTTCCATTCAATCTAGTAACTCTTCAAGTGCTTGTGTACATAAATAGATCTAAATTTTGAGTAGGTTGAATGGGTTGTACTATTTCTTAACTCCTTAAGTAACATACATTGAATGTCTTGGACATGATGCATACATATCAAGGCAAAGTTGAGAGGGGCAAAAAAAATGAAAAATCATCCTTTTAATTCCATTTCCTTTGTATTTGGTGTTGATAGACTTAATAACTCCACTTTAAATCATGTTATCTAGCTTCACAATCCATGTGAAAGTTCAAATACTATATAGTAATGAGTCAAAGATAAATACAATGTTTGCACATAGGTGTTGTCAAAATTACTCACAAATTTCAAATATTGCCACATACGAAAAGTGTAAATTGGTTACTTGTAATCTTCACAAGTTTATGCTACGATCAAGCTTATGTAAAAACACACATATTAAATTACATTAACATATATTTTCAAAATATGTTGCGAACCACTTTAACACCCCAAACATTAAAAGTCTATTCACGTTCTCTAATGTCCATAGCCAAGAAATGCCCATAGAAATTCTTCTTTCAACATAAGTTGTGCATTATAAACATCAATGTCCAAACTAATAATAATAATAATAATAATAATAATAATTGGCTACATCAATAAAAAAAAATTCAATTTGTTTTAGATATGGGGTCCATTGCATTTCTAACATTACATTTTGATTCCCAATTTCAAATGAAGAAAACCAAACTTCATTGATGGAACAAACATTGAAGCAAATTAATTTTAAACTTAAAACATGCCCCAAATTAGACTTCTTCTTTGTTATTGGGGTCCTTGAATCAAAATGGGTAAAAACATTTTAGTAATTGTGGGATATTGTGTTAAATGATTTAGATGAATGTTGGGGTATTCAAATTTTAATTCCATCTAATCCAACTTTAGGTATTCATTTTAGTTTAGACTTTTGAAAGTGAACATGTGCATCAAATAAGGAAAATTTTCACAAAAATTTTAAAAATTTTGCATGTCATGAAAATATTTTGATGATAAGAAAATTTAAATGATAAGAACCTATTATTGTAATACTTGGGCAAGTTCAATAGTTTCTTTTTTGTTCAATTTATTTTCACAACAAGCAATCTTGTCCTTTTGAACCACTTCCCCATGTAACTAAATGTTCAAATTTGATCAATTTTGGGTGGTCATTGATAGATAGTATAATTTTGCACTAGTTGTTGAAGATAAATGAATGGTAATCATTAGCATGGAAATTACAATCCCAATTTTTAAAAAATTAATAATTCAAAAAGTTGACAAAAGGTCTTATTCCCATATCACAAAAATGCTTTAGTGACTTTCTCCCCCTCTTGCCCAATATCAACAACCAATATCTGTCCATTCACACATAACAAGTTATTTTTTGCCAATATGATACACTTTGCATTTATTGCTTGGTATATATGTTCCAAATGCAACTTGCAACCTAGCACTTTCATATGCATATAAAGTAATATTTTACAAGCAATGGATTCAACCACCACCATATTATATAGATCAATTTATGGCTTTCATGCTTTAGGGGCATGTAAAAATAAAAAACCAATCCAACATTGGAAATGACATCACATTGCACATTCTTAAGGAATAATGATATAATTTATGAAGCCAATTCATTATGGGGCAATTCAAGAAGTGAACTAATAGGTCATCGCACCTTTGTGCCATTTCATCTTAGATGAAAACTTAATCACTTAATAGCCTAGTCATAATGTCCACCTCTAATTGAATTAATTAACTACTAAAAACTAATAGTTGAACTAGAAATTGGTTAAATTTTTAAATCAACAATCTCAATCTTTGATTTTAAAATTTTCATAAAATGAAAAGATCTTTTCAAAAATAAAGCAAGATGAAAATTCAATCTTCATCATGTAAAGTTAAGTAGTTTTTAAAGTATCATATATATTATGTATTGTGTGGGTGTGTGTTAATTTTGTAAGCATGTCATGACATGAATTTTTTTTTGTGAAGGTAACATTCTTTGTGACTTTTGGCACCTTGAGTACATATTTAAAAGTAGGCTAGAACTTAGGGGTGGATCACATGTTCGTAGCAACTTGTGTGATCCTAAGGTTATATATATAAAGTAACAAGTTTGTATCTATTAAATGTATAAAGTGGCAACACATTATATCATGATAACTTTGAAAAGTCTTGTACATGTGATGTTGTATGTTGATACATGATTATATTTAATACATTTAATAATTAACATATTAAAAATTAATGTAATTAAAGTTTTATATAATATTGACTTGTAATGTGGGGAATTAAAATATTTACAATACTTATTAAATATGTATTTATATTACGTATGGACTATTAATATATATTACATAGATTATAGTTACTATTACATACACTACTATAGAACTTGTCCCTAAACCACTTAGGATTTCACCCACCTTCCATTTGGAGAGAGTTTATTCCACTTGAATGGATTGGGGGTGGAAATCCCCAATTGTTGGGAACTCATGGCAAGGTGTCCACTATGTTTCCACTATCCACTAACTTTGTCCACTCAGTTCCATTAGTTTCCACTTGATTCACCACTTGCACAAGATGGTTGGGGGTAAAAAAAAATTTGTCTGCCCATCCAATGCATGAGCATTGTTTGAATTTAAGTCATGATTGCTAGGTGGGCATTGTGGTCTCACATTTGGTAGTCTTGGAAGGGGCCATAGTGGAGGAAGGTTGTTATATCAACCTACATATATGCACTCAAAAGATCTTCCAAGGAAAATATTATTTTTGCATAGTCTCTAGTTTAATAATCCTTGGCACTCTCATGTTGACAAAAAGGATGATACTTAGTTTCTTTAGTTTAGATTATACAAACTAACTAACTAACCTTCTGAAATTAATAAAACATATATTAACAATATCTCACAACAACATGTTGTAAGGTTTAGTCCTATTAGTCCTATGAATCCCCAGGTTTTACATGGAACTAGACATTGACTTAAAAGGAGTACATGAAGATTTTGTACTAAGATATAATTGCAATGTTTAATAACCAATGCAAACCTTGTCGGCAAGTAAGAATGAATGCCACTAAATGGTGGATTATTGTGGAATTTTCTTCCTAGTCCCAGTTTTATTGTTTAGTTGAACTCAACAATGTTTTGCATCCCAGACAAAGCCACACAAGATATGTCAATGTAGATGTATGTGTTGATTGCAACACAAAAACCAAGTGAAATGAACCTTATTACACTAAAAGCCCTAAATCAATTCACACAGAATTCCTTCAAATTAATGGTGACACAAGATCATCAAGCATTGCAAATCCAAAACTTAGCCCAACAATAATGTTATAGTTCACACAAAACCAATGAAAGAAACCATTGCCCAAAATGAACTATACTAGACAAAAACAAGTGTAATCATGACCAAAAAGGTATCAAATGTTTTGCACTTTCAACCCATGATAGTATTGACCAAAACTTACATGTGATGTACCAAGGTAAAGCTTCATGCTCAAATGGAAGCATGGTGGGGCTTCCATTCAAGCATAAGGAATTTTTGGTCATTATGTTAAAATGGAAGTTTGCCATGTTTCCAAAATTGCTTCTTCAAGGTTCCCAAGTTCATAGCCAAGTGATGGGTGTAAGAAATTATCTTGTGATAGATAATAAACCCTACCACTAGACCAAATTGTAACACACTGAACACAAGGAATTAATTCCACCCAACTATGGTTAAGTGGAAGGATGAACTCAACGAATTTCAAATTTTATTGTTTCAATGGTGATGGATTGTTTAAACAACTATATGGCTAAAATCCTAGCAATAATTTCAAAACCAAGGTCCATATTAATTGGAGTTTTTTCCACATTTCTCACGTGCATTTCAATGAAAATGCATTGACAAAATAAAGCTTTAAATTTTGACACCATTAATAATCTCAAAACAAAGATTCATGACAATTGGTGAAAAGTTCAATATCAATGGGTTTAGTGAATTTGGGGTTTTTTTATACCATGGTCAACGGACTCATCACACATTGAAAGAAATGTTCTACTACCACAATACTATCAATACAAACATGGGTCCAACCACTCTATTAGGAGCTGCACATGCCCCCTTAAACCATTGTTTTATTCTTAGAATCTTTTTAAAATCTTTTTAATACGTCTTTCAAAAAAATATTTTAAATTTTTAAATTTTTCTTAATACTATTATGTTAAGGTGTATATTAAAAAATATCCAAAAATATTTTAAAATATTTCCAAATTATGCTTTTATTATTAAAACTACTTTAAGCTACTTTTATGCAACTTTTAAACAATGGAAACAAGAGGTTGAAAGTCCTTATATGTATTTTTCACTCATTAGATTGATTCCAAAAAATTTTATGACATGTACATAATGTATTCACAATAACATTTTATAAAAAAAATTCCATTTATTATTATTATTTATTTTTACAATCCAAAATTCAAAAAATTAAATAGTGGTTATGACTACTTTTGGTACATGTTAGTATGACTACACCTACACCCATATTAATTTTATCTATCAGTGATCATCCAATAGTTTAAATTTTTTTTATTTCAATGATCATGGAATGACTAACTCAATTTGGATTTATTTGATACCATTGCCAATGTCAAGACAAAGATCTAGGTCAATTGAACTAGCTAACTTAATGTACAAAGTTTTAATTCCCTAAGATTGAATAAATGAAGCTACTTCATCAAGGATTATCAAAGATAGATTGTCAAAAAGTTTAGGGAACATAAGTAGGGGTACCATAATAAATCTATAAAAGTTTGGGAGTAAGAGAGCACCTACAATGTATGGATGAAGAATGTGGCCAATCTTCACAAGAGTATCAAAAACAAATTCATAAGGCTTGAAGCTTTGGGTATAGTTGAGCTTTATTGTTATGCATCATCCTAGATGGGATGTTGGCCTGATGTTCAAACATAATAAGGTGGGGGAAGTTGCAAAATCCAATCGAGCATTTTGCAAACTTGGTGAATGTGATGTCACATTCAATTTTAGGACCTAGACAAAAGTCACGCCACAATGCCACAAATTCATCAACAAGGCCATTGCATTATTTGGAGACTAAATTCTTTAACTCAATTTGTCACCTATACAAGATTAAAAATTCCATAAATTTGATTTGATATAATACCATCCAATGAAAAACCTCAAGCCAAAATTGATGCATGAATAACACAAGTCCAAACTCACATTGTTGTCACATGTCCTCCACCTCTATCCTGGCCCCTTGAACATTAACCCCCTTGAGCAATGTGTAGGCAACTCAAAAAACCATGTTATAATGCACATCCACTACAACAAATTGTGTCCCACTCCATGCTGCAATCCACCCATTTTATAGTGGATTGGAACAATTTCACTATAGTGACATCTGAATGCAATTCTAAGTGAACGAGGTTGCATGGCAAGTGCAAGTGGAATTCTTGAATGGATTAGGCTAATGTGTAATTTTTCATGTTTTTCCATTTAAGTGTATAGGGTCCTACCCAAAATAAAGATGAGTGGATTGTTCCATGTGATTGTCTAGTGATCTTCTAACAAATGTATCCCAATCTTTTACATAGTGCATAATATTCTCCTAGTGAATTGCTATGCTAGATGAGTGGTTTGTTGGGTGTAATTTTCTAATGATCTTCTAGTGAATGTATCCTTAATGCATAATAATGTCCTAGTGAATTGCTATGCTAAATGAATGGCTTGTTGGGTATGATTTTCTAGTGATCTTCTAGTGACTGCACTATGATCTTCTATACAATGTGGTAGAGGCATTAAGAGATCTAGAATGCACTTGGGAAATACCCCATTGTGATTCCACCATGCACCTACTTATGCAATTAAGCTCCATAGATCTCCACTCAAAGACACCAATTGATTATTGATTTTATGCCTAGTTTATTTGAATGTAAATACATTCATACATATGTAGCTATCCTTGGACTTCGGTGAAAATCTTACCTAAACAAAAAGTAAGGATGTGGGCTACACTTTCAAATCCATTTCATTAAAATCCAATGATAAACATATATATATACAAATAATTGTAACACCAAAATTGACATATCAAGATTGGCATTTGTCATAACCTTATGCATATATCATGAACTTCCCCATACAAAGTACAAATAATTGTTGGACATACTAACTACTGGACATTTAATTGATTAAACTAGGATGTGACCTACTAAGGTCCTACCTATTTTAGAGCTTGGATGGCATCACAAATAAGGTGGAAATAAAAAGTTCAACCACACATATAAAATAGACAAAGCTAAGAACAATAGATGAAAAAAAAACCATCCTTGCATATAATATTATTAATATATATATCCAAGGTTCTTATAGTATTTCCATAGTATTTTCCCTTGTAAGCCTTCATCAACTCCATGGTTACATCTACTCTACTTACAAATCTACACATCCAAAATTTCATGAAGTTTTAGGTACTTCATAAAGTGCCTCATTTCAAAATTTTATCCAAAAATTGGAAAACCATAAAAAGGACATGGGCACAACAATTGACTTTTAAATGCATATTTTACTTTGCAAAAACATCTCTAGTTGCATCTCATTTCTCTATCAAATAATTGCATGGCCACAAAATGTATACCTTTTCACCAGTAAAGCATGTACATGCTACATCCAAAGTTTTTGCCCATGGGACTCGCTTGGGCTCAAGCTTTAAACAAGGAATGCCATGCTAAACATCTTGGTCACCATGACCATTTGGGTGAACTCCCCACATAAAGATGGGAGGTCACATGTCACATGGTTCCTGGAATTCTTGTTCATTACTGTAATGCCTTCTGCCACCACTATGCCAAGGTTTCCAAGGTGGAGAATCCAACACCTAGTGTTGAACTTGAGTGGGGTCTGCCATCACATCCATACACTTATTATTTTCAACCCTTTATTTACATTACACATGCAAATCCTTGATCTATATTTTGAATATTAAGTTTAAGCTTGTAAGGACCAACATTAAATAAATTTAGTATAGAATTACACTAACCATATCAAATTGAACATGCATTGTTTTGACTTTGTTGGCATGTGGCTTCTTTACAAGTTGTTGTGAACCAAATGCAATAACAAGTGATCCATCCTTCCCCTTTTTACCACCACCTGTTGCCTTATCCCCCCCACTCCCAACATCTCCATTAGTTGCACACCCTGTAGACATTAAGTGGGGCTATACTTTTGCCAACGTATCAACCTCACCTTCTAATTGGGTTCCCAAGACTTTAGCTACAATTGGCTCTTGGTTGTCTAGAACTAGAATGTCTTGATTACACAACATTTCCCCACCTTGGCTTGTGTTTGGTGAAACGTCTACACTATTTGACTTTAAATCCTTTCCAGAATCTTGAGAAGGGGACCTACTACGTCTAGTTGAAGCTATGTTGGGCAAGTTTTTAGATGTGTTGGTGTCTAGAGATGTAATGATTAACTTTTTAATTGGTACTTGGCCCCTTTTTAACTTCTTGCAAGATTGGGCTCGAATTGGGGGCCTAGTCCACCTTCTAACTTCCAAAACTTGAACATCACTCAAATTTCATGCTTCTTTTGAATCTGATCCCTACATCTTAGAAGGAGGATTGACCTTTGTCACCACACATGTTGGAATGGTTTTCTTTTTACCCAAGCATGGCAACTCCTCACTTCCACTTCCACAATCTAAGTCCTCATTCCCAAACTTAAGATCCTATGTGGTAACTATATTCATTCTTGCCACCTTATCATCCTCAAGTGTAATAACCACATGTTCACCTGTATGTCTAGCTGTACCATGTTGAATACTTTGTTAGTGATAATATGGAAAACTATCATTTGGGATAGTA
>Ga0116231_10010706_pt1 | contig 14554 bp, 6 predicted proteins | sample S1TSphgellanicum_2_FD_89695 | JGI IMG/M metagenome (GOLD analysis project Ga0116231, IMG submission 89695) | Host-associated microbial communities from peat moss isolated from Minnesota, USA - S1T2_Fd - Sphagnum magellanicum MG | ecosystem: Host-associated > Plants > Peat moss > Unclassified...
AAAAAAAAAAAAAAAAAAAAAAAAAAAAAACAACAACAACAGAGAGCTTGAAAAGTTGAATTTGAGACGAGAGAAGAAGAAGAAGAAAGAATCAAATCACCTCCAGAAACAACGTCAAGCTTACGTAGTCACAGCGTTTTTTCTTTGGAACTTCTTCTTCTTCTTCTTGCAGTAACAGCAACAGGTGGTGGTGGTGGTTGTAGTGGGTTGTCAATTCGTGGTTGAGTATGGGCATAATGGGGGGACGTGGTGACATAGAGAGCTCCCCTAGAGCTAGCGGAGAGAACTGCTCTCTTTACCTATAATGCCTGCCTCTTCCTCGGATAAAAGAAGTTAGAGAAACCGCTTCAAAAGAAAGCTACGACACTAGTGCTCAGTCGATGAGCAACACTAGTTGGTCCAGAGTAGCTACAAATGATTCCGTGTACATAAGCATATATATATCTCTCTCTCTCTCTCTTCTGTGCACGGTACAAGAGGTACTCGCACAAAGAGAGAGAGAGAGACACGAGAGAGAGAGATTCGACGACAAAGCTGGGATGCACTTCTATAATGAGAAGAAAGACAAAAAGAGAACTTGGATTTTCAACTACCAAGTTGAAAAATTGTTGTCATGAACTTGGAGAAGAAAAAACAGGAAGAAAACAAACACAAAACAGTGCAAGATAAAAAGAGCACAAGCTGCACACATAGAGAGACATGAGAGTCAAGAGAGACGACAAAAGAGAGAGAGAGAGAGAGAGAGACGAGAGAGAGAGTCGAGAGGGAGAGAGGGCGAGAGAGGGGAAGTGTGTATTGCGACAACAGACGGAATCGTGTGCCCTTCTGGCACGGACGGAGAAAAAACACACACACGGACGGACTGAGGGACGGACTGAGGAAGGGACGGACGGACGGACGGACGGACGGAAAAGAAGGAAGGAAGGAAGGAAGGAGAACAAAAGACAGAGATCCTGTTTCTTTCCCCTTTCCTTTCGTGTAAGCGAATCTGTGTGAAAGGGACTCACCGACTCAGACGGTCATTCTTTGAGTGGATGGATGATTGGATGCACGGAAGGAAAAAGAAAGGAACCTTGACTGACTCAACTTTCTTTCTGACGTATGCCACAAAAGTGTCTTCCAAAACAAACCCCAAAAATAAAAATTCACCAAAATAAAAATAAACCCCAATCTTTTAGGTCAAAGAAAGACACACAAGAGGCTTTCATTCATTGTGGGAAAGAGAAAGATGGATGAATGGGGAAGGAAGGAAGGAAAGGAAGGAAAGGAAGGATGGACGGACAAGGTGGGAACGGGGTGTTGTTGTCGAATCCATGATCCTTTTGGGCCGTGTTTGTTTGGTTCTTGTTTCTTCCCGAAGCCTCATTTTATACGCCTCAAGCCAATTTTTTTATGATGGATGTGTGTATGCAAGGAAAGCGAGGGGAAAATCAAACAATTTTTTTTATGCTAGATATTTTGAAGGGGAAATCTTGGAAGGGGTGTGTAGAATAATTTTTTGTTTCTTAACCTCTTTTTTTTTCTCTCTCTCTCTCTTTTCTTTTTTTCCGGGTCTTTCAGTGTGGGACAAAAGCCATGTCAGAGGAGTAGGAAATGGATTTTGTACCACCCGTGATCCTTTTGGGCTATGTTTGTTTGGTTCTTGTTTCTTCCGGGAGCCTCCTTTCTTTCAATCAGGCCATTTTTTTAATCATGGATTCGTTCGCAAGGAACGCGAGGTGAAAAACCAAAACAATTTTTTTTTAATTTTGTTCTTCTCGAGCCATCCTTATGTCCCGCATCCTCTTATGACGATGGAGGTAACTTAAGGGGGGAAATTTTTTTTATTTGCATGGGAACAATACAAGTGGGGCTTTGGGCCGGAAATTGGGTCGGGTGGGAATTGGGGAGGGTGGTCGGTCTCGGTCTCTTTCATGGTTGTCAAGCAACCTTATCTCTTTGTTGATTCGATCTCCTCACTAAGTTATACGTTTGGTTTTTTTTTTTTCCCAAAATCTTCCGCTCTCCAATCACAATCAAAAGTGAGAGGTAGTTGCTTCCTTTTCAATCGGTAGTCACAAATCTCTTCCGCAATCAATTTCTAGGAAATTTACCCTATTTTTCTTAGTCCTTTCCTCATTATTTCTTCCCTTGCATTCCTTGTATGGATATTATTATGGATTTGTTGAGTTTGAATGAGATAAATTGCAAAAAGAGAGAATATAGAGCGAGAGTTGAGAATTCTGAACAAAATTTTAGAATTATTTCATTTTTGTGGATTCTCTTCTTCCCAATTGTAGAAAGAAAGGAAATGTTATAATGAAAAAAAGAGAGTTAAAAAACACAAGTAAGGACTCTATGAGGTTGGGGATTCTCCAAAAGTAGTGACATGTATGGGATAAACTATAAATTAATTAATGTGCATGATTCAATGCAGCAATGCTTTTGTGTTGTTGTCAAAGTTTTGATTTGAAACAAAGTGGTGACTATTTTTATTTTTATTTTTTTAATTTAAATCATAAAATAACAAAAACTCACCACCAAAAAAAAAATCACTAAAAATAATAAGTTATATCATTTATCACCTAGGGCTATAAGTCTTACCTTGGAAGAAGATGGTCGAGCAAGGCATATATGGGCGATGCCAACTCACAATACACAAAAAAATTAACTCCTCTACTTTTCTTAGTTAAATGGAGATAGTTGAATTGAGGGAGCAAAAACAAAGCATAGGCTATCACAATCTCATATACCCAATTTCCTCAAATGAAGAAATCAATCAACCACACATCAATAATCAACTTTAGGAACAAGTTTTTCCAAACAAAACTTTCAAACAACAAGCTGATCCATCACAAACCATGAGTCCAAATCAATGTTAGGAAGTGCAAGTTCCCTTCCATGGCTCCCTACCTACCCATGTTCTCTATATCTTCCCTTTGTGTTCCCAAACCCTAAAATAGTGTAAATCTTCTTCTTCTTCTTCTTCTCTTTCTTTTTTTCTTCTTGCTAACCCTCTCCTTCTAAGTTCTCCCTTTGCCAATCATTGTTGTGAAAGTCTTAGTAATTAGATCTCATTAACACCTTGTAATAACAATGTCTATGGATGATGGCCACTAAAGGAGATCATAGAATCATTTACTCTCTATACTAAGGACTCATGACTCAGGAGGTGTTGTTGTTGGGGTAGAGAAGAAGGGTAGGCTACTCTGTTCAATTAGGGCTCCTATTAGCACTATAAGCATGGGCCAATAAGGAATGGTAACTACCCCCACCATCCCCTTGAAGGCAATAATAAAAGTTTCATAACTTGTCAGAGGTCTATAATTGGTTAGGGTTGAATCTCTCTGGGTGATATATGTTAAGAGGAGAGAGTAAATGGTATGAGCTGCCATGAAGAAAGGGGGGCACAAGAGAGGGAACTTGGAAGCAACTACTTATATGATATTTGATACCCAAGCCCACATTGTTTTGGGGCTTTCTTCTAAATGTAGACTATGTATTCCTGAGTCAAGACTCTAGACATTGTAGACTATTTGCAAAATGGGCTAATCTTTCATGTGGTGTAAATTATTTTGATGAATTTTTATTTGCGTATAAATTGTAATTTTGATGTGTTTGTTTGTTGTGGAGAGATTAACTCTTTAGAGTCAAGATCATTTTTTCCTAATTTTATCTTCCATTATTAAAAAAATTAATTACTCTCCACTTTGGATAATTAATTTTGATAAAATGTGACCAAGATATCCAAGGGTGCATAAGCATGTGTTTGATCTCAAAGCAAAAAAGCATGGAAAATTGTTCCTTTGTGAACCCTCTCCTTAGAGCACTAGAGTATATGGTACTTGGTGTTGGCGCTCTTGTGGCTCCTTTTAGTGAAATTTTCACTTTTTGTAGGGGAGGGGGAAGAGGGGATGGATTGGATACTCCTTGAAACCCATTGGGTCATGGTATATGCAAGTAGTAAAAGTCCATGGTGGATATCCCATAAGGGGGATATACCTATCAGCCCCCAACTACCTACCCTCAAAATTGATACCTAAAATGAGAATTTGGTTGCCAATTTTCACTGGAGGATTCACTACAAAAAGATACCATATAGGTAGGTATCCTTTGAAGGGGGGAATGGTATATATCATGGTATCCTTTGAATAGGAATGTAGATACCATGTGGATACTCTAACCCCCCAACCCTCCCTCCCTCCTTTTCTAACCTCAAAAAGAATTTTTTTTCAGCACCTCAGGCTCATTGATACTTGCCTAGTGCTCTCATAGATACCAGCACCATTGGGATAAGCAATGGCAAAGTCAATGTTAATTATAAGATCCCCAACACAAGTCTCTATTACATTAGTGTATAGGTGTATTGGAACAACCCCAAAGAGAAATTCTGTGTTTTTTCCCTTGCTGGGCAATTATTGCCTTAGTTTCATGAAACACATTGGCCCTTCTTCCTTGGATCAGCCCTTGTACTCCACAAGTAAGAAAAAAAATACATACTAAGAATTCAGGCGTGTTGTTGGTAGTCCAAGGACACAAAGCTTTCAATCAACCCCAAGGGAGTAGTAAAGTAAAAGCTTGTTCATAGAGGACATCTATGTTTCCACAACCCCAATACGGTTTAACCTAGCTAGCTTCTTCTATTGTATACTAAAACTAGAAGATAATGTACTATGGGACTAAACATGCATGCATGCATGCACATGTTCTCTTTCTCTTTCTTTCGTTTGTAGGAGGAGAGGGGAGGAGAGGGAGGGCACCAATTGCCATATCCAATGTGATAATGATAGTAAGGGTACCCCGCCACCCACTTGCTTCTAACCGAAACAAGCATTTGAGGCTCGGGTATACCAGAGTACCTTGTTAGCTTCAACAGTAACTATTATTATTTGTAGAAATGTAGAAGTTTTTTAAAAATTTACATTTTACAAAGGAAAAGATTGTATGAAGAAACTAGAATAAATCTGCAATATTTGATTTTTCAACAAAGGATCTTCAATTTTATTAATTGAATAGTTCACAGACGTGTGTTGAATCTGCCCTTGTACTAGAGTATACGAGGGATGGATAACAAGTTCAGGTTTTCTCTTCCCTCCATATTTGAGTGGGACCAATATAGGTACATAAAGCTAGTTTGGAAACCAGTTATTTATTTGTACCACTTGGGTGTCATCATCACATGGGGCTCACATAAACCCAAATTGAACAACAAACAAACAAAATCCCAATATACACTTCAAGAGAGAAGCCCCCACCAAAAACAAAGAAAAACAAAAAAACTTTTGTATAGAGGTATTAAGCAGGAAGGTGGCTTGAATAGAAGAAGCTCCCAAACACTAAGACCCACAGGAAAAAAGCCTGCAGTTTGATGATAATTATATGCGGTCAAGATGACGCAAACAAGAACAATTGGGTTTTGAAAACCATTTCATACTATACACTTGTTTGATCAGATCTGTGTAATTGTAGCTTACTTATGTACGTACACACCTTTGAATGAAGTTGTAAGGAATTGATGATCGACTCCATTCCTTTGATGATCGAGTCTCTAATCATGAAGCATTCTCAATTATTCAAACAATCAAGCAACTGATTGAATCCAGGAGGATCATCACACCCCAACAGGACAGCATGCCATCCCTACGCACCAACCCACTGGCCTCGCTGAGTCCATGCCCTCAACCTCTCTTCCCCCTTGCTGCCCTTTCTCACCCAGATTCAAAATACAAAAACTCCTTACACTTCTTAATGTTGGTGCATCAATCATGCAACTGCTCAATAAATCAACCCAAGCAGAGATAATCAAAAGGATTAGAGAGCCACCCAATTTGCAAAAAAAACATTTAACAACACTTCCAGTAACCCTGTAATGCACTTATGGGAGAGCAGCTCCACCTAGCAGTGGTATAATGGCATGTAAAGCATAAGTTCGATGAACCATGAGCAGCAGTGTAATGGCTTGTAGAGAATAATTTGGGATGAACTCTGTGTTACCCGACCTTTATTTTGTAGTAATGAACATTAGAAAGACTTGATTCCCAGACTCCAGAGAGACATTTATAGGAGGGTGTTCTTACTGTCCCACTTGAATCAATCATATACGGTAGTTGCTGGCCAACTAGTACATAGCCAGCCCTGGTGCTTTGATTAATTTTGAAAGAAATGCAAGCAACCCAGAGTGTTTTTTTTTTTTTTTTTAAAGAGGTTTCATAAATTTGTGGCATTGAGAAAGAAGGGGAAATGAGCAGTTAAAATTTAATTAATTGATGAGAAGACTTGATTGATGTGAGAACCCCTCTCTTTTATGAGGAAAACCTTCATTTACTAGAAACAACAACAAAACACATACGGTGAGACACACCACACAGCAAGAAATAGTACTTAATCTAAACACCCATTGTGATCTAACTTTTGATGATTGACATAACAAAAAGAATACTTAAGCCCAAGAAATTCATAATTAATGCACTTCTTGATGATTTATCTCTCCCTGTTGCCTGATCCATCATCAGAAGTGAGCTTCTTAAATCTACATTATTCCTCATTCTACCCAATTTGCAGCTGGAGCTTTGTACAGCTACACAGAGTCAATGAATAACAAAAAAAAACAAGGTTTAATTGTCCTGATGATCTTCAGGAGAAATAGTCCAATCTTGTCATTTATTATTATTCAGTGTGTCACTGTGTCTGGACCTGCAGGGTTGTTTTTTTGCATATATGTGATAGGCATTCATTTGTAATTCAGTTTAGCCAATTTTGGCTATAAACAGGAAATGAAAGAACAAAATTTTAAGATACCTTCACACTTTTGGCTACATGCTAGAACCCAATAGAGAAATCTGGCAATACTTCCCAAAAAAAAAAAAAACTAGAAAAATGTGGCAACTAGAAAAAAATTTAAACAAATGTTTTTAGCCATATGGAAATTTCTTTCAGCCAAATCGCGAAATTTAGCAAGGAAAAAAAAAGAAAAAGCTGGTCTGGAGATGGAGATGATAACACACCCTGACACACGGTGTTGGGCCAGCAAATTAACCATGTTATTTTCCTTTGAATGGCAGGTTCCATGTTTGTGGCAGCAGCTGTTTTGCTGGCTCCCATATTTGCACAACGGTGTAACGTAATACACACACTTCAACAAGACATGCACACATTGCTATACACTTCCATTTCACTAAATTGTGATTACACTACAACAAGACAATGGACACATTTCTATACTTCCATTTCACTAAATTGTCATTACAGTGGAAATGATGAGACGATAATGTTTCACATGATCACAACAACAACACATCTGCATTGTTGCATTACAAGAGATGCACATCCCATGAGAGGTGAGGTGGTGACACACATCCCACTACATGCATGCTATCAATGAAAATTGATTATATACATTATATAATACTCAAAGTGTGGTGAGTGAGTTTTCGAGTTTATTGGATGCAGTTTTCAAGCTTCAAAGATCAATGGGTAGATGGATATTAAATATTTCCCAACATGAGAATCCCCATGAGAATAAGTGCACAATGTGTGTGCCTAGTGGTATCTGTTTGTCCCAAGCAACTGATATCTCCACTGATGCTGCTGGGAGACGATTTGGGTATGCAATAAAATTTAGCATTTTTCTGTCTTCTTGAGTTTTGTTCCTGGTGAGAGATTCTCTAGACTTGTTGGGTTATTGCCCTCCTCCAGCTTTTCCTAGGCTCTGGCTCTCAGGATGGCTGTATATATTGCTTAGAGGGAAAAATGGTTAACATACAATTCTTCTTAATTAGTAGGTTTAGTAACTCACAATAAAAGCAGGCTTTCAAAACTTTTGCTAATGTCAACTGGAGTGATTAGCCTAGAGTGTTTTAAGTCCCACTAGATTTTCTGGAACTTCTAAACTGTCAAGTGGCAGCTCACAATGATTGAATTGTTTGGTAGCTCATGCTTGTAAATGCTTAATCCCAAGCAAAGGAGCTGCCAATTAGTGGTGTGTAAACTAATCTTTCTGATGAAGTGTAATTCTCAGTGTTGTGAGGGTATCCAGTTTGCAGGGAAAAACTGCAGATTCAGGTTCTTATGACTGGAACTCAAGTTGACATCATTTTGCTGGAACTCAAGGTGACATCATTTTGTTGAAACTGGCACAAGAATCGAACTGTAGAACTTGTCTTTTCATAATGAAAATCATGAAAACAGGTCAGGATATTAGGTAGGAAAATTGTGAAAACTTAATACTAAGTGGGATTGAGTATGTGAACCCTTTGGCCAACAATTCTCAAAAAAATCAAAGAACTACTTTTCACACATCACCATGATTCTCTCCAACCCAAAGCATGGATGGAAGAACCCCACCCTGAACCACAATTCTTTCCAAGTTATTCTTTCATAAAATCCGCCAGTTGTTGTTTTTATCAAAAAGACTTCTTCAAATGCCGAGAACCGAGGGTTCTTTGAATTTCAAAATTGGAAAAATGCAGAACCAGAGATTATAACACAATCAAAGAACTGCGGAACAATGGTAACTATTTTGTTGTCCTGTGTAAACATGAAGGAAGCGTTGTTGGTTGGTCACCTTTCATAGAGTGTGGGCTTGTTGTTTGGTAACACAAATAGATAATGGATAGAGGGAATAAGCAACTTCAGATTCAGGAAGAAGAGATGAATTGGCAAGGTGTGTGAGAATGAATGACGAGCGTATGTCAAACCTCATAATCAAAGAATTTAGTGGTGAGCAATGTTTGAATGTGCAATTAACTTGTATATTAGGCAATATCTTTGGTGAAGTGGAGTATGTGGGTTGGAAAGCACACCAAAGATGCAATTTGAGCCTGATGTACATGTTGTGCACTTCTACGTCAGTAGTGAGCACCACCCAACTCTATTCACCGAACAAAGTCAAACAAAAGACAACGATGTGCACACATATCGAAATGTCTCTACAAATGGAACATGCAATGAAAACCAAAAACTATGTCAACCATGTCAACCATCGCTCTTGATGCAATTTGAGCTTGATGTACATGTTATGCATTACTACATCAATAGTGAGCACCACCCAACTCTATTCAACTAACAAAGTCAAACAAAAGAAAACAATGTGCACACATATCAAAATCTCTCTCCAAATGGAACACACAATGAAAACCAAAGACCATGTGAACCATGTCGACTATCACTCTATTATGCCTATGTGATATGGAATCTCAAATCTCTGAAGATGGGACACCATACCCAATCCCTAAAAATAAATCCCCAAACATGAAATAGTTGTAACCTTGTCCACATTGAATTGGATTTTCAACAAAATAAATCTTTTACAAAAATAATGTATCATGTAAAACATAGTTGACACACATATTAGTATGCCTTTGTGAATGGCTAAATGATGTGAATGAACTTTTAATTTGTATTGTGCAATTCCAATCTAACAAATCTAGATGTTCAAAACTATATTGTCACAAGACTTACTCAAGTGCATGGAAATTTCCAATTGTGAAAAGTCATTAATACATGTGCATGTAAAGTAATTTTTGCCTTAAACTTTTGAAAATTGAAAAAAACATCAATTGTTAATGGAATTTCATCATGAAAACAATTAGTGTTAAAATCAGATGAACAAGAGAATATGGATAGTTATTATCAAAAAAACTATGATCCAAATGAACTTGGTGACATTTGATGGCGTTTGATGACAAAGTATATATGATCAACAAAATAGGGCACTCAATATATCTTGAATTATGGGCAATTTTCAAACATTGCAATTCAATTGGTTCATAGCAATTTATATATAATGTTAAATTTTTTTTGATAAGGGATTTAAATTCAAAGTGGGTTGAACTCATGAGGTTACATATAGACCAAGGCATCTCAAAAGGATAATGTCCAAATGACACCCCAACTATTTGTAAATTTAATCCTAAGAATTGGTGATGTAATAATATATGATGTCACACATTTGGAGGGAAGTTTAGGAACAAATTTAAGTTCCAATAAAATATGATGTAAATTAATGAAAATTTATTAAGACTTGAACACTTCATCCATTTTAAGAGCTTATGTGCAACCTTGAGTTAATATGGACATAATATGACAATTTGTTTTACACCTTTTTTAATTATAATGTATCTCAAGCCAAAGGTTTTTTGAATTTTTTTAATAAGGGATTCAAATGTTTGACTTTTATGTAATTTAATTATGTGCAATTTTTTAATTACTCAAGCATTAATGTTTTACATCAAATGCAAGACTTTTAAATGTGCATGACCTCTTGGGTACTAACTATACATAAATAATTTGTAAATGGACTTAGATCATAATCATAGTTTGTAGTGATCCATGTATCAATTTTCAAAATCGATAAATGTCATAAACAATTCAAAGTAGGGGGTTTCAAACCATTTTGAAATGGCATAAAAATTCAATGCCAAAATTAAAAGAAAATGATGAAATCCATTATGATATGACTTTTTGGAATTTTTATACCTTTGTTTACAAACATAATTATATCTTGGAATGTATTAAAGGGCAAGCTTTAGTTACTTTTTGGATTTTATTTTTTAATTTCAAAGATGACCATTCAAATGTCACATCATCATCACTATCAAAATACATTGTAAAAAAGTGTTTTTAGGAACTTTTAGTACATCATTTTTGGTTCACTTTAATTTGCACATACATAGAAGAAATTTATCATGTTAAAAGAAATTATTATAATGAAAAATGGAATAGATTATATGGTGGATGCATTTGACTAAAAATATGAAAATGTTAATTGATTTTAATTAGTTCATGAAAGGTAACCATTTTTAACATTTTAAAAGTGATAATTCCATTTAGTGTTATGATAATGATTTTTTGATTACATATGGTAGTTGTGAAAGGAAAGATACAATTTCATATTATTTGTTAGATTTTACTATTTATTGCAACAATTTAATAATTCAAAATTACTTGAAGTAGGTGGGAGTGGTTGAAAAGTCATTACTTTCATTATTTTAGGTAGTGGTTGATTTACATGCACTATTTTGGTTAGTATTTAGGTGGAGGTAGGTGGCTAGAGTTTAACCACTAAAATAAGATCTAAGGTTGAATTGGGAGGATTTTGAAGAGGAGCAAGTAGTGGCTACCTCACCTATTAAAAGGTAAAATATGGTATATGTTGTGTGGTTTGTTGTTAATGTAAGCCCATATGAGGAATTTAATGAAAAACTCAAAAGTAAAAGGTGTGTTTTCAAGGCAAATTGGTTGTCCATTAGTGTTAGGAATTTGTGAAATAATGTGTGGATGTTTTTCCAATAGTTTGAAACCGAAGTGTAATTACTAGAATAAGACTATAGTTTTTTATGGTGTTTGTGTGCTAAATTGTTTTTACCCATTTTTGGAATGTGTCATTACTTTGCTTTCCAAGATAATGGAATTCAAGTTTCACCATGACATATTGTATGGTCCAACTGGATGTAGTCACAATAAAACAAGCCAAAAAGGATTTTAGATGACAAAGAAAAATAGTCAAAATTGGAGAAATATTTATGTTTTACCATTTAAAACCATGGCAATCATGGCAAGTTGTTCTTATTTTATTCATATGAATGTCAAAGAATTCAAACCAAAAATCCATTTGATAAAAAATTTAATTTAAGTTTTGATTTAGAACCTTTGAAAGTGAACACCTATTGCATTAGAAGGAATCAATTTTGCAAAGGACTATCAAAAGAATACATATAATAAAACAAAATTGATGAGAAAAAAATTAAGAAAATAAACACCTATTAGCACATTCAAAAAGCACTCATACCCTAAAATATGTGCAAATTTAAAACTTTAAAAATCCAAATAATTTTGTAAAATTGATCTAGAATTTTAAACCTTCAAAAAACATTTACCACATATAAATGGGGTATAATGTACATGATGTGTTAAGAAAAAAATGTAGTTTATTATACAAAAAACAAAAAAAAATTTAAATCAATTTTTGGTTATGATTTGAAATTTTTGTCATTTGAAAAACAAAACATTAAATTTACAAGGAATCAAAACACTTTCAAATTTTCATATTTATTTCAAAATTATAAACAAAAAAACATGTCATGTACTTGGACAATTATAAGCATTTATTTTATTTTTTTTAATTAAAAATCATTCATATGATAAAGTTATTTTTGGGCAAAAGGACATGCAATCTTTTTTCTAAATAACACCATTGGCTCATTTTAATTCATTTGCACCCAAATAATTAATTAATTCTATGTTTCAAATGTTGGAAAAGGTGGTTGCAAGCTAAGGTGCCAATTTATTTTTAGCAAATATGCCACTCTTTAAAAATCCATATAGTAATATTGTTAACATGATAATTTTTTTTAATATCATTAATTAAATTGGGATTACATGGTGGTTAATGAACTTAGAAATCCATATGAAAAAAAATCATTTTAGATAACTCATTAACATACATGTTATGAAAAATAAAATTAATCCATCAAAAAAATGATTATGATAGGGACTTATCAAAATACAACCTATTTCAACCCATGTATAAGTCCATAAATTTTTTTAGTTATATTTTTTTTAGCAAATTTTTTGCATCTATGTTCGTATTGCTTTAATATACCATGTATTGAGTCCTATAAAATAACCAAAATAAAAATCATGCACAAAAATGCATGTACAAAGGGGTACATATAAAAAAACCAATCCATATTTTTCAACTTCAAACATCCATTATTATATATTTGGTGCATATATGTTATATGATATATATGTGTGTGTGTGTTTCTTATTCAAGTTAACAAACTAAATTTCATCACAAATTTGACATTATTTTTATTTTATGCCATGTTAATAGCATGACACTTTGCAAAAAATTGCATTGTGACAAAAAATGAATCACCCTACCTTGCAACCACTTGAAAAAACTAGTTTTTAATAGAGTTGGATGATTGGTACATTTTACATTCAAATGTGAATTTAATGGAAACATAGGATTTGGATGAAGTTTTCCAAGGATGTGATTTCAAGAAAATGTGTTTGATTAATCTAATTAATGCATGACAATTAAAATTATTAACATTTCAAAATATTTTAAGTAGATATTTTTAAAATTGAAAATTATCCATTAACTTTTTTATTATATTTTAGTTGTAGTGGACACAGAATTAAAAATGCCCATACTTGCTTTGGATAAATGCCATAAAACACCCAATCATAAAAAGAACACATGATGTAGTAGTTTAATTGGAAGCACCTACAATCCATTTTTACATCCACTACTTTATTGGATAATATGCAAGTATGACATGGATTCCATGTGGGTGTCTTCATGCTAAAGATTACCACTTAATATGTCACAAATGTAATTTTGATGCATGTAGCAACCAAATGAGGTCTAAATTGTTGATCAACTATCAAGATATTACAAAAATAAAATATTAAATTATTTAGGTACATGCCAATGGTTAATAATTGATAAATTTTATATTTTTATGTGTCATAAATGATAGTTATAAAGTCATTTGTAGGTTAAAAGACTTTCACCACAACCAAAAAAATTCCATAAGGATTCCATTTTTCACAATTTACATGATTTTTCTTATTGGAAGTTATTAAATCAACATTATTTGTCATAGTTACATTGTAACCGAAAAAGAGAGGGTCCGAAAACACACAGCACACTGCCTGCCTTCAATGAACCCAGGCGTCCATGTTCTACTGATCTACTCCACACAGTTCAGACCTTCGATCTCACACAACATACTAACTTCCGACTGACACTTGTAGACAAACATCACAAGATCAAAGACGTACAAGTGTCTTACATTCCACACAACAACAAAACAGGTTTTACAGTATCAATCTCCTGCCTCGCCCATTCACACAGATGCCAGTGAAGGAAACTCTTTCATTACATTACAGACTATGTACATTCCCCGAAAGCACAAACTCGCTTTTCCATCAAATGTTCACAAAAACACCAGATTCCCAGTGTTGTCTAGTCTCTCTCTCTCCAATTCCTCTGCACTAACTCGATCGACTACCAGGTGTAGCGGAAAGTTCTAGCATTCAGCCAAGCTATGCTCACTGACCGAGCTTCTCCTTGCTCTCCCTACAAAGATCGCTTCTTTTGTCTCCTACTCGTCTCCAAATCAGCTGATCATCCTCCTCTCAAATCCTCTTCCTCCTGGTAATTAAGCTACCCCAAAAGCTCTTCAAACTTCCGTTAGTTTCCTCCTGAAGCCTCTCGAACCTCCTGCCACTCCGTTCCATCCAGCTCCCACCGTTAGCCGCCATTACTTGCTCCTCTCCATCAATTCGACTCCATCCCTCTTCATAATTTCTAGCTGCCAATCTTCCTGGACCACTCAGCACACACCAAGCAAGCCATGCAACTCCATGTAATAGTTAATGGGGCGCCGTAATAAGATGACAGCTGATCAGGCAATCTAAACCTCAAGATCAGCTAGCATTTAGCTTTGCGCGGCGACCTAATTTCGCACTACATATGTAACCCCTCCCTTCTTAGACAGCTGAGTCCCTCAGCTTCATCTAGTCTGGTGGAGCATAAAAGATTTGGAGGTCTCGACGAGAT
>Ga0116231_10010707_pt1 | contig 14553 bp, 16 predicted proteins | sample S1TSphgellanicum_2_FD_89695 | JGI IMG/M metagenome (GOLD analysis project Ga0116231, IMG submission 89695) | Host-associated microbial communities from peat moss isolated from Minnesota, USA - S1T2_Fd - Sphagnum magellanicum MG | ecosystem: Host-associated > Plants > Peat moss > Unclassified...
AACACGATTGTCGGCCTCCGCTCGGAGGTTTGCACGTACCAGTTCGTCGCCGACTCCGGCAGCTCCTACAACAGCGTCCTCATGGGCGGCACCATCTTCACCGGCGCGCTAACCGACAGCGGCGAACACAATTCCTTCGCCGACGCCTTCCACCGCACATCCAACGGCATCACCGGCGACTGGTACGCCTCGCAGCAGGACGCGACGGTGACCAACCACTTCCGGCTCGGCGTCGGCACCGGCAACGAGCGGGGCTTGCAAAACGAATTCCAGACGGACTACGGGAACCGGTGGGAGATCGGCCTCAGCGACGGCACGAGCGGCCAGCAGTTCTACCAGGTCCAGGACCTGATCGACAACGTCCAGCGGCTCAGCGTCGGCCAGTTCCTCAGCGCCAGCTCGAACGTCGTCACCAATGTCATCCTCAATAACAACGGCTGTTTCACGAGCAGCACACCCCCCACCCTCACCTTCTCGGGCGGTAGCGGTTCCGGCGCGGCCGCAACCGCTATCATGAGCACGTCGTCATGCTCCGGCGGTTGGCAGGTTGCCTCCGTCACCATTACGGCCGGCGGCAGCGGCTACACCTCCCAACCATCCGTGACCTGGACCGGCAGCAACATCGTCACCACCCCTCACAGCGTGGCGGAGATCACCGTCGCCGGAGGCACCAACGACCAGACCGCCATAGCCAGCGCAGGCACGGGCGCTGTGGTCATCAACGGAAGCGGCAACTCCGGCACTGGCGGCCTGGTCGTCGGCAGCGGGGGAACGTCCCCATCAACCGTCTACCTGGTCGGCAGCGACGGTACGGTCTCGGAGTTCGGCAATCTCGTGTTCACCTCGGGCACCACGCAGACCTACCTCTGGGAGTGCGCGAACCTCACCGGCTGCACCCTTCAAAACGCCAACGCCACCACTCCCGCGCGCGTCTTCAAGGCCAACGTCAACGGCCAGACCGAGCTCGACTCCGAAGGAACCTCAGCCGTCGTACTCAACAACACGAGCACAGGCGGGACCGGCGGCTTCATCGTGTATGAGGGCGGCTCCAACAGCGGCACAGCCGCGTTCACCGTTAGCGGAGCCGGAGTGACCTCCCAGCCTTCCAATTCCCAGGTCGGCAGTGCCTCCGGGACGGGCAATCTCGTCCTCGGCAACCACCTCAATCAGATTGCGACCGGCGACTTCGCCGGTCACTGCACTATGAGCTCCGCCACCTCCTGCGGCGTCGGCTTCCAGCACTCCTGGTCGAATACACCCGCGTGCAGCGTCACGGCACAAGGCTCCACACCCATTTTGGCGAGCTACACCTACGCAAGCGGCACCCTCACAGTGCACGTCGCAACCTCCACCTCAGCTACCTTCGCCGTCATCTGCGCGGGCGACCCCAACTGATCACACCGTCTTGCGCGACACCGACTACAGGAGCCATGCGAATGCTGTACACCGCAACCACCCCTACGCCACCCACCCCACCCGCACCGCCCGCCGCCCAGGGCGGCTACGCGCCCTGGTACGCCACCACCAACCCAGTCGCCGTCGACTTGAACGACAACGCCACCATCGGAGTCGGTATCTCCTCCAACGGCACCTTCTTCGCTCCCGTGCAGTTGACGCTCACCGGCCTACCAGCCTACGCATTCGCCACCTTCCTCTCCAGCTACACCAGCACTCCCACCCAGATTTACCTCTACACCAGCCTTCAAACGCCCCCTGGCACCTACACACTGACACTCACGGCCACCGGCGGCACCGCCACCACCGTCACCACCTTCACACTAACTGTCAGTACAGCCGTTGCCCCTGCAGACCCGAGCGCCCTCACCCGCACCACCGGACGCCTGTACGGCATCGTACGCAAGAACTCGCCCCACGGGCCGCAACTGCGCCGGTACTCGCTGCCGGTCAACCCGAACACACCTCGCATGAGCCGCTGGCGGCACATTTTCAGCACCCACAAGCAGACCTGGCGGAGCCTGGGCGCGAACGGTGCCAACAACACTCCCACGAACGACGTGGACCCACAGACCGCCTGGGTGGCGCAGAATGTCACCTACAGCGCGCCGCGAACCCCCGGAACCATCGAAGACAACGTTCAGGAGGCAGCCATCCCCGGCCCCCTCGCCTCAGGCGAGGCGTACATGATGATGGTCCAACTCACCCGCTCCCAGCTAGGGCTCGCGCCCCTGCCGACGCCGGCTACGACCCCGATGGGCATCACCACCCCCTACGCCAGCAACTTTGTTACGAACGGAAACTACGAGCTAAACGGCTACGCGCTCAACACCGGTGCCGGCCTCCCCTACGACTACGGCCCGATCATTCTCAACCCACTCGGCCCCTTCACCGTCCAACTGCAAGGCTTGCAGAACGGGACTACCGCCATCTCGGTCCCCCTATCCCTCACCACGTCGGACAGCTATATCTCCGGTTCGCTCAGCCGCACCGACACGGCGCAGCCCGCCATCCTCACGGTCACCCTCGCCACCGATACTCCAGCCGGCACCCACACCGTCTATGTGCACACCACCCTCAACGGCTCCGCCGCCGTCCTGCCCGTTTCAGTCACCGTAGGCACTATCCCCCTAGCCGCACTAGTTCCCTCGCCCATCTTCCCTGGGTACTCCGGTATGAGCGTCTACACCATCTACAGCTCCAGCTACACGGTGACAGGCTTCTACCTCGAGCTCGACTACCAGAGCGGCTTCACCACTGGCATGGTCCTCAATGGCGTCTGCGTCGCCGAATGTCTCAAGCTCGCCGCTTCCAACATGTACAAGGAAGGCTCCGCCACCCCGACCGGCAGCGCCATCTCCCCGATAGCTTACTGGCCTACAAACTACGTCACACCCTCCGAGCTGCTCACGCTCTGGCAAGCCGCCTACGGCCTCTTGCCCAATACAGGCGAGATTGTCTTCCAAGTGACCCCCTACGACCCCAGCTCTGGATGCGTCGGCGCAGCCCTGTCGGCAAGCTGCTCCTGGGAGCAAAACACCCTCAAAGGCTTCTATCGCGACGGCTGGCTGGGCCCCATCTTCACCTGTACTACCCTCACCGGAATCGTCATTCAGGCCGCCGGCACCACCGTCATGTACACCGGAAGTATTCAGGGCGCATCCTCTCAATCGGGCTGGGGCGGCGGCGCCGGCGTTCCTTACGGCGGCACGATTAGCTTCACCCACTACCAGACCGACAAGTCGACCGGCACCGTCGAGGCAACCGCAGTCTTCCCCACCGTGACCGTCCCATCAGGCGACGTTTCACCGATCGCCTTCAACTTCACGCTCACCCAGGACGCCACAAGCCCCGATCCGGCCGTCAAATGGACCGTGGTGGCTACCGATGGTATCTCTTCCGTTTCCATGAGCTTCCAGCTCAATACCCACTAAAACAAAGCCCTTTGTCCTGTTTCTTTTCGGCCATTTTGGCGCAACAATATAGGCATGCCCCGCTCCATCAGCGAACACCAGGGCTTTCACGCCCCGAAAGCTACCCCCCGGTGGAGCACCCCGTCTGCCACTAAGCCCCCGCCTACGCGCCACCGCACGCACCACCGCCCTCGTCCAGTCGATTACCACTTCTGGATCACCACCCTTATTGCTCTCCTCGCACTTTGCGCGGACTTCGTGCAATCGTGCAAGGGTCACCACGGCTAGCGCCAGAAAGGTAACCTCATGTCCTTCGTCCGCCAGTACAGCAACCCCCTGAATGTCATACCTCGCGACACGCAAGCCATCGACGCAGCCCAGGCCTCCATCGACATTGCCGCCTACGCGCTCGTTGAACCCACCATGATCAACGCCCTAGTACGCGCAGCCAACCGCGGGGTGGTCATCCGCCTATACCTTGACCGCTCAGAGCTCTGTGCGGAGGCACACCACGACGCCGCGGGAGTCAAACTCCCAATCCACCCCTTGCTCATCTCGCCGCGCGTCACCGCACAAGTCAAACGCTCCATCATTCTTATGCACCTCAAGAGCTACCTCGTGGACAACACCACGCTCCGCAGCGGCTCAGCCAACTTCTCCACCCTAGGCGAATCCCAGCAGGACAACGAAGCCAGTTGGCAGGATGACCCGGAGAGCGTGCAACTCTTCAAGCAAAAATTCGAGCAGATGTGGCAGCGACCCGACAATCTAACCGTGCAGGGCGCCATCAACCTCAACCAGGCCACCGGCATCGTTCCCACGCACCAGCACAGCCACTAGCCAAAAACGGCCCCATTTGGCCAAAAACGACGCTCTATAAGCCCCGTAGAGCGATCCGAGACACCTGGGTGATGCTTTAGTACCACCCAAATCGTTCTCGCCGGCCACCCCCCCAGCCGCCAAAGAGAGCGAGTCGAAACGGAGCCGCCTCCGGGCGGTGCGGACTTCTCCCCCCATGCCCACCAACCCCAATTGTTCCAGGCCGCGTCAAGGCCAAGCGCCAGCCGTGCGGGACCTGACCTCCCGCTCACACTCGAAGCATCCGGCCCGCAGCCTTGACCCGGCCAAAAAACCTGCCTGGCTATGAGGGCATGGGGGGTGTGCGCGCTGAGGCGCGGCTGGGGCGCTGCCCCACACCCCGCTGGGGCGTTCAGCCACCCCCAGACCCCCGGCGGCGGCCCGTTGCGCAGGTTTTTGCGGAGAGCGGCGCGGGGTTTTTGCCTTCCCCCCCTATGGACCCCCCGAGTGCTACCCGCCAAGAGAGGAACCAAAGGCAACAACAAAAGCCGGACGGCGGGTAGCGCGAAGGGGGGTCGAAGCGCCAGCGTACACATACTGCCACATCCTCTAGTAGCAGTAGTCCGGCGGCCGCGCGAACCAAAGCCGTACATAATTCGGAGATTTGGAAGTTATCAAGTCTGATAATGAATATTATGTCGACCCGCCAAGTTGCTGATTCTGCACACCCTTAGCCCGCTCCGGAGTTCTCGGTCGAATTTTTGCCGTATACCATACACGAGTTCTCGGAATGTAACAGAATTTTACCTGTGCAAAACTCTGTGCAAAACCTGTGGACAGAATGTGCACAAATGTGCAAAACCGGAGTGACTACCGTGGTACATTTTTGTTTTTGGGAGTGCATTCGGGGTTTATATTGGAGATATAGGAGATTTCGAATGCCTGAGTATCCTACCCCAGTCTCGCCGCGAATTCCACAACAAATTAAGAACCCCGACGGCACTTTTGCGGAGTTCAACCCCCTTACCAAAGACCCCTGGGCGACTCCCTGCCCGTGCGGAAAGAGTATGTGCATGGTCCAGCTTCCCTACGTCCACTGTCCGAGTTGCCACGAGAGCTACCGGGCCAAGCGACTCCAGCACCCGGTACGTTGCGCCCGGTGCGACTTCAACCTCTTCCAGTGGCGGAAGCGCAACGCCATCGTCACCACCACCATCGACTTCAAGTGACCCCCCGCCGCGCCGCCGGCCGACCCGACGGCACACAACCTCCACGCACCACCCAACGGCACGACCGAGGTCACCCAGGCGATGAACTTGAACCGGCACCCCGAGGACCCACGAAACTTGCACCGCAACCTTCCCGCCCACCAAAGAGCCACGCGCATCACCCCCCGCGAGGGACGACGCGGAGCTCTCCCACCGGCCGCCATGTGCCGCACCTTTCACTGCCAATTTTGCGGCTTCACCCTCCCCGACTACGCGATCACTCGCGCGGCCATGCGGGAGATGTTCGCCAACCCCCAAACCACCGTTTGCCGCGACGCCGACTGCATCGCGGCCTACAAAGCCGTGCTGCGCACGGAGATCTGAGAGGAACCTTTGATCGGTTTGCACATAGCAGCGCAGGATTGCCTGCGCATCATCAGCCAGGAGGCCGAGGACCACTCGATCTACTGGAATAACCGCGCGATCCAAGAACATGAGGACCGCGACGCACACACCTACTGCCGCACCATGGCCGATCGCTGGCACCGCCTCCAAAGCCAGCTTTTGCTCGTCGCGGACAGCCTGGAAACAGGAGAACTGATCGAACCATGCGCGATAATCAACTACCCGATTCCCCCGTCGATGTTCTCCTATCCACCGGAGCAGCCGTCATTCCAAAGCAAGCCTGGCCCCGCCGAAAACAGCGACCCCACGCCCCCAGTAGACCCACCACCAAGCCGAATCACTGTCAATTTTGCGGATGGTGTCCCGACGTCGATCCAGTCCTCGCCGGAGATGCCATGCGCAGATTCATCAACCCAGAGCGAACCATCTGCGACGCTGAGCCTTGCCGAAGAAGGCATACGCTAGACCTCTATTCCAAGCTCAAAAGAAAGGGTTTCCGTGTCTGACTATCCCACACCACAGAAGCGCGTCGACGCCTTCTTGGACCTCATCGCATGGTCCGAAGGCACCTCCATCCACCCTCTCACCAGGTGCAACGGCTACGACGTCGTTGTCACGGGAGAGCAGGGACCGGAAGTATTCACCGACTTCACCTGCCACCCCTTTGCGCTGGGCAGGCCACCCGTCGTCGTCAGGACCGGCCCGCCTGAGCTGCGATCCACCGCAGCCGGGCGCTACCAGATCATCTACCCCACATGGGCGGACCTTTGCATGAGATTTCACATCGGCACGTTTTCGCCTCAAAATCAAGATCGCGCGGCCATGGCCTTGCTGGTCGATTGCCACGCGCTGGAGCACATCTACAAAGGCGACCTAGACGCAGCCTTTGCAGCAGCTTCCATGGAGTGGGCCAGCTTTCCCGGCAATCTCTACGGGCAGGGCGGTCATGACGCCGAGACCCTGCTCGACAACTACAATCGCTTCCTGACCAACCCCAGCGACTAAGTAAGTGGGAGCCGCGCCAACAGAGGAATTTGTAACTATGACCAACCCCATCGAGAACGTCCTGAAAGATATCGAGAAGGTCGTCGCCTGGCCTTTTCAGAAGCTGGGCATCGCCAACAAGATCATCGGCGCAGCCCTCAAAAACTCGCCCGCTCTACAGGCCGCCGTAACCGCACTGATTGCCAAGATCGAAGCCCAGGCGGCCGACATTGGCGCCGCCGTCGCGGGCGACGGTTTGAACTTCGACGCCGACGCAGCCGCCCTGGCGCAGGCCAAGGACCTCTATAGCTACGTCACAGGCACCTTCGTGCCCGCCATCAAGGCGGCCGTCGATGCCATCGAAGCGGCAGCCGAGAACGCGCCGAACCCTAAACCCAAAATCACCGCCGCCAAGCCTCCCAAGACTGTCCCGCCTACCGCCACGGCTCCCGCAGCGGCAGAGCCCACGGCCGGCACAGACGAGCAAGGCATCCAGACCGCGCCCCCAAGTTAGACGAGTTTCCGGCGGCGTCCCCAACGCTGCACTAAGGCCGCCGGATACTGGGCGCGGAAGCCGAGAGCCGCGCCCGCTAATCTTCCACCCTCAACGCCGCACGAAAGGAGAGATCGGACAGCCGGAGCACAAGAGCGGCACGGGCCTTGAGCATCCCGCGCCGCTTTTTTCTCGTCATGAAAAAACGCTCATGCAGCCCACTGAAAGACGGAGAGGTACGTGCACCAATGACCACAGCGGCTAGGAGGCCGCACTCGATGAATGCCACTAACGAAATTGCCAAAAACTTTCACAGCCCCGTACGCGGCATCGACATTCCCATGATGCGCCACGAGCTCGAGAGCGCCGCCGCACTCACCATGCCCGACCTTACCCACGAGCTGTGTTGCCAGCGCGAGGAGCTGCCAGCCCTACACTTCTGGATCGGGAGCGAACTGCCCAGCGACTGGCAGGTAGCTCGGCTGATGGCGACCTGCTTTGAGGCCGGCCGCCGCTACGGCCTACTCTCCGCGATCGAGCTCCTGCATCCCGACACACAAATCGACGACGACGACCCGTTCAGCCGCCAGCGCATCAAGTACGGCGGCGTCCAGACCGTCGAACAGGCCCAAGCCATCAACGAATTCGAGGCTGTTTTCAATCAAACCATGGCAGACATAGAACGCGAATTCCCCGCCGCCTTCGAGGACGAGACGCGCACCGCTAAAAGGCTCCTGCGGCTCAAACGCGAGCAACCCCAGCTCTACGAGCTACTGCGCGACGTCGTGCGGGCCGAGCGTAACGCAACACCCTCGCAAGAAGTGCCACAGCGCCGTACACGCTGCCGCAACAATCACCAGGCGAAGAAGCCAGAGCAACCACTCGCGCCGCCGCCGCCTGAACTGCACGTCGTCACCAAGGAGCACGAAGGGTGACAGCCGGCAGCCGCTTTCTCGCAGAAGTGCAACCGGCCCCGACGCGAGACGTGCAAAGCTTCTCAGCCGCCGAGGCATACTGCCCAGCTTGCAACTACGTCGCCTCGACCTATCGTCGCTTCGTTCCAGCAAAATGCCCCCGCTGTCACTTTGATCGGATGCAGTGGGGGCGAGGACCATGGCGCGGCCAAGGACAACCGAACAACAAAGGATGACTACGATGAACCTCACGACCGCAGAGCGCGACACCATCGTCACGCTCTGCGAGCTCGCCCTCGATGACGAGCACATCCCACCGTCCCTGCGGCGCGAAGGTTACGCCGAGCTTGAAGCCGAGGATTTCGCGCGGCTGCGCAGCATCATCGACAAGCTGTACACCGCCGACGACCCGCCCAGCAACCAGTACAGCCCACCCGGAGGACGACTATGAGTGCACTTTTGCTCACTTCACAAAATCCTCCAGTAAAAGCGATCAACGATGCAGAGATCGGGGTCACGCAGCCGATCGGCGGTTACGACCAGGCTGTCCCGCTGCGCGAAGTCGCGGTTCTTTTTGCCCGCCGAGACTCGATCTACAAACAACTATCCGGCGTAACAGTCTACGACCGGGACAGGGACGCACGCACCTGGCCGGGCGGCCAGCCGATAGTCGCACACCCACCCTGCCGCGCATGGGCTAGTTTCGTCGCGCTAGCACGACCTGAGCCAGGAGAGGAGCTCAACGCGGTATGGGCCGTCCGAATGGTCCGCACCTACGGCGGAGTGCTTGAGCACCCGGCCCGTTCCCGCCTATGGAAATGCTGCGACATGGCACTGCCTGGGCACGTGGACGAATGGGGCGGCTGGACCCACGTCATCCGCCAGCACGACTTCGGACATAAAGCCGACAAAGCGACGTGGCTCTACATCTGCGGTGCCACTCCCGAACGCATTCCACCCACGCCCCTCACGCTCGAATACGCGACCCACGTTATTACGACCTCGCATAAATGCCGCACCCGGCCCGCAGTCACGAAGGCCGAGCGGGAAGCAACGCCAAGGGCACTCGCAGACTGGCTGGTCTCGACCGCCCGCCTATGCGACGTCCCCCAGCGCGAAGTATGGTGACCCGGCGAGAAGCCCACGGTTCTGTTTAATTAACAAGGAGTGTTGAAAACACCAACGAACCACACACGACCTTTTCCGGCCATCGACGGTTCGCCTTCACAAGGACGGCATATGCCTAAAACGTCCTATGCGGCTCCCGCTGTCAGCCTAAGCTCTCTTTCCGCACCACCATCTCTGCGATCCAACAGCGCACCACAAGCCACCAAGAAGGCCCGCAAAGCCACCGCCACGCCCGCGCCGAACATCCCTCGATCCATCCGGTCGTCCGCTACCACAGCGCACCCGGCAGCTGGCCTCATTCAACCGCGCGCCTGTATGTGAAACCGGTACGCGCCAGCCATCCCGGCGTCCGCAGCAGCCTCACGGCGCGTATCCATCTTCCGCTGCGGACGCCTTCGGCGCTCCGTGTTGCGCCGACTCCGTTCCGCTCCCGCTTAGGGCGGACGGGTTACGGCCCGCCGGCCTCCACCCGTCCACCCACGCTCCCGCTCCACTCAGCCGCACCACCCAGGCAGCGCGGCCCTGGACGCGAGAACTATAAAAAGCCTCTCGATAAAGGAGTTATAGGACATAGATAAAAAGAGACCTATAGCCTCGCTGGGGGCTCTGCCCCCCGCGCTCGGCAGGGGGCGTGGGGCGCGCTCTGCGTCGGCTCTCGGGCGTGTTCGCCCTCGCCGCGCTTACGCGCGGACCGCCGCCACAGGCGCTTCCCCCCTCCCCCTCCCCAAAGGGGTCCCCTCCCCCTCCCCAGCCCGCCGCTTGACGACCCCCGGCCCATGGCCCGCCGCGTCTGCGTTTCTACAGTCGTGGTCCGTCAGCCTGAGCGGTTTCGCGGCTCGGCCATGGCAAGCGGCGGGCAGAGACCTATACAGAGCTAAAGGGCTACACCAAGCCATAGATAGCCGCGCCTGCGTTCCACCCGCCCACCCGCACTCCGGCGCGGCCTATAAAAAACCATAGCTATACAAGGCCCGCTCACGCGGCGCGCGGATTCGCGCGGTAAAAAGCCCGGCGCGCGGTCCGGCAGTCGTGGTACTCGGTGCGGCCCCGAAAGCCATCGCGCTCCCTTTTTTGCGCCAAAAACCGGCGCAAAAACACGCGCGATTCGGGGGCCGGCCAGCTCCGGGGCACAGCCCCTCCGCAGTGAATTGAGGGGGGTATCCCCCCCCAAGCCCCCCCCGCCGGCGCGTCAAGACCAGCGCACTCTCCCCGCGAGTGCGCTTGACGCGCCGACATGCCGGGCGCTGCTGCGCAGGGCGCCCGGCAAAGGCCGGGACCCACCACGCACGATAAAACCGTGCGCGGTCCTCCCCGGCCGTTCGCGCTTCATCGGCAAGGCCGCCTCGCGTCGAACCTCTTCACATCAGCGCGGGCGCGCCCAGCCGTCAATACGGGCATGATTCTCCCCGAGTTTTTCCCGAAGTAGTGTCCGCAGTCGAGGCCTTGCCGCTACCTCGTCGCGCTGCGACGAGCACGCGGCTAAAGGCCGCGCCGAGCCGCTGCGCGGCTCACAGCACGCATCCCTGAACGTTCTTACCCTCCTTTTCATCGTGTCGCACATCGATCAACCCGCTGCGGGGCCGGTAAGCTGCGTCCACGGCTTCTGCGACCGGCCCCTCCGCCCGCTCACGCGGCTGACCTATGCAAATCGAGAACGCGCCAAAAGACGGCGCTCGATTCGCACAGGCCAGAGGTTGACTCGACGTGCCGCCTGCAATCAGGAGGGTAAGAACATGAGAATCGCAAAGTGAGCAGCAAGAAGTCAGCAGCAGCCGACGCAGCATTCGAGGCGTGGCTAGATCGCATCTACTCCAACACCGCGGTCCAAGTGGTGGCGCAAGCCGCCGCCGCCTGCGCCGTCATCTGCGTCCTCTGCATCGCCGCCAGCTTCATCCAGCCAGCCCACGCCGAGCAGCCCCAGCACGCGCCGAAGGCCAGCTACGACCGAGACCGGCCTGACACGAAGCACAAAGCAAAAGCAAAGACAGCGAAGCAGCAAGGGCCAGCTACACGCGCGTGGTTGGCCTGCCTCGCCGATCCCCCAGCCGGCAGCTACTGCGCAGACGAAGCAGCAGCCGCTTACGACGAGCAGCAAGCCGCCCCCAAGTAGGGGCGGCTTTTGCCGTGGTCACCCGCCTGACGCGCTGCCGCGCGGACCCTGTTCGCCCGCCTCACGGCGGTCGCCTATCGCCCTGCGCGGCCTTCGGCCCGCGCAGTTCCCGAAGTCGTCGCCTAATTCGCGGCTACTGTTTTCCATATTTCGCGCTAGACTGTTGGAAGGAAAAGGAGCCCTCCCCCCATGAAGTACATCGGACTGATCAGCTCCGCCGCTTCCGGAAAAATGGGGGGCGTCGTTGCTTCCCACAACCGAGGCGGCAGCTACCTTCGGGCGCACGTCATCCCCGTGCAGCCTCGCACCGCCTCGCAAACCGCCAACCGCCAACAGCTCGCCGCGTTCAGCGGCGCGTTCAAGTCCCTCACCGCCAGCCAGGTAGCCGGCTGGAATGCCCTCGGCCAGACCGTGACGCTTAAGAATGCGCTCGGCGGGTCCTACAACCCCACCGGCCAGCAACTCTTCGTAAGCTGCAATCGCCACCTCGCTTCGCTCGGCATCTCCACCACGCTAACGAGCGCCCCAAGCATTCCCTCGATCCCCGGCTTGACCACTTTCTCAGTCGCGCCCGCCTACACGTCGGGCGTGCTCACCAGCTTCACTCTCACCTACTCGCCCACCATGCCGTCCAATTTTGGCGTTCTGCTGCGCGCGACTTCGGTCCAAAGCAACGGGCGCAGTTTCCTCGGCAAGAGCGCATTCCGAAACCTGGGCGGGTACAACCCAGCCACGGGCCTCCCATCGAGCATCAGCACTCAGTACACCAGCGTATTTGGACCCCTCCCAGGGACCGGCTACGTCGGCTTTGAGCTGAAGCTCATCGACCCCGTCAGCGGCTTCGCCGGACCCGCGATCCGCGCGACATGCAACTTCCTGTCAACCGCCACGGAAGACCTCTTCACGCTGGCCACCAGCGCCCAAAGCGGCACGACCACCAGCGGCAGCGGCACCGTGACCTTCACCATCACGCCTACGGCCGTAGGCTCGTTCACAGGCGCGGTCACGTACGAAGTGACCGGACTCCCCGCCAATTGCACTTTCAGCTTCAACCACAACCCCTACGCGGTCGCTTCCGCTACCACCCTCTCCATCGTGGCGGCATCGGCTACCACCGGCACCTACCACCCCAGCGTCACGGGCAGCTACGGCACGTACTCCACGAACGTATCGCTAACCCTGACCATCTCCTAAGCCCACGATGCGCATCACCCTCTCCCACGCGACAGCCGCCTCCGGGCGGCTGTCTGGTTTTGTAGCGAGACCCGACAAGACCGGCACATCTCTCTGCGCCTTTAGGCCCCGCACGCAGCCCAGGTCCCAGGCGCAAAGCGCGGCCCGCCACCTCACCGGCTCCATCGCTTCGCTCTGGCGTCGCATCGCCCACCACGAGCGCGCGGCTTGGGAAGCCGCCGCGCAGATCCAGCACCGCCGCGACCGACTAGGCGCATCCCGCACACCCACCGGGTACAGTCTCTTTTTCGAGTGCAACCGCCGTCTCGCTACGCTCAACTTCGGCTATCAGCTCACATCGCCAGGTCTAGCGTTGCCAGTCCCAGGCATCGAGACCCTGCAGGTCATTCCGACCTACACCCAGCCGACAGGTCCGCAGTACCTCGCCAGCTTGCCGCTTTGGATCGACCCCACCATCCCCAGCCCCTACGTCGCACTCGTCCGGGCTACGCCCGCACTCAGCGCGGCCAAAGGTCACATCCGCCGCAGCGACTTTCGCATCCTCGGCTTTTTTGTCCCTTACCCGACTTTCACCGTCGATACACTCCCCCTATGGCTGGCAGTCTTCGGCACCCTTCCGACCATTGGCACCATCACCTACGAGGTCCAGCTGATCGACCCGCGCTCCGGCTTCGCCGGTCCGCCGCGCCGCACATCCGCCCGGTTCGCTTCGCTCGCCGTGCCGGACTACGGCGACGGCGCTGTCACCCTCGCCTTCGGCGGCACCGACGTTGCGGTCGTGGACGACACCCAGATTTCATTCGGTGGCATCCCCGTTGCGGGCGGAGAATGAAAGCAAGGAGCCTCTTCCATGCTTCGTCTCATTAAGACCACCCTCATTTTCACGATCCTGACCGCCTCGGGCTTTCCCCAGTCCCCCGGCACGCGCGTCAACTACTCCAACACCACGCCCGCGCCGCCAGCCGGCGCTCTGAACGTCCAGTGGCAGCAGGACGGCGGCCGCCCAACCATCAACGCCAGCGCATACGTGCAATACCCCACCATCCAGGTCATCTGCCCTACCACAGGAGACCTCAGTTACCCCATCGCGACCGCCCTAGCTGTCCTCCCCGCAAACCAAGGGGGCATCATCGACGCGCGGCGATGCAGCGGCGCTAACGCCTGGACCACGGCAGTCACCGTCTCCACGCCCAACAGCCTCATACTCCTCCCATGCGCAACGCTGGCAGCCAGCCAGGCCGTAACGATCCCCGCAGGCATCCGCAACGTTGCCTTTGCCGGGTGTGTGTACCAGGGTGCCTCGACAGCCAGCGGCACCCTGGGCGGCACCATCTGGCAATGGAACGGCTTCGGCTCCGCTTTCCTAGTCGGCGACCCGACGTACGCGATCGACACCAGCGGTTTCCGCTTCGACAACATGGCCATCGTTACCACCGGCGCGACCGGCGCGGCAACTGCCCTCTACTTCTACCGCACGCAGGAGATTCGCGCCGACAACCTCACCCTCCAGGGCCCCAGCACCACAGCGAGCGTCGGCATCGTCCTCGACGGAACCGGCAATTACAGCGGCGGCGCCTTCGTGAACGACCGCTTCCAGGGCTACTACTCTTCTCTCGTCCTGACCGGAGACAAAACAGGCCTCGGCATAGACGACTACGGGAACGCTTCCACCTTTGTGAAGATGCACATCAATTGCCCTGAGAGCGGGGGGAATCCGATCAGCGGCACCTACGGCATCGACCTCCAAGGGGGCGACGGCAACACCATCCTTGGCGGCGACATAGAGGGATGCGGCACCATGACCCACCTCGGTCCGAAGGCTATCAACAACACGATTGTCGGCCTCCGCTCGGAGGTTTGCACGTACCAGTTCGTCGCCGACTCCGGCAGCTCCTACAACAGCGTCCTCATGGGCGGCACCATCTTCACCGGCGCGCTAACCGACAGCGGC
>Ga0116231_10010709_pt1 | contig 14550 bp, 9 predicted proteins | sample S1TSphgellanicum_2_FD_89695 | JGI IMG/M metagenome (GOLD analysis project Ga0116231, IMG submission 89695) | Host-associated microbial communities from peat moss isolated from Minnesota, USA - S1T2_Fd - Sphagnum magellanicum MG | ecosystem: Host-associated > Plants > Peat moss > Unclassified...
CGGTCGGTGCGGCCTTCGGGTTTGAGATGCAGCCGGACGTACCGGTCCGCGATCATGTTCAACCGGTCGATCGTGAGCATGGTGATGCGGCCGGCACCGGGCCGGATCAGCGCCATATGAAACAGGCGGTTGTAGGTCCCCTGGTCGGCACTGCCCTCCTTCTCGTCCAGCGCGCGCAGCGCGGCCTCGGCGTCGCGGTGGTCGTCAGCGTCGGCCGCCTTGGCACCCCGCACCGTCTCGTCCGGCTCGAGCTTCAGCCGGAGCGCGAAGACTTCTTCAGCCTCGGCCGCCGAGGGCCCGACCACCATGTAGCCCCGCCCGGCCTGTGAAACGAGCAATCCATCCTGTTCGAGGCGCGTGAGGGCCTCGCGCAGCGGAATTTTGCTGATGCCCATCGTGGCGGCAAGCGTATCCTGCCGCAGCGGCTCGTTCGGCGTGAACTCTCCGGAGAGTAGTCGGCCCTGGACAACCTCATATACGCGTTCGGCGAGGGTTCTGATTTCAAGCTGTGAAGCAGCGGCCTCCGGCCGGCGCTGGGCACTCGTCATGGCTTGGGACACGATCTCAGGAAACCTGAAAACCGTGACAGAACTTGTCTTCGGCGTCGATCCAAATTGTGTTGAAACCGGTGGCGATGGCGGTGCCCTCGATCACAGGGATGATGGCGCGCCGGCCGCCGAGATCGACCTCATCCACGATCGTTCCCATGAACTGGCTGTGAATGTAGGACTCGTGCCGGTATGGCTGACCGCGACCAAGGCGACCCGTTGCATGCAAGTGCGCGAGCCGTGCGGACGTCCCGGTTCCGCAGGGACTCCGATCAATCGCCTTGTCGCCATAGAAGACGGCATTGCGGCCATGCGCCGCGTCGGCGTCGGCATCGACCCAAAGCACATGGCTGACGCCGGCGATCGTCGGATCTAGCGGGTGGACGGGGTTGACGCGCGCGCGCACCGCGGTGCGGACGGCGGAACTCAAGGCCACGATGCGTGATGCGCCAAGAGCGTCGAGGCCCGTGTAAGCACCCTGTGGCTCGACGATGGCGTAGAAATTGCCGCCATAGGCAACGTCAACAGTGAGCGGTCCCAAGCCAGGCACGTCGATGTCGATGCCCCGCTCGGCGAGAAAGGCCGCAACGTTGCGAATGGAGACCGATGTCACCCGGCTGCCCTCAGTTCGATAGGTGACGGAGATTCGGCCGGCGGGAACCTCAAGCTCGAGGCGTCCCGGCTTGCGTGGGATCACCAGCCCATGCTCAAGCGCGAAAGTAACGATGCCGATCGTGCCGTGGCCGCACATCGGCAGGCAGCCGCTGGTCTCGATGAACAGGATCCCTGCGTCGCACTGCTCGTCGGTTGGCGGATACAGGAAGCCGCCCGACATCATGTCGTGGCCGCGCGGTTCGAAGCAAAGCCCGGTGCGGATCCAGTCGAAACGGGCTAGGAAGTCCTGGCGCCGCTCGCTCATGGAGCGGCCCTTCAACAGCGGCGTGCCCCCCGCGACAAGGCGGACCGGGTTTCCCGCCGTATGCCCATCGATGCAGAAAAATGTGTGGCGCATGAGCGGTTTAACGTCCGAGAATACCTAAAAATTCTGCCGCGTGAAGGAAGTCGTCCTTTTTTGAAAAAAAGAAGAGCTTTCTTTCGCTGCCCGATTGGGGTTTTCAAAGAGACGCGGGATCACGGCCCAGGGTCGGGCGGGTGGCCGCGGCCTGCTCCACCATCCGCAGCACCTCCGTGCGGCGCTCGCCTTCCAGAGGCAGGCGCGGAAGGCGAACGGTCTCGCTGCCGCGGCCCATGACTTGCTCTGCCAGCTTGATGGACTGGACCAGGTCATGCTCCGCATCCAGGTGCAGAAGCGGCATGAACCAGCGGTAGATGCGCAGCGCAGTCTCCAGGTCGCCACGCATGGCCGCCTCGACGAGAGCCACCGACTCGCGCGGGAAGGCGCTGGTGAGACCGGAGACCCAGCCGGCTGCACCCAGCAGGAGGCCTTCGAGAGCAATGTCATCCAGTCCGGCCATGATGACGAAGCGGTCTGCGAATGCATTCCGAACATCGGTGAACCGGCGTGAATCCGCGGCACTCTCCTTGATCGCGGCGATCGTCGGCACGTCGGCAAGGCGCGCCAGAACATCGAGGCCGATGTTGACCCGGTAGGCCGGCGGATTGTTGTAGAGCATCACGGGGAGCGGCGATGCCGCGGCCACGGCGCGGAAATGCGCCTCGAGTTCGTGCGGCTTGGGCACATAGACCATGGCGGGAAGCACCATCAGCGCGTCGGCGCCGATGTCGGCCGCCTGCCGCGCAAACGCCGCAGCGCGCGACGTGGTCAGTTCCGAAACACCCACCACGACGGGCACGCGCCCCGCCGTGACCTCGACGGCGGCGCGCAGGACGCGGCACTTCTCCTCGGGTTCCAGCGAATTGTTCTCGCCGCATGTTCCGAGCACCACTAAGCCATGGCAGCCGTCCTTGACGAGGGCGTCCAGAGCCGCTTGCGTCCGGTCGAGGTCGATCGACTGGTCGGGTCGGAATTGTGTTGTCGCCGCCGGGAATACGCCAGTCCACCGCATCGAAGCACGCCCCATGTCACTATCAGCGAAATAGAATACGGTATACGGACCTGAAAATCAAGGCGGCGCTGGCCTTCCTATCTATCCATGCCGAATTCATGGCTGGACTCAACCTCGGCCCGCATCCTCAACGGCGAGCGCCGGCCCAACACCTCCGTTTCGGATTTGCATGCCTTGTGGGCAACTGAGCAAGGCGCCTGCATATTCACCAAGCAAACTACGCCGCGCGCATCAGCTTTTTTTTCGTGACAGCCGCTGATTGACTTGGCAACGCGACAGGCGTTCAGTATTCCGTATACGATTACGGGCCGCTACATTATTGCACGAAGGGTGGGGGATATCGATGAGCACCTTCAAGACCGCGCAAGTTCGCCTGGCGATGACGACTGCCTTGACGCTTGCGCTGCATATCTCCGGGGGGCAGGCGCAGACTGCCGGTGCCGGTGCGAACCAGCCGGCCGGCGGGACGTCGCCCGCGCTGGCGACGGGACAGCCTCCTGCCAAGCCTGCGCCGCAGGGCCAGGCGGGCAAAGCGCCGGCGGCGGCTGAAACGGTCATTGTGACAGGCCTGTCGCGCCGCCAGGAGATCCAGAAAGCGCCTGTTTCCACAACCATCTTCACGGCCAGGCAAATTCAGGATGGCAACATCCAGACGGTGAACGACTTCCTGGCGCTGACGCCGAATACGACCATTTCGACGGTGCAGAACGCGGGGACCTCCTTCATCACAATCCAGGGCCTCACCCAGTCGCGCAACGGCCAGCCCCCTGTCGCGGTGGTCGTGGATGGTGTTCAGCAGATGGATTACCGGGACTTCACCCAGGATCTCGCCAACGCCGGACAGATCGAGGTGCTCCGCGGTCCGCAGGGCGATCTCTACGGCCGCAACGCACTCGGCGGCGCAATCATTATCAACTCGCCACAGCCGACCGATGAACACCATGGCAGCCTTGAGCTTCAGGGCGGCAACGGCTGCTACGGCGTGGTCCGCCTCAATGCACTCGGTCCGGTCGTCCCCGATAGGCTTTTCTACGACGTGGGTTTCAACGAACACCATTTCGACGGCCTGCTCGAGAACACCTATCTGGGTAAGCCGTCCGACTACTATAACGAAATCTCCGGCCATGCGCACATCAAGGCCATCGTCAACGAGGATCTGACCTTCGATTTCCGCGCCGGCATCGACCAGGAGCATGGCGGAGCACTCGATGTCTGGTATCAGAAAACCGTGCTCCTGCCGCACTCCTGCTTCGCCGACACGAACGATCTGTTCGGCGGGCCGGCGCCCAATGCCAACACGGTGCGCCAGACATATTGTTCAAATAACATCGGCCTGGACGACCGCGAAATCCGCAATGCTTCCTTCACCACCACGTACCGCATGCCCTTTGCGACGCTGACGAACGTGCTCGGGTGGGAAAAGACGACCGAGTATTTCAACAGCGACCAGGATCCTTATACAGCGAGCCGGAACGAGGAGGGCTTCGACGGCACCCAGAGCCAATGGTACACCGATACATCCTTTGAGGACGAGCTGCGTCTGACGTCCACGTCCGACTGGATCGTCAAGTGGATGCTGGGCGGCTATTTCCTTGACACCCGCGACATCCTGACGGCGGTCACGGGGATCGACGAGGGCCACGGCATTGCCCGTGTGAGCACGTCGCCGCTCTACGGCTACGCGCCGAATCCGACCACATCCTTCTTTGCCAACGCCGATCACAACCAGGACTTTGCGGTCTTCGCGCACGCCTCCTACTCTATCCTGCCCAAGCTGACGCTCGAAGGCGGTTTCCGCTACGACTGGGACAATCTCAACCAGTTTATTTTTCCGGACAGCAGCGCCGGCGTGCCCGCCGGATGCACGGTCGAGAATGGCGCAACCTGCCGCCGGACCCGCTGGTTTCCTCAGGGCCAGCCGAAAGCGACGCTCACCTATGCATTGACGCCGAGCATCAATCTCTACACCGATTACGGTGTCGGCTTCCGTAGCGGACAGTTCAACCAGGCGGGCACCGCGGAAGCCGTCCATCTTCCAGGCGCGTACGACGTCGTCAACCCCGAGGTCGCGCACACGTGGGAGATCGGCTTCAAGAGCCAGTGGCTGGACAACAAACTTACGGTCAACGGATCGTTCTTCGATACCGACGACAAGAATTCCTTCTTCTTCCTGTTCGCGGCTGCCGTCGATGCCCAGATCCTGGTCAATATCAACGATGTCAGGCTTGTGGGCGGCAATCTCGAGGTCAATTACACGCCGATCAGGGATCTCGACCTGTTCGGCAACATCGGCTATACGCACAGCAACATCACGAGTTACGCTTTTACGCCGTCGGACCGTGGGAATTGGGCGCCGCTGGTACCGATTTTCACCGCGAATATCGGCGCCCAGTACACGTTCCCGCTGGTGCGGGGTTTGCAGGGCTTTGCACGCGCAGACCTGGAAATTACTGGCAAGGAATACTGGGACCCCGAGAATACGACCGCCCGGAACGAGCTCAATCTGATCAATTTGCAGGCCGGCCTGATCGGGCCGAACGACCGCTGGCGCCTGGTGGGGTGGGTCAAGAACCTTGGGAATGTGGCCTATAACGAGGAGTATGACAGCTATGGCTTTGCCTACGCTGCCGAGCCTCGCACCTTTGGGGTCAATCTCAAGTTCCGCTACTGAGTGGTGGCGCCGGATAGGCAGCAAAGGAAGAAGTTCTTTTTTGAAAAAAAACCAAAAAACTTTTACACTCTAGCGCGCGCGTTGCGACTGGCGCGGACCGCAGAATTCAAAAGTTTTTTGCTTCTTTTTTTCAAAAAAGAAGGCCTTACTTCCTTGTCTAGCGTCATACGACGAAATGAGTACTGAGAGGCATGCAAACATGGCTGCCAGGACCCTGCGGATCGCGACCGATGTCGGCGGCACGTTTACCGACATGGTGTGTGTCGAGACCGATCCGGCGACCGGCAGGCAGCGCGTCGTCACCGCCAAGGCCGACACGACGCCGCCGGAGTTCGAACGCGGCGTGCTGGACGTCCTCGCGAAAGGCAAGGTGGCACCGAGGGATATCCAGTTCTTCGCCCACGGCACCACCGTGGTTATCAATGCCCTCACCGAGCGCAGGGGCGCGCGTGTCGGCCTGATCACGACGAAGGGGTTTCGCGATGTTCTGGAAATCGCCCGCGGAAACCGGCCCGATTTTTTCAATCTGCTGTATCGGAAGCCGGAACCGTTCGTTCCGCGCTATCTACGCCGCGAAATCGCCGGCCGGCTGAACTACAGGGGAGCCGAGACGGAACCGCTCGATCTCGCGCCCCTCGCATCGATTGTTGCGGACTTCCAGGCCGCCGGGGTCGAGGCCATCGCGGTTTGCATGCTGCATGCCTACGCGAATCCCGCCCATGAGCGGGCCGTCACAGCGGCATTGCGCGGCCTCTGGCCACAGGCACGCATCGTCGCCTCGCATCAGATTACGCGCGAATGGCGTGAATATGAGCGCACCAGCACCACCGTGCTGTCGGCCTTCGTGCAGCCGGTTGCCGAGCGTTACCTCGAGCGTCTTGCAGACGGACTCTCGGCCGGCGGCTTTAGCGGCAATCTCTACATCATGCAGTCGAATTGCGGCGTCGAGTCGCTGGCCGCGACCAAGGCGGTCCCGATCACCATGGTCGAATCGGGGCCCGCCTCCGGCTTCCTGGCTGCGGCGGCTTTGGGGCGGATGGCTGGAGCGCCCAATGTTCTGGCGCTGGACATCGGCGGAACAACGGCCAAATGTTCGCTGATCGAGAACGGCGAAATACGCATCAAAACGGACTACTGGATCGAGCGGGACCGGCGGTCGGCGGGTTATCCGATCATGGTGCCGGTCGTGGATCTCGTCGAAATCGGCAATGGCGGCGGCTCGATTGCGACCGTCGATCCTTTTGGCGTTCTCAAGGTCGGTCCGCGCTCGGCCGGAGCGTGGCCGGGGCCATCTGCCTACGGCCGGGGCGGCACGGATGCCACGACCACGGATGCCAATCTCGCCCTCGGGCGGATCAACCCCGACTTCTTCTGCGGCGGCGAGAAGACGGCAGACATGGGGGCGGTCGAAGCCGCGCTGGCACGCCTGGCCGCGCGCCTGGGCACGAGTTCAAAGGAGGTCGCGCGCGGCATCGTTCGCGTAGCAAACGCGAACATGGTCAATGCGCTCAAATTGGTCTCGGTCAACCGCGGATATGATCCGCGCGATTTTACATTGGTGGCGTTCGGCGGCGGCGGCGGCATGCATGCGTCGGCCCTCGCGCGTGAACTCGGCGTTCGCCGGGTCATCGTGCCGCGTGCGGCACCGGTGTTCTCGGCCTGGGGAATGATGATGTCCGACCTTCGCCGTGACAGCTTCATCACCCATGTCATGGATCAGGACGACCTCGATGCCGTCAACGCCCTCATCGACGCCAGCGCGGAGGAAGCGGTCAGGCAATTCGCCGAAGAGGGTGTCGGCCGCGACCGCGTCCTGTTGAAACCCTTCCTCAAATGCCGTTACCGCAACCAGGAGAACGCGGTCGAGGTCGGTCTGGAGGGAACGAAGCTCGACGCAGCCGGTCTGCACGACGCGATTTCGCGTTTCCATGCCATCTATGAGCGCGAATACACCTATCGGCTCGGCGTCGGGGTCGAAATCGTCGGCCTGCATCTCGTGGCTACCGCCGAGATCGGCAAGCTGCAACCGACGGAGGTCCCGGTGACCGGGGCCCCAGTGAGTGCGGCGCTGAAGGGAAGGCGAAGCGTGGATTACATGACCGAGGGGATCCACGACGCCGCCCTCTATGATGCCGCCCGCCTGGAACCTCGGATGGCGTTCGGCGGTCCTGCCGTGATCGAGGATCCAGGCACTACCATTGTCGTCCATCCGGGCGATCATGTCAGCATCGATCGCCACGGCAATGTCCACATCGCGGTGCCGGCGTGACAAGCCAGACCCCAAGTTCGGCCGCAGCGGACCGCGTGACGCTGGACATCATCCAGAACGGGCTGCAGGCCGTCGCCGACGAGATGTTCGCGGCGCAGCGCAAGGCATCGATGAGCGCGATCATATACGAGGTTCTGGACCTCGGCACCGGCATCACCGATGCGGATGGCGAAATCGTATCGTCCGGCGCGGGAATTCCCGCCTTCATTGGTGTTCTGGACAAGGCGGTCAAGCGAATCATCGAGAAGCATCCGCCGGATACTCTGCGGCCCGGCGACATATTCGCCTCCAACGACCCCTACTGGGGCGGTGTGACGCATCTGAACGACATGGTCCTGGCCATGCCGGTTTTTGCCGCGGGCCAGCTTGTCGCCTGGACGGCGAATATCGCGCATTGGAACGATGTCGGCGGTCTTGTGCCGGGGTCGATGTCGTCTGATGCCACGGAAATCTTCCAGGAAGGCGTGCGGATTCCAGCGATAAAACTGATCAGCGAAGGTGTGGCGAACCAGGCGGTGTTCGACATTCTTCTTGTCAACACAAGATTGCCGGATTTTCTCCGGGGCGATCTGTGGGCGGCCATTGCCGGTGTGCGCATCGGTGCGCGCCGCATCATCACCCTGGTCGAGAAATATGGCGTGGCCGTGTTCCAGGCGGCGTTGCACGATTACATGGATCTGGGCGAGCGGCGGGCGCGAACCGCGCTCGCAGCCTTGCCGCGCGGCCGGTTCGCGTTCAGGGAAGAACAGGACGACGGCGCCATCCACGATGTGTCGATCGACATCACGAGCGACGCTTTTATTGTCGATCTTCGCAACAATCCCGACCAGTCAGGGTCGCGCAACGCGAGTCTCGAAGGGACGCTGATCGCCGTCCAATTGGCCTTCAAGGCGGTCACCGACGCGGATGCGCCCAGCAATGGGGGATTTTTTCGGCCGCTCACTGTGCTCACACGCCCAGGGTCGATCTTTCATGTCGTCGAGCCCGGTGCGCTCGGCTACTACGCCGAGGTCGAGATCCGGCTGTTCGATCTGCTGCTTCGCTGCCTGGCGCAGGTGACCCCGCACCTTGTCCCCGCGGGTAATTTCGCCTCCATTTGCGGGACTGTCGTGGGTGGCCCGCACCCGGAAACCGGGCGGCATTTTACGATCGTCGAGCCGCAGTTGGGAGGCTGGGGCGGCGAAGACGGCCGCGACGGCAATAGTGCGATCTTTTCCGGATTCCACGGTGAGACTTTCAATTGCCCCGCGGAAGTGGCCGAAGCACGCTACGGGCTTGCGGTCGAGCAGGTCGCCCTCAACGCCGAACCCGGCGGCGAGGGCCGATGGAGGGGCGGCAAGGGCATCGATGTTATCTACAGGGTGCTGGCCGACAATAATTTCCTCAGCCTCGGCTTTACCCGTTCGCGCATTCCGCCGTGGGGCCTCGAGGGCGGCTGTGACGGGACCCCGAACTACATCGAACTGCTGCGTGACGGAGAGAGGATCGGCCGCTATGCGTTTGCCACCAGCATACCGCTGAAGCGTGGCGACCTGATCCGGATCGTGACCGGCAACGGAGGCGGCTTTGGCGACCCACGGGAGCGCGATGCGGCCGCGGTTTGGGCCGATATACGCGACGGATACGTGACGCGGGAGCGGGCGCTGGAGGTGTATGGTGCGGCACTCTTGGTTGGGTAATCAAGGGAAGAAAGGAAGCAGTTCTTTTTTGAAAAAAAGAACCAAAAAACTTTTACGAGTCTGGGCTCGCTGCATCCGGAAAGGCCGCAGCCAAATGTCCAAAAGTTTTTTGCTTCCTTTTTTTAAAAAAGAAGTCCTTACTTCAGTGCACCGAATTCGCCCCATTGCCCTAACACTTCTGGCACTCAGTGCAACAGGGCTGCACGCGGCGGAGCCCATCCGCATCGCGTTTCTCGCCGCATCCAGCGAGAACGGATACAATCAGGGCATCATGCAGGGCATCCGCGACGAAGCAAGGCGCAGGGGCGCGCAGGTGGAGATTTTCAACGGCGAGTTCGATCCGGCCAAGCAATACGCGCAGGTCGAGGACGTCGTCACCAGCGGCCGCTTCAAGGGCATGGTCATCTGCCCGAATGATCCAAGCGGGATCGCCGCCGCCGCACAGGAGGCGATTGCCGGCGGCCTCAAGGTCGCGGCGGTGCTGTTTCCGATCGGCCCCCGGCTCGATACGCTTGCGCCGCAACTGCCCGGCCTGCTCACCACGGTGGCATGGAACCCGGTCGCCGCGGCGCGGATACAGGCGCAGACCGTGGTTGATGATTGCAGCGGCCGCGATCCGTGCCGCGTGGTGATCATTATCGGCCAGAAAACCTTTCCATTCGACGAGTTGCGCGATCAGACCTACCGTATGGTGCTCGCAGCGCATCCCAACATCCGGATCGTTGCGGACGTCGAAGGAGATTACGATCCCGACCGCGCGCTGACCGCAATGCAGGACGTGCTGCAGGCCCACCCGAAGGTTGATGTCGTGCTGACCAACTCCGATCAGCATCTCGTCGGCGCCGACCTCGCCCTCGACGACGCCGGTATCCGGCCCGGCCAAGTGGATCTGGTCGGCGCCGGCGCCAGCGGCCTAGCGTTTGATGGCATTACCGACGGACGATGGCAAGCCACGCTGAAGGAATTGCCACAGACCGAGGGGCGGCTCGCGGTGGACACGATCCTCGATTCGATCGAGGGTCGCCCGGTCGCCCCTGAGATCGACGAGGCGACATTGGGCGGCGTGCCGCCGATGATTGACCGGCGCGTGCTGGCTGCGCATCCGGATTTCAGGCCGCAGTGGCCGGGATGAGGCAAGCCATCGTCGAGTTGGACCGCGTCAGCAAATCCTTCGGCCGTGCGCATATCCTCAGGCAGGTGTCGCTTGCCGTGCAACCGGGGCAGGTGCATGCGCTGATCGGCCCGAACGGCGCGGGAAAATCCAGTGTCGGCAAAATCATCGGCGGCTTCTACCAGCCCGACGACGGCAGTCTGCGTATCGCAGGCCGTTGCGTCCACAAATGGACTCCTCATGCCGCACTGTCGGCCGGGGTTGCGATGATCCATCAGGAACTCCAGCTCGTTCCCGACCTCACTGTGGCGCAGAACGTCTTCCTCGGAATCGAGGCGCAGTTTGGCGGCCTCCTGCTTGGTTCCGACCACGAGCGCTTCGCGGCGCTGGAGCGCCGTTGCGGGTTCGGCATCGATCCCGCCGCACGCGTATCGGCACTGCGCATTGCCGACCGCCAGAAAGTCGAGATCATGCGCGCGATCGCACGGGATGCGCGGGTGATCGTGATGGACGAGCCGACCTCGTCGCTGACCGAGGTCGAAGCGCGGCATCTTCTGTCAATCATCGACGAGTTGCGGCTGCAGGGCAGAAGTGTGGTTTATGTCAGCCACTTTCTCGACCACGTGCTCTCGGCATGCGATTACGTGACGATCCTCAGGGATGGCAGTGTGGTACGCAGCGGGCCGATTGCCGGGGAGACACGGGGCAGTCTGGTCGAGGCGATGCTGGGGGCGGGTGCCGATGTCTCCTTTCCGGCGCGCCCGCTACGCCCCGCGCCTGGGACGGCACCGGTCCTGGAATGCATCGGCCTTGAGAGCCAGGCAGGCTTGCGGGGGGCGACGATGATGGTGCGCCCTGGCGAAGTGGTTGGCCTGATCGGCCTGGTCGGAAGCGGCCGGACCGAGCTCGCCCGCGCCATATTCGGCGCAGACCGCGGCACCGGCAGGGTGCGGATTGGCGGCGAAGACTATGATCGGCGCAGCCCGGCTCTCTCGGTGCGTCGCGGCATCGCCTTTGTTCCGGAAGACCGGCGCGCGCAGGGGCTCGATCTTGCCCAGCCGGTCCGCCAGAACATGTCGCTCGCGCGGCTCGATCTCGTCTCGCGCGGGGGCGTGCTCAAACGCCGCCAGGAGGTACGACAGACACGTGACATGATCGCGCGGTTCGGCATTGTGCCGCCCGATGTCGATGGCGATATCGCATTCTACTCCGGTGGCAACCAGCAGAAAATCCTGCTCGCAAAATGGAGCATCGGTCGTCCACGCCTCGTCATTCTCGACGAGCCGAGCCGGGGCGTCGATCTCGGTGCACGGCGGCGCATTCATGATTTTATCGTCGAGACGGTGGCAGAAGGTGCAGGCATCATGCTGATTTCTTCGGATCTCGAGGAGGTGCTGGCGCTCTCGCATCGCGGCTACCTGATGCATGACGGCAGGTTAATTGGTGAGGTCGATTGCGAACTGCTGGCGGCCGATGATGTCCTGCGGCAGCTCTTCGAGGCGCAATCCGCATGCGGCGCATGAGAGGGTCGCTGCGCCAATTGAACATCCGCGATCTGCTTGGCGAGTACGCGATCGTCGCCGTGGCACTGGCGCTTTTTGTTGTCTTGTCGCTGCTCTCGAGCTCGTTCCTGACGCCGCGAAATCTTCTGAATATCGCAAACCAGAGCGCGCCGCTCGCGCTGATTTCCGCTGCCTTGACCCTGGTTGTCATCGGTGGCGATTTCGATCTCTCTTCAGGCGCGGTGTTCGGTCTCGCCGGCATCCTCAGTGCCTGGACCGCGGGACATGCAGGACCCGCGGCTGCCATCGTCGTCGGACCTCTCGCTGGTTTGCTCCTCGGCATGGTCAATGGGTTGGTCATCACCGGTTTCAACATCCATTCGTTCCTCGCGACGCTGGCAACGAGCATGGTGTTTCGCGGTCTGGCGGAACTGATCACCGGCGGAGCGCTCATTCCGGTTCGAATGGCCGGCTTTGCATGGCTTGGCCGTGGCCGTATCGGCATTGTCCACGTGGCTGTGATCGTACTTGCCGTTGCCAGCGCAGCGCTGATGTTTCTTCTCAACAGCACGACATTCGGCCGTCGCGTCTTTGCAGTGGGGGGCAACGAGCAGGCGGCCATCCTCTCAGGCATTCGCACGAAACGCGTGAAAATCGCTGTCTTTGCCATTGCCGGATGTGCTGCCGGTCTGGCGGGTGTGATCGGCGTTTCAAGGATTTCGATCGGCCAGCCGCAGGCCGGCGCCGGCCTGGAATTCAGCGCGATCGCGGCGGTCATTCTCGGTGGCACATCCATCTATGGCGGCCGGGGTGCGATATGGCGGTCGCTGGCAGGAGTCCTCGTGCTCGCGCTGATCGGAAACGGGTTCAACATCTTGAACGCCGACCCGTTCTACAAGAACCTGACAACCGGGCTGATCATAGTCGTTGCCGTGGCGCTGAGTTCGGGGCGCGATCGCGGCGACTAATGCCCGAGAAAGTCCTTCTTTTCTAAAAAAAGAAGCAAAAAACTTTCGATCGTTAAGTGGTGTGCCAGGGTCGGGCACTCGCCTAAATTTGCAAGGGTTCTCAGACCATCTTTCCTTGCAATCGTCCAAGCGCCGTACTCTATTGACCTCCAGACGGTCGATGCGTCGCCCAATTCGCGTCAACCTCGCCCCATTCCGGATCATGGGGTAATCGCCTTCCTGAGTCATGCCCTACGAAGCCAACACTCCCCGCGGAGCCCGCATGTCCATCCCGCTCATGCTCGGACGGCGACATTTCCTCGCCGCCGCGTTCACCCCACGCATCGACAATCCGCGCGTCGTTCTGCGGACGCCATTTGGCCCTGTCCTGCTCACCCTGTTTACTCGCCAGGCGCCGCTCTCCAGCGCGGACTTCCTGCGCTATGTCGATGCCGGCGCTTACGATGGCGGCCATTTCTTCCGCGTCGTCCGCCCCGGCAATGATCATGGCAAGCCGCCCATCGATGTCGTCCAAGCCGGCATCAGAACGCCCAAGAGCGCCGGGCCGCCCATCGCCCATGAACCCACCAGCATCACGGGCCTGCACCATCTGGACGGCACAATCTCCCTCACGCGCGATGCTCCGGGCACCGGCAGCGGCGCGGAATTTTTTATCTGCGTGGGCGATCAGCCCGGGCTGGATGCGGGCGGCCACCGCAACAAGGATGGCCAGGGCTTCGCCGCCTTCGGCACCGTCACCCAGGGCATGGACGCCGTGCGCCGCATCTGGATGCTGCCAGCCAATGGGCCCAGCGACGATGCCTACACCAAAGGCCAGATACTGACCGATCCGGTGGCCTTCACCGCCGCACGCGCCCGTTACTAACGGCCCAACATCAAACATCACATAGACAAGGAAATGATTTCTTTTTTGAAAAAGTGCCGTTCACGGCAGTGCAATCGAGCACAAGCCTCGTGTGCCGAATCGCAAGACCGCGGAGCCTCGCAGCCTTTGCGCCGACATTGCAGACCTGCAGCGGGTCAAATCCGTACGTGTCGAGCGCCACCTCCATCGTTCTATACTGAGGATGTCTTTGCAAAATTAAAACTATTCCGCTTGATTTCCCGAAAGAGTCTGACTGACTCTTTCATAAGATACTTGCGCAACGGTATCAGATTCCAATTGCGTGGTAGGTGCAAGGACATGTCCAAATACTATTTTGTCGAAAAGCAGTAATAGCCCGCCACCTGTCACCAACCCCGCATGCATGAGCCAGAATCGCCTCCCGTCCATCGGGCCAAGCAATCCGCCGAGATATCCCACCAGCAGATTGGCTGCAAATAAATGGAGCCTGAAAACGCCCATCATCAGGCCGGCCAGAGCAGGTGGTGCCGCGCGTGAAAACAGCGACAGCGCCACTGGATAAAGATTGAAGAAACCGATGCTGTTTATGATGTGAAACGCAAGGCCCCAGGCAAGGCCAACGCGTTGGCCACTGGCCGCGGCTTCGGCGCTGGCAGCCGCCAGGGTGAGAGGGGCCGCGGCCATGATGAAGGCGCCGATCACCACGCGGGTGATTTCGTCCACCGGACGATGCGACCGGTCCCACCACCGCCAGAACATCAGTATTAGCACGGAAATACCTGTGCCCAGAAATGCGTCCAGAGAAATCAGCCAACTGACCGGCATGGTATAGCCGAAAAAAACCAGATGATAGGTGGTGTCGCTCCAGATAATATAGGCATTGAAAATCTCCTGGTTGCCGAGCATGGCCAGCGACAGCGCCGGCAGAATC
>Ga0116231_10010711_pt1 | contig 14548 bp, 11 predicted proteins | sample S1TSphgellanicum_2_FD_89695 | JGI IMG/M metagenome (GOLD analysis project Ga0116231, IMG submission 89695) | Host-associated microbial communities from peat moss isolated from Minnesota, USA - S1T2_Fd - Sphagnum magellanicum MG | ecosystem: Host-associated > Plants > Peat moss > Unclassified...
ACCCCACGGTCTGCAGACGGAGGCCACCCGAGAGACAGGCATGGTGATGAATAATGGAGTCAGCCTGGTCGAAATGCTCATGGACTCCAGTCAGTGGACGGAGATGTTTCCGTGCATGGTGTCACGAGCTTTTACTGTGGAAGTTCTGTCCACCGGCGTCAACGGCAACCGCAATGGCGCCTTGCAGCTCATGTACGCGGAACTTCAGGTTCTCTCGCCTTTGGTACCCACTCGCGAACTGTATTTCCTTCGTTACTGCAAGCAGCATGCAGAGGGTGTGTGGGCGGTGGTGGACGTGTCTGTCGATAGTCTGCGGGATAACCCACCTCCGTCTTTGATGCGCTGCCGTCGTCGACCTTCCGGCATGCTCATCCAAGACACGGGGAATGGCTACTCCAAGGTGACAGCAGTGGAGCACATGGAATACGACGACCGAGCTGTGCACCGCATTTACAGAGACCTGGTGAACAGCGGGATGGCATTTGGGGCACAAAGATGGATAGCCATTCTGCAACGTCAGTGTGAGCGCCTGGCAAGTCTACTGGCTAGTAACATTCCAACTAGAGATTTAGGAGGTGTTCCCAGCGCCGATGGACGTCGCAGTATGCTGAAACTGGCGCAACGCATGACCAACAACTTCTGCGCCGGTGTGAGCGCTTCTACTGTTCACACTTGGACCACTCTCTCAGGCACCGGCGAAGATGACGTACGAGTGATGACTCGCAAGAGTGTGGACAACCCAGGTGAACCCCATGGCATTGTCTTGAGCGCGGCCACATCTCTGTGGCTACCTGTAGCACCCCAGCGCGTGTTCGAGTTCCTGAGGGACGAGCGTCTACGAAGCGAGTGGGACATTCTCTCCAACGGTGGTCTGGTGGCAGAAATGGCACACATTGCTAAAGGCCAAGACCCTGGGAACAGTGTCTCCCTGTTACGTGTGAATCCCTTGAACTCCAGCCAAAGCAACATGCTCATTCTTCAAGAGAGTTGCACCGATGTATCAGGTGCTCTAGTCATCTATGCACCTGTTGACATTCCAGCTATGAATCTCGTCTTACGAGGAGGAGACCCAGCCTATGTTGCTCTCCTCCCATCAGGTTTTGCCATTCTACCTGATGGACCAGAGAATCGAAGAGCAATGCTAGTACCACCCTCACAACATGACAGCTGCAGCAGCGGTCAGCTAACTGATCCAAGTCCCCACACTACCACTACTGGTGGATCCTTACTCACTGTTGCATTCCAAATCCTAGTGAGCACTGTTCCATCAGCCAAACTCTCCCTCGAGTCTGTGGCCACAGTCAACAACCTCATCTCAAGTACTGTACAACGCATCAAAGCAGCTCTGCACTGCGAGGATGCCTGAATGCCAATTACAGTGATTGGGCTGTTGTTGTTGATGAGGTTGGTGCAACTATTTCCCCTGGCTGGCTAGGAACTGCAATTGGGTTCTTCAGAATTGGGTTCTTTGGAATTGCAATTGGGTTCATTGTTATTCAAACAGGATTGTCATGGAGATTGAGTGACAGATTGAGATTGACAGTGAGCTGGTGGGGTGTTTTGAGGAGCCTTCAAGATTGTGTGTGTACTCACATTGAGCGTGATCTTGAGTGCTCCTCAGAGGCGGGGAAAAAGGAGGGGGCGGAGAACCTCATCAGAGGTAGGTAGTAGTTGTAAGTAGGTGCTACTCCTTCTACCACTACTCAATAACTGCCCGATTTATTAGTGGCAAGCCAGGCCATTTTATTGTTGGCAATTTTTTACGGATCAAAAAACAGGCTAATGGGGTGTGGGAGTGCAGTCAAGAGCGAACCACCACTGATGGCCCTTGCTGCGTGGTAAAGTGAGAGTGCACACTGCTGTGCGGGTTTCCAGCAAGCACAGGGTTGTGTCAGTGTTGGTGTGGTTGTAGCCAGCCAGCCAACCTGCTGGTAACTCGCACATTAGCCATTTTTTTGTGCACTTGCTTCACCACTCGGCAAGGGTAGTGGTTCGGGTATTGACTACCTTCCAACCCACCACCTCTTTCTTCTACTATTTGTTTATTGTGCTGTTTGAATTTAGTTTTTTTGAACAGTCTCTCCCCTTTGAATCATGTTGTTGGTCTGTGATGCTGCAAAGTTTTTGGCTATTTCAATCTTTTTTTCAAGCTTCCTTACACATTTCATGCACTGACAGCAAAGATCCTCATTGATCATCCTGTGTGTTTCCAGTCTCATCATCAATGTATTACATGTTTACCAGAAAAAGGAATTGGTCCTGCTGGTTAGTGTCCAACGGCCACTCATGAAGAAATCTCACATAGGGAATATTAGTAACTTCAATACACAGGCAGGCACAGACAAATCCACTGTTGCTCTTGTTGCTGTTTCGTTGGTATTAAGGCTTTTGCATTCAAGTGTTTGGTCATTGTTCCAATCAATGTTCTTAAAATCATGAAACAAGTAAATATAATGTCATATGATACTATATCTTGGCACTTACATCCATGGTTGTTTATAACAAAACATATCTCACCATGCTTATGCCAATTCTCATCCACAAAGGTGTCTAGATATTCTTAGTATGCAATTGTTAGAAATATTGTTAGCATTGCCTAATGGGAGTATTAGTAAGATTTGAATAATCATAGTGTTAACAAGCTCAAAATATTTGGTATTGAACCATTCGGTTTTGGGATGAGCAAGAGATCACAGGCACCTCAGTTGGTGCTTCAAATTGATTGAACACTTGATCCAGGAAGCCATAAGCAACTCTTTTATTGGACTTCTTCAGCAACAATACTAGTTGAATCCATTTGGAGAATTTATCTACCATCACTAGTACATATTGATCGTGCCACATTGTCAATGGTCCAGACCGCATCAGTAACCCAATCCATGATATGAAGAGGGTGCAATTGTGGAGTAGGGGTATTGAAAGATGCATGTAGCCATTTGTAGACCATGTACCTTGCCATGAATTGTTAGACCTCTGTGTGCATACCTCCGCATAAGTATTAGCCTTGTAGGAAGCCATGAACACATCACACACCAAAATGCCCTAGCTCTTCATGGGCATGCTATACTAATTACCCTACCCATTGAGTTGGATGAAAAACAATCTTCACTTGACCATCCTCTCATACTCAAAGGAATTGGCTGCCCTCCCAATACCTGAACCTAGATTTGCTTTTTGAAGGATCCAGTCCTATTTGGATGTCACCCTAGATAACGTATCCTCATTTTAGAGATAATCCAATAATGTAGATACTTCAAGAACATTTTAAAGTGCATTGCATTCCTTAGTCATTTTTATTTTTTGTGGAGTAGTGAAAGGAAATTCCATTTCCATGATGCAAAAAAAGGCCAAAGCATGCTATCCTAACACCATTTCCTCATTCTCCGTGCCACTTGGTTATATTACCATATTGTTGGCATGTGGGTTCCAATTTAACCCATTTGCATTTTGATTAACAACCTTGGCATGCTGCATCACCTTAAAGTAGTATTCTTGTAACATGAATGCCCATCAGATTCCATCAAGCATTTCAATGGTTGATGATCTATCACAAGAATGAATGGGTTTCCATGCAAATAACACATAAAATGAACTATAGCCCATACTACAACAAAGGCATTCCCTTCATAGAGTTTCACTTGGATTCATCATCATTGTTGGAGCAGTTGGCGAATGATGATGAATCCAAGCTCCCCTCTCTCATCGTCCACATGTGTACACACTACTATTCCAAGACTCAACATGTTCCAATTTATATACAATTGGAATGGCCTTCCCCTAATGGGTCAACTCAAGATTGGTGCAAAAATCAATCAAGCCTTCAATTCTTTAAAATCACGTTCTTTTTCTTCTTCCAATTGCCATTCCTAATCCACCTTTGTCAACTAAACCCTTAATCCTCCAAGATAGATCATAAGGTTTAAAACTCAATTTAGTCATATAAAAGCTTGCACTTCCCCAAATGTAGTTTTAATCCATGGGTTTAAAAATGCTCAAACACCCTTTCTAGGTGTTTTTCATTCTCCTGCATCATAGTACTACATTATAGTATTAAAGATGACCATGAAATCGTTTATGCAACATTAAATAAAATTTGACCATGTTAAAATCTTGTCCATTATTCTTTACAATTCCATGGGGATATTCTTCAATCTGAATGGTAATAATTGCCACCAATATAATTTATCTTTTCCATGTTCATCAATTCCTCAATTTCATGGCCATTAAGTGATGGTAAATATTATTTTCTAAAAATATATATACTATAATATTTCTACAACAAAATTTATGTTCCATAACTTATACTCTGAATTATATATACATATTTTTAAAAAACTTTTGCAATTCATATTGTAACAATTATTATGTACTTCTTGCACATATTTCCTCATCAAACATCACAAATTGCATCAATGTGTTTCATGTTTCAAAACAAGAAATCAATGTCTAAAATAAAACAAAAATCCATGTTCCATCTTTTCTCTTCTCCTCTTCCTATAACTTTACATCTTTACCATGTACAATCTTGTCCCATGTATAATCTCCTTTACACAATTTGTCAAAAAATTCCTTATGAAAAACAATTCAAATCCTATTTAGTGATTCCCTTGATACCTTTAACATTAACCTTCATCAACCTTTGGATTTCATCCTCAAAATTCTTGAAATGTAAAGCACATAAAATGTAAATGTTAAAATTTTACTTCTACACAACTATCCATTAGGTCATGCTTCTCCATTAGGTCCTACTTCACCCTTTTTAGATCAAGACCATTTGCTTTAATCTAGAATCTATACTAGGGATTGATACATGAATTTAGGATATGTTTCCCTATAAGCCTTCAACTTCTTATAGAACTATTCATCAACACAATGTTTTGCAAATGTCTCTTCTAATCTACAATCAACATGTCTTACATTAAATTCCATCATGCATCCACATGGCTAGTGTGCCCATCACCTTTTGCTTTGTCTTAAAAATGGTATATAATATCTTCAATTTTGCAATATATACCTAGAATAGTGTGGCTTCAACATCTTCATCCTTTCCATAACATTCTACATTTGAGTTGTATCATTATGTAGTGCCTTCATTGCATGTTCAAAAGTGGCTTGCATATATTCTATTTTCAAGTCTTGTTCATTTTTATGTTGAACATGTTAAAATTTTAACTTCAGATGTTGAATCTATATTTCCTAATCAACCATTATATGGAACTAAGTCTAGTGTTATCCTTCAACAACAACATCCTAATATATTATCTTCTTCAACACCCAATATTTGTCATCTTGTTGCTTCAAATTTTGCAACTTATCCCTTTCCACTTTGATATTTTCTAATGTCTTGACCTATATTTCCATATTTTTTTCTTTTTATTTGAATTGAAGACTCCATTTGTGTTGTGTTTATTTATTCTTTTTTTTTTCTTAGCTCCTCTACACCTCATGTGTTGCCAACTATTGTTTTAATGGATTTACCTCCTAAATTATAACTTGCAATTGAGTTGTCATCTACAACTTATTAGCTTCCATTTTTTGTTACTTCAATTTGAGCCTTGACATCTCTAACATAACAACATGCATTTTTTGACCGTACTAAACCATTTGTTGGAACATTTTGATGACCTTTTAAATGTTGTTAAACTTGTTTCCCCATAAAGTTTATTGTCCTTGGTGTGTGAAACATTAGAGTTGGCCCCCTTTGAGTTGTTTTCAAATGATGAACCAATATTTTTGTAAGCCATAAAATGCATGTCACCTTCATAGAACCATTGTGTAGAGGATCCCAATCTATCTTCTCGTGGCAAAACATATTTAGGTACTAGATTCACTTGTGGTGCTAGTTTTGTTGTTATTACATGCGATGGTGACCATTGACAACAATGGCTCATCAAAACCTAGAGTAAAAGTATCTTTTTCTCTTCCTCCTTAACATGTAATTCTTCCTTTTGTGCTTGTTGTGATTGCACTATTAGTGATATTGGCCTTTCCACTTAATCTTGTGGTTGGGTTTATCTTTGAAATTTTTACATTGTTTTAGTTTGAGGTGGACATTCCATCATTTATTGTATTGTCTTCTTCCTTTTGAGAACTTTGGCCTCAAAATCTTCATCTTCATCAAATTGAGTTGTTGCCTTCTATGCAACTTTTTTCCTCCTTTCCACCTATGGATTTGCCTTAGGAGATTGATTAGACGATATAAAAAGTTGTTTGGCCTTTTGTAACATGTCCCTTAACTTTGTGGGATTATGTTGTTTTGTTGCAAATTGCTTCATACATACCATTGTGTGTTTCACAATGAATGGATGAAACCACAAAATTTACTTCATGATTGTGTCATGAGCCCAAGCCTATTACAATAAGACAAAACACTAGAAGGAAAACCCCCCTTTTCTAACTGCATTTCCAACTCCTTTTCAAATATACCTTTTAGTTGAAAACAATAGACTTAGTTGGAAGATTTTATTTGCAAATAAAAGCCATGGCAATCAACAAGTACAAGTTGAAAATGACATTTTAGTTGAAAGCATCAACCACATGTTAACACCACATCAATCACCACTTCAAACCATTTTAGTTACAAATGACATCAATTGTTATAAGTTGAAAATCATATTCAAATTGAATAATAGGATGGATGAACTTCATTTAATGACATTTCATGATGTCATCAATTTTGTATTTCAATATTAAAATTAAATATTGTATAAGTTGTCCAATTTTAGGAGGGAGGATATTTTGACATGTGGATGAAGGAAATGGTGACATGTGGCAATGATTGATTATTTTAATATTAAATATTTTTAATAAACATCATTAGTTTAAATCGTCCATCTTGCATCCAATAATATTTTGACATGTGGACATACATTTTATATCTAACTAGGCCTACCTACCTACTTACCTATTTGATTAAACTAAGGTACCTATGTAGGTAGGTAGGTAGGTAACATATTTACCTACGTGCCTAAACTTGTTTAAATAGGTAGCTAAATAGGCCTAGGTAGTTAAACTATCTACCCATCAAAATATATTTACTAAATAAGCTAATTTAAGATTATCCTATTTTATTTTTGGTTTAGTTCTTATGGTCAAACCATTTTGATTGGTTCATCCCAAGTACCATTTTTTTTTAAAAAATGATTAGTGCATTTAGTTATATAGTTTGCAAACTTGAAACATATGACAAATACTATGGGATAAACATTTTAGTTGCATCTTAGTTGTAACTTAATTGCAATCTAATTATAACTACTAAAATAAACATGTTGATAATCTAAGGACAAATACCTATGTAGTTCAAAACAATTTTGTAGCCCTTAACCTAGCACATCCAAAACAACAAAAATATTTCAAATCGATAAAGGAATGAGCAAGATAGGCCCTTTGCAAATGAAGGGGGTCATGGGCTTGTGGGTTCACATATATGAACAATTTGCATTATGGAGCTTAAGATCTTTGGATGTCGTTTTATTGTCTTTGTGCTTCAAAAAGGCTTTGTAAAGCTTTAAATTGTGTTCTCATAGCTTTTTAAATTGTTCAAAATGAACAAAAAACGAAAAAGATATGATGATTGAAAGTAAAGGGGGTCTAATTTTATTTTTTCCTCCTTGAACATGCTCATCCTCTTTTTGTTTTTGTTGCTTTGTTTTTGGAGTTTTAAGAAATATTGTAACTCTTCACTCGGTTCACTTGTGGTCATGAAAATCTTTCCAAAAGGACAATAAAATTCAAAGATACGGTAGGTGTTTGGTGATAGGGGTGTTTATTTTACCTATAAGTTATGTTACATTAACTTAATCCACCTATTAGCTATACAAAGTATTAAACATAGAAAAAAATTTAAAATAAAAATATTATCATTATTATTAAATATTTATATTAGTAAAAATAAATACTAACATTGATAAATAAATTGTGTTAATACATAATATGAAATACTATTAAATATATAATTGTAAACTAACTTGTTATTTATAGTTAATTATATATTAATGGTAGTAATAATATAAAATAATACATAATGATATATATAAATGAATATTCATTTTATGATATCTTGATAAGCATTAATTGCAATTATGATAATTAATATTGTGCATAGTAATAATGAATATTTATATACATCAATATATCAAAATGGGAACATGATTCATGGGTTGGGGTACCAAAAATGAGGTTTTAACCAAAAAAATTTGCAAAGGACTATTTTTTTATTTATTACATTCATTACCTCATGAATATAATGGATTGGTGTATGATTATAATTAGAATGATATCATGTTAATCTAATTTTTTTAATCCAAAAATAGATTGGATACAACATAGATTTACTTTCAATTTTTTAAAAATAATTTGAGTCCTTGTCTTAATTATGATTTTCATATTAAAGGAATAAAAATAATTCATTAAATAATGCAATTGAATTCAAAAAATTTCAAGGATAAATAATGCATACATTTATGTTTGGTAATGTTCATATAATGCATTTGATTAGATAGTATATGATACAAGAATTTTGAAAATTACAAAATCCAGTTTGAAAGGGCTTAAAGGAAAATGACTTTTTCTTTTGCCATTTGGTTGATTTTTTGTATTCATTAGGCTTAGAGTTTGTGGCCCTAGGTGTTGACAACATGTGTAGGAAATAATCAAGCAAGAAAACATGTCAAGTTGTTTATAAAAGTTTATGTATCTATTTTATCTATTTATGTTTTTTTACCAAAATATTGATGCATAATTACATACACATGTGAAAAATCACCACCACCATGAAAATTAGTATAATTTGAATTATCCAATATTTTCCATTTAAATTTATTCAGTGTAGATTTTGTATTGAAAAGATAGCAAAAACGAAGTCCTTGAGTCCTATGTCCAAAAAGTAGTACCCTAACCATGAATGTCCCAAAATGTAATACATATAATCAATTATAATGTTAATACACATTAATTTTCATATAAAAAATATTTATAATTGAGTATTAATTATATGAAATCATTTGAATTATAAAATGTAATTTTATTAGTGAATACTTGTTGGTAATATTATTAATATTGATAATAACTTATAAATTAAACATAATAGTAACATATACCTATGTTATACTAATTTAAGTGAAATATAATAACATTTTTATATATTGAATATGTATTAATTTAAACTAAGTATGTTATCTAACCTAGGTTGATTATTATAGTCTTTTGAAGGGTTTGAAATATTGTAGTACCTTTTCAAATTAGGAAACTTAGGTGTCACGTAATTTATTTCCCCCCAAAATCCTTTGGTAATGTTGTTATGATGTTCATAAAATCCCAAACTTTGAATGAGTTGTAAACTATTTTAGAAAAGCAATCACCCCATTGTGAAACTAAGAGTTAACTATAATAAAGTAGGGAAATGCCCAAAGTTACAAACATACCTTGCATTTGATCCATCTACCAATGTAAACTATCATTTGGCCCAAAACTAAATTACCAAAATAATCATAGGCTTGACTTGCCATGTGGTCTTTTTAATGACCCCATGTGCAACTATCTTACAACTATAACAAAATTATATTGCAATTGAAAATCAACTAGTTTGTGATTGGGTTTTGATTTTCAATTCAATCTCAATGCAATTATAGGTTGAACATCATCCTCAATATTCACCCGTTTTTATTTGCTTTGAAACCTTTCATAACCTCAAGAATGTCATCCAATTACAAGTGGATGGATCCTAACATGCAATGGAGTTTGACATTTGTACCATTACAAGTTTATAAACTTCCATGATAAGTTTCTATGAGAGGCTTCCATGAAATGCTTCTATGAAATGCTTCCATTAGGAGTTTCCATATATTGCATAAAATAATAATAATAATAAATAAATTCTTTTCATTGAAGTAGATGTTGAAATCATAGTGGAAGAACACATGTATCTACTATGATTCTTTGGATCCTAGCTTTGTTTGACTCTTATTTTGCTACTATTTCCTTGTGGAAAAAAGTTAGCAACTTTTAAAACATTAGAGTCTTCAATGAAAAGGTGTTGTTGCCAATTCTAAAAGTACAATATATATGTGGTGTCCATTGTTGACAAAGAAAAAAAAAAAACTTGAGGATGATTGAAATATTTGTCATTAACCACAATCATTTTCAAATTATTATATTAAAAAATCATTTATATGAAAGATCATTACTTTCTATTTCATTTTTAGGTTTTGCTATCATTGTTATTTTTTTCTTGTTGTTGTTATATGTGGGATGTTTAGTTAACTAGTATGCATTCTTCTAATGGTTGGTTTCTTTCTAATGGAATTTATTAGGAAATGATTAAAAGTTAACTTGGTGTTGAACTTGTGTGGATGGAGGAAAAGTAATGGTCACTTTGATTGGTAGACATGGCCCTCAATGAGTTGTTTGATTTGAGTATGGTGAGTAACCTCCTTACTTGTCACTTATTTTCATTTAGTTGTTGCATGCTAAGTTTCATAGTGGGGAAGCTAGTTGATTTTTAGTTGCATACAAATACAAACATTACAAATTATAAGGTGCATAATATGGTGAAGCTAGAATTGTGGCATGTAATTCATGTTGGCACCCATTTGTGATGTGCTAGTTAAATAATACTTACATGTAAATAAAATAGCAATATTTAACTAGCACATCACAAATGGGTGCCAACACGAATAGATGGGTGCAAGCTTCATGTGCAACAGGATGGGGGCATTGGAAACCAAACACAACATAACACCTTTGGGCACTAAGATGATAATTTTGTGCACATCACTATCAAAGATGTTAATTATAAAATAGTTACAATGTAATTTGTGTTAGTTGCAACATGGGATCATTTGCTTGCAACTATGTTACAAGCATGTTCCACAACCATTTTTGTTAGATGCAAGTTAGAACTCCATCCCTCAATTGTAAACCAACACCATGTAATGAATTCCAACAATTACAATTGAAAAATGTGTGAAATTCAATTAACTACATCTTAGTATTATGCATATTGAATCGACAATTGCAATATGATGACATTGTTACCCTTTATAATCACAAAATCAAATTTATATATTCATTAAATTGAGTAACACCACTAAAAAAGAACTTACATAATGGCAAGTTAGTGGCATTATCACCAATTTTTGCACAATGATATTTCAATCCCTTCATAATTGCATAATAATTAGATGATTGTCACAACAAAATCCCACGTCACTAGTAAAAATATTGTCACATGCAACTGTCATTTGTAACTAATTTTTAGTTGTAAGCGACATTTGCGACTAAATTAGTTATAGTAGCAAATGACAAGTCGCATGCAAAAACCAATTGCATGTGACGAATGAAATATTTTTTCATCAAATATGTATATGGTTGCCATATAATGTATACATGAATGATCTTGCAACTAAAATTACAACTATATTGGCGATTAGTTGCATTCTACCACATGGCACCCACTTAGACCTATGCCGCATGGCACCTATATAGTTTTTGTGGTGCATAGGTTTAGACATAGCCTATGTGACACCTAGGTTTAAACATATGCCACGTGGCACCTAGCTTATTCAGGTCTACACATATGCCATATGGCACCTAGGTGTAAACATATGCCATATGCCACTTTTAAGCCTAGCCTAGGTGATCACCTAGGCTAGGCCTAGACTTAGGCCACATGGCACCTAAGTTAGGTTTAGACCTACGCCACTTAGGCTAAGCCTAAATTTAAAACCACTTGGCATCTACTACAAATACCTTTTTTTTTTTTGGGTTTAATTAAGGTTGAGCCTTTTTTATTGGCACATCCCAAAATGCAATCGCATTTTAATTTGTACATTTTGTTCTTAGGGCACCTCCTTATGTAATTGACAAAACTAAAATGGGAGCCAAAACATATGGGATTAATTTTGTAATTGCAATGTAGTTGCAACTAGTCATGCAATTATTTGGGCTACTAGTGACTACCTAGCCTAACCTATTACTTTTAACCTAACTTACAACTTATTAACCTAGCCTATTAATTAACAAATTTTATGATGTGGCACCTAGTATAATAATTTTGCCATGTGGCATGAAAAAAAGGTTAATTAGGTGCCATGTGGCATGACCTAAACATAGCTTATGTGTCATGTGGCATGTCCTAACATAGCCTAGGTGACACGTGACATATCATATATAGTTGCCACATGGCATGGCCTAAGCTTTGCCTAGTTACCATATGGCATGTCCTAGACCTAGCATATGTGCCATGCGGCATGGCATAACATAAGCCCAGCCTAGGTGCCACGTGGCATGCATACGTCTAACCTCGATGCCGCATGGCATGGCATAGGCCTAGCATATGTGCCACGTGGCATGGCCTAGGCTTAACATATGTGCCATGTGGCATGTCTTATCTTATATTAGCCTAGGTGCCACATGGCATGGCCTAGATTAAGTTAGGTGCCATGTGCCATTTCATAGGTTCCATGTGGCATGGCTTACACCTAACCTATGTGCCATGTGACATGGTTTAACCCTAACATATGTGCCATGTGGCATGTCCTATGTTGTGTTCAGGTGCCATGTAGGATGGCTTAGACCTAACCTATGTGCCACATGGCATGGCCTAAACCCACCCATACTTGAGCCAAGAAAAGCGTGGCATGGTCTGAGTAAGAATCAAGGTGTTGTAGGAGAACATGATGAACATTACCAATTGCTGGCATGAACTTGAGTGAGCTTCGGCTTGAGGCAGAAGAGATGGTATCCACCAATACAGTTGTCGTAAAACAACATCTGATTAGCATTTGATCAACATCGTTCGTCCTCTAACATACCTAACATGGACAATCAAGTGGAGGAATCTAGATCAATGTGATGATGGTAGGATCCAAGTTCGGCAGGTGGCAGGGCGCATAATTTTTGGAATGATCCCGAATTGTGTGTCCGTCAGCTCTTTGTAGCTCCAACACACCTGAAGGCATGATCGCCTTAATCCTCAAGATAGTGTGACCAAAGAAGTGTCTAGAATATCATTTGGTTGTTGCTGGAGATATACAAAATCACCAACATCAAATTGTCTCACCTTAGGTTTGTAACTGTCACCTCGTGTGTGTGCATACCGTAAGGTGTCTCGATGTTGTGCAATGGACAAGTTTTCCATGGGCATAACCCTCCTAAATAGAGCAACCCTTTCTGTAATGACCCTAGCCCAAGTGGCTGGGGAGTCCAAGTCCGCAACCAGGTCCATTTGAATAATAATGGAAGAGGGTGGAATGGGATGTTTCCCAAAAAGTAAAAAGTAAGGAGAGAAATGAGATAAATAGGCGTGTTTAGACATCCTGTGACCCATGGCAATGTATGGGAAGGCCAGGTCCCAATCCTCTTTGTTCTCAGTGAGGCAAATCTTTCAAAGTCCCTTTTTGCACGTTTGAACCATCCTTTCTACAAGGCCATCAACTTGGGGATGATTTCTTGAAGTCCGACGATGGTCAATGACAGCATGGTCAAGTAGGTCTTGGAATTCTCCCCTAAATTCTAATCCTTGATTAGTAAGGCACTCAGCACAAGCCCCAAACCTACTTAGAACCTGTTGTAAGAAAGCCTGATTGGTGCTGTGTGATGACTTGTCTAGTAGCGCAACAAGCTCAACCCACTTTGAAAAATGTTCAATCATAATCATGATGTAAACATTACCCCTAAAGGTTTGTGGTAACTCTCCAACTAAATCACATGACCAACAATAGAACATGCCCTAAATAGGGGGTGAAAAAACGTGAGCTGTAGAGAGGAGAAAGAAGTTCTCACTCTATCACATTGTTCACACCTAGCAATGATGTCTCGGACTTGAACATAAATACCTTTCCAATGGTAATGAGGAGCAAGAAGGCTATAAGTACTCTTAACTCCAAAGTGTCCAAGCTTCGAGTGTATCTTTTGAATAAGACTAGGCCGTTCATGTGGTGGTGGAACCACTCTGTCGCCTTGTGATAAGCATCGGATGAGGTGATTGTTCCTCCATGAATAACGTTTGGACTGCTATTGTATGTAATCTCTCTGATTTGATGTAATTTGGGGAGGGTATTCCCCATGTTGAAGAAACCTCAGAATGTGCAAATCCTCCCATATATCGAGAATGGGATGCTCAACAGGTTACATTGCAGTAGTGCAAAATAACTAGATGCCTCAGATACATGTATTATTGGAATCTAATCAAAATTTTGCCTGGTTTTTGAAAAATCTTCAAAGGTAGTGAGGGGTTTTCGCGACATGGTATCCACATTCTGATGTGTAATACCAGGTCAGTGAATAACCTTGAATTCATACTCTTGAAGTATAAGCGCCCAATGAGCTAACTTACCAGTAAGATTATCATTGGTCATCAACCACTTGATAAGCTGGTGGTCGGTATACAAAGTGAAATTGGTGCCATAAATATAGGGCCTGAAAGGTATGACGGCCCATACAACAACAAGGCACTCCCCCTCGTATGAAGAGTAGTTGCTCTCAGCCTTGTTGTTGCTTCGAGATGCATAGGCGATAACATATTCCTTGCCTTCCTCATCAAGTTGGC
>Ga0116231_10010714_pt1 | contig 14545 bp, 6 predicted proteins | sample S1TSphgellanicum_2_FD_89695 | JGI IMG/M metagenome (GOLD analysis project Ga0116231, IMG submission 89695) | Host-associated microbial communities from peat moss isolated from Minnesota, USA - S1T2_Fd - Sphagnum magellanicum MG | ecosystem: Host-associated > Plants > Peat moss > Unclassified...
ATTGCACAATTAATCACAAGGAAACAAAATCACATTGTTCCCCATGTGATTGCACAATTAATCACAAGGAAACAAAATCACATTGTTCCCCATGTGATTGCACAATTAATCACAAGGAAACAACATCACAATGTTTCCCATGTGATTTCACAATTAATCACAAGGAAACAACATCACAAGATTTCTCATGTGATTTCACAATTAATCACAAGAAAACAACATCACATGGTTCCCCATGTGATTCCACAATTAATCATAAGGAAATAACATTACATGGTGCACATGACATAAATCAATGCACCATGACCAAATTATAGAATCCTACCTCAATTTACCCCATTAAACAATTACCTAAGTAATTGTGTAATCAAGTTACATAGCCTCTGTCTCTTTACTTGAAATCGCTTTTGTGCTCCAAATGCCAAAAGTTTACTATTCATAAATGGGTCAAGGACACAACACAACCGGTGCAACTCTACCTTACTAGGATTGGGATTTGGCCAAGGAGTTTGACATAGAGATCTTGAATCTTCTTAAAAATTTATGGCTTTTGGAATTGTAAATTTTGTACCACTTTATTATGGTGCTTCACACTTGGTGTTAAGTTAGTTTTAAATAAAAATCTAGATGACATCCTAGGTGGCACCCAATGTTAAATGGATAGCTTAATTTAATTATAAGTGAATGTTAACATAAAATGTTCATGTGGTAAGTAGGTGTAAGTCCTAAATGACTAGCATGGTGTTAGGGGACACAACACTAGAGTCCCTAATACCGAGTGTGAATGCACCTTAAAGATGGCAGTTGAAGGAACCTACATGATGTTGTTTTTTTTAGCTACTGGGTTAGCTAACTGGATTTGCTCTTTTATTCAAGTATTCATTCTTTTAGGTGTCTTGCTGGGCGTTCGAGGTGGTCATCTGCTGGTTCCACTTAGAGCATCTCCACTGGTGCTCATTATGTCACTCTGGATAATAAAATTAAATGTCTAAGTTTAGCTTCTTCTTTTTTTTGCAACCCCACCAATAAAATGGTAACTGGAACTGCATATATGTGGGGACTACAAATAGCAAACCACATGGACCAATCATTATGATCGACCAATCAGAAATATTGAGCTGCAATTAGGTCCAATTTATTACACTCTTTTTGGAGGTGCACATCTACGTTGTGCCTTTTACCGGCCACCACAAGCTGCATGAATTTGGTGCAGAAAAACCAATTTTTTTGAGCTAAACGGACACATTTTGACATTTCCCCAATAAATTTTACTACCTGGAGTCACATACTGAGCACCATTGAAGATGCTCTTATGCTTATGCCAGTTCCACTGTCAATCACCGGTGGGGAACATTGGTCACACTGGTTATACCCTCAAATAGGGTGACAGTGAACCTGCGCACCATGAAGGATGGATGGTAAGCAGGAAACAGTTTTCTGTTGGGTTCGAGTTCCCTAGCTACCCATGGTAGTTAGCTTGGTTGCTTTTTTTTTTCTACCTACCTACTAATCATCTCCCACAAGCAGGTTGTTAGTAGGTATAAAATAAAAGCAGCCATTACCTATGTATAAACCATATACTTACCTAATAATTAGGTTTTTTTTTTATAAAAAACCTATCTACCTATATACAAGATCTATTTCCTACAGAATTGGTTATCAAGGTGAAACCAAATATTAACTCAGTTAAAGTTCATCCACAACTTAGTAATAACAGGCATCCAGTGGATGGATGGTGCGCTTGTGAGTGCTGGTTCACTGTGGCCGGCACAGGTAACTAATGAGAACTGGTAAGTGTTAAAATTGAGAGTGACCACTTATCACAAACCTAATGGAGGACCTTACTAGTTTCCATCCAACAAATCATCCACCCCTAGGCCTACTCAAAGACACCATGAATGAATGTAGGTTTAGCCATTGCCTTGCCTTTTTTTCTTCTTTAAAAGACACAAAGTTCATTCAAGGATCCAAAAATAATTATGTTTTATGGGTGAAAATTTATTAAGAAAAAGAAAGAAAATGAAACCTTGTATGAAAATTATTTTGTATTGGTCAGAAAATGGAAAATTGTAGCTATGGTGGCATAATCCAGCCAGCCAGGTTTTCCACCCATCCATCATGATCATGATCATCATCCTTGTCTGGAGCTTATCTGGCCATTCAATTAAACCTTTGCCAAAATTGGCGGACTTCTCTGGCTGGAGGCGGTGGCCCCAAACTTAGCAGAAACCGAGTAAAGTGTAGCCAGCCAATCGCCCGCTGGACGCTTCAAAGTTGGTACAATCCCACCACCTACATTACATACATAACAGCCGCCTTTCTGGACGTGCGCTAACAAAAGAAAATAAACTTCACTTGTTCGAAAAATGGAATGCCAACAAAGCCTGCCTTGACAGACATTTTGGTTTTTCCAATCCAACAGAGCTGGTTCTGATGGACATAAATAGATAACCTATAAATAAATAAATAAATAAATATTTATTTATTCATTCATTTTAAATTGAAAAAATAAAGGAAAAACACCTGGCAAGGCAACAAGAGAAGGAAAAAAAAAAGAAAGGATCCAAGTCCAAACAAAAAAAAGACAACACTCAAAAACGCAAACTGCACAATGGAGAGTCCCAAGAGCAGAATCCAAGTAACCTATGCCCTAAACCCATCACCAGAAGCAGGAAGCTAGTTGCGGAAGGAGAGGGGCAGAAATTAGTGGAAAAACATTTTGGGTTTTGAAGCGTAGAGTGAGTGTTTGGTTTTTTGAAATAAAATCAAAAAAAAAAATTCATTATTTTTTCATTATTCCTGTGATATGTGTGGTGGGTACCCACTGGATATCATGAGCAAAAAAAGAAAAAGAAATTGGAGCAGTAAGTAAAGCCCTTGTCCTCTAGTCTACATGTTTTAGTCTACACTAAGACAACAATGTGGTAGTTAGTTTTCATTTGCTCCCACACTTTGAGGATTGTTCAGCAGGTGTTGTTCCGACGTTCAGTTTTTAGGGAGTTCAAATTTGTTTTATAAAGAACTTCAATAGACGACATTTCCTATTTTAATTGTTGCTTGTTTGAATTCACTCACCATCAGGTACTAGTTTTCTTCTTCTTTTTGTTTTCAATTTCGAGATTTTTTTATTGTTTTAGCAAAAGAAATTCGAATTTACTCTTTAGAAAAACCAAAATTTCCAAAAGTTTCCGAATGTTTTTTGTCGCCACCCCAACAAAAAAAAAGAAAAAAAAATGCTGTAATCAACGATGCCATTACGGCGATGAGACCTGCTTATTTGGTTTTAATAAATAAGGGGCTTTTAAAGGCTTGGGTTCTTGACTTTTGAGGCTTTGACGAAGCAAATTCACAGGCAGCGTGCAAGCCAGGCCGAGAATGCTGCTGGCCTCAGCGCGCTGCCGCTGCTCTCCTCAACATCGCATCGCAACGCGCTCTCTTTTCTCTCTCTCTCTCTCTCTCTCTCTATTATGATGTTGCCTCTCCTCCTTTCCCCCTTCACTTCCTTCTCCTCCTCAGCATCGCAATTTCAAAAAATGCTATTGGCACCGTCACTTCCACCCTCAGTTGTTCACAAACATACACACGCGCACACACCCATCTCGTGGATTCATCGAATTTTGTTTGTACAGCTTTAGTTCAAGCAGGCAGCTTTGACGTGTGCAGGTTCCCTGCTTTTGCTGGAATTTTTTTCTTCTGTAGCTAATTATATACAGTTCAGTGACAAACAGGGGGATAATAAGAGACATTCTTCACTGGGCTTTTTGTTTTGGAGATGGTTCATTTGTTGATTTGCAGAGAAATGAGGTTTTGTCACCAGAGCTTCTTTTTTGTGCAGGCATGAGTAGTGGGAGAGTGGAGTTTTGTTGATTGTGTGTGAAGGAAGGAAAATCGGCGATAAGTTTGGTTGTGAGAAACTTGAGGATTGGGGAAGGAGGAGGAAAGGGAGGGGGTGGGAGAGATCTGGGGGGATTACAGAGTTTGCAGAAACAGCTTCAGGAACCCTAAGAATTCGGGGTTTTTCTGGCGGGGGTTTTGAGAATATCTACAACGAGGGAGGAAGCAAGCAGTTTCGGAGTTTGTGACTAAATTATTGCTGGCATTTTCGAGTTGTCCTGCCTGAGAGTGCTGCTGCAGTGCGAGATTTGTGACGGAGGTGGTAAATAAAAGCTTTCCTGTATGACTTTCTGTTGGGATTTCCTTCTTTGCGGCTGCTTTGGCTGCTGCCGGCAGAAGGAAGCCAAGAAAGTAGCCGCTCTTAGGACAGTGCAGGACACATCCTCGTACCAGGGGCCGCGAATCTTCACGCTCAAGGAACTGACTGCCGCCACCAAAGAATTCAGTGCGGAGGAGCTGCTGGGGAGAGGGGCGTTCGGTAGCGTATATAAGGGAACCCTTGGTGATGGATCCGTGGTTGCGGTTAAACAGATCGCGCAAGATTCGCATCAAGACGAGCGCGAGTTTCTTGCCGAGGTTTCGATCATCAGCAGGATTCGGCATCGGAATCTGGTGCAGTTGCAAGGATGGTGCCACGAGAAGGGAAGTCTTCTTTTAGTGTACGATTACATGCCCAATGGTAGTCTCGACAAGCTTCTGGAAGGTCATGGTGGTGGCGCCGTGGCCAAGGATGCTCCTGCTACGGGTGGTGGTCTTCTTCCCTGGGACGTTCGACAAAAGATACTCAAGGGAGTAGCTGCCGCTCTCGCTTACCTTCATGACGATTGCCAGCAATGTGTGCTGCACAGAGATGTAAAGCCCAGTAATGTTCTTCTGGACGCTAAATTCAACCCTCATCTTGCGGATTTCGGACTGGCGCGTCTGATAGACCATCGAACTGAGAATGTGCAAACCACCATCATCGCTGGAACAAGAGGTTATCTTGCACCGGAGCTAGTACAAGTAGGCAAAGTCTCAACCAAGTCTGATGTGTTTAGCTTCGGAGTTTTGGCCCTTGAGGTTGTTTGCGGGAGACGACCTCTAGATAGAAACTTACCTGATCAATATCACATAGGACTCGTGGATTGTGCTTGGCGAGCTCACGAAAGCAATGACTTACTCAGTCTTGTGGATCCCAGGCTCGGCAATGCATACGACGCCAACAAGCTGACCAACATCATGAAAATCGGCTTGTTCTGTTGCCACCCGGATCCAGAAGCAAGACCACCCATGAGCTTTGTTCGCCAGTACTTCATTTCAGAGGTTCCTCTTCCACCTCTCCCTTCATCAAAACCTCTTGTCACTTACTCCTTGGGACCCAGATCTCCTAGCAAACCAGCAGCAGCACAACAACAAGCTTTAGCAGCTCCTGAGCCAAAGCTTGCAATAGAAGGGCCTCCTGCTGGCAAAGCCCTAGCCATTGAAGGCCCTCCTAAGCCTCCTGAAGCCATTGCAAATGAGGCCCAGGCTCCTCACATGGTGCACAAATCATTGGCTACAGAAGCTCCTCCTCCAACCACAGAGACTTCTGGATCTAGCTCTAACCACATCAATCCCTCTCGTGGAAATTCACAGGATTCTTCTTTGCAATCCTCACAGAAATTTTTGCAATCCTCCTCTGCCCGACCTTGACATCTGCAGTGCCAATTCCTCACCAGAACTCAAGAATTTTTCCCAAGAATTTTTCCGACTTGAATATTATGATGACCCAAGATGACAGTACTGATCATTGAGAAAAAGTAGGGTTAGCAAGGCAGGTTTGCTGCCTCAAAGTTATTACATTGCAGCTCCAAATATAATGGATCATAGGTAGCTCAAACTGGAAATTGTAAGTAAGTAGTGATCAATGCTGAGGGTATTATGTATAGAAGTTATGAATTGATTCTTGTTGGTAACAGCACATCTGATTTTTTGGGTGCCTACCAAAGGGATCCTTGAAATTTATAGTGCTACTTTTTGTAATACATAAGTCTATTCTTTATGTCTTGTGTGAGTTTACATCCCACCTCACAGTCTATGAACATTTTTGAGCTGTTTTAATATATGATTGAACATACAGCATTTTGAGCTTGAAACATGAAACAACAGCTTCCTTTATGTCTAGGAAGTGTAGGGTATTCTTGGCAAAACAGGCAAATGTGCCCTGTGCTTCACTCACACATACAAGGTTTGAAACATCTGCAGCTAAGTTGGTGCTTCTGCTATTGCTGATCACCAAACTTGAAGGTTGGGACCTCACGGTAGTGATGGCTTCACAATTTGTAATCTTGTAATGGAACTTCAATGAACCTTGGTTGAAGAGTGCCAGGGTTGATGGAAAATGCCAGTCTATCATAATCAAAACTCTTCCTGCCCTTGAAAAAGGCACAGGAAACATGACACATTGTTTCTTGGTACATCACTATTTCAAGATAATGCCATGTTCCTCACCAAAGATAAACAAAATTGTGCATGAAAAGTCTAGTTGGACATTGCAATCTTCTTGAGCTAAACCCTAAACCCTAATTAACAAGGCTTGGTAAAACAAACATGCCAATCAAAGTCAAAACATATGGGTTATCAAAAGGTGGAACCCAAGGTGGATACACATGTTGTGAAGTCAACTTTTCCATTTTTGTAACCACAATAAAAAGTATGTTCTTGTAACAACTATAGCAAGGATTTCAAAACGATGTGTACATTTGGAGAATAGATAAACGATCTTACAATATAATTGGATTTAGATGTATCTCTAAATCAAATGATAATGGAAAATTTGTTGGATAATCTCATGTCAATTCTAGGTAGACAAAAAACAATCATGTTGCAACATGTTAAAAAATGGAACATGTTTCCTTGGATTTAAATTTTCAATGCAATTTGAGTGGTCATGGATGATGATTTAAATGTTTCAAATATTTGTCAAGTAATGATGGTCATTGACAATGTAACAAGGACTCCACTTAGACACACAATACCTTTGAAAAATGATACATAGTTTTGTCTTGTCACATGTTGCAACACAAAAGAAATTACATGTTCAAAGTTTCAAGGTCTTCCAATATGTACCTATCACATATTTCAAAAACATTATTGTAATGTAATGTTTGACTTGTGTACAAAACATGACTACTTTTAACAATATTTAATCATCCAAACATGGTTGCTTCCAATATGCTTCTCCTTTTGACTTCATAACTTCAATCAAATGATAAATTTAAACACTTGGAAAAGATTATTCATGTTTTGATATTGTCACATGGACATGTTTGGAAAATGTTCTGTTCAATGTGACATGGTTTTAAATATGTATATATAAAGTACAATATTTTTCAAAAAGTACGTTCAAATCTCTATATAGACATGTTTAAAGAGTGGAATGTTTACTTTTACAAACATGGTTGCTTCCAATGTTATTCTTGTTTTGACTTTGTAAGTTTTAAAAATACTTCTTGGGAAGAACCTTGATGTTTTTAATTTTTATGATATGTTTTCTTACTTGTCATTATTTATTATTTTTAAAAATAGAATTTCAACTTTTTATTTGAAATTTTTTTTGCATGTTTCACATACATGCACATGTCATGACTTTTGATAATTATTTTCAACGCAATGTTTTGCCATAAAGTGAAGCTTAATTGAACACCTAAAACTAATCACCATGTTCAAGATTGTGGTGCTTACTTAGGTTATGGATAATGCTAAAAGGATGCATACAAAGAAATGCAATGATTTTCAATTACCAATGCAAGTTTTGTAATTAACTCTTGATTTTTTATTTCCTAAAATGTGTAATTGTGATTCTAAAGTTCAAAAGCAAGAACATTTACCCTCTTTTAGCAATAAATGAAAAGTCCCCCTTGGTTATAACATGATATTGAAAAATTCTCCCTTGTTTGCCCTTGAGTAGAACTCCATGTTAATCTAGTTTTTTTGTAACAAATGTTTTTTTAGTATGTGTGAAATTAATTTAATGTAAGCTACTTGTAGGCTAACTACGTGAAATGGTGGGATCTTGTCAATTTACTTGGAGAGTGAAGTGATGTACAACTCTAACAAAGTAATACCATCATTTAATGATTAACATCATAATATTGGTGTTTATAGTTTGTCATCTCGTTGAATATTTTTTTATTCGTTTGCACTAGTGTGGTGATTATCACAAAAAACTTTGGATACTAGCTAGTTTTCAAGTTAGTTCTCTCACTAAAAACTAACAAACATCATCTCATGTGATACTTGGACCAAGAGTCTTCCCATTGGTTCTCACTCAAATGATTATTTTGGCCTTTGAAAATTGGTTCCATGAATTAAAATTTTCAAAAAGTTGATACTAAATGGGGTAAAAGTGTTTATTTGAGTTCAAATCTTGGGTACGGGATCTATGTGTCTAAATAGTTAGAGTCTAATGTTTAAATTGTTTGGCAAGGTTTATGTTTAAATTTCTTCATTAGGGTTTCCAAGGCTTAGAATTTAAAGTTTATGTTGGTAGCTAGGGTATGCAATGCAAAGGCTTACTAACAACACCTAATAGCCTTGAAATGACTATCATGCCAAACTGCTACTTCCAAAAGAATAAAAGGACCCAAGTGAGAACTTGGCCCCAATTTTGTTCAAACTATTTGTGATTCTTTTATTCACTCAAACTTTCTTGTCTTTTTATTTTAATTATCGCATTTTTGTTTATTTTTAGTTTTGACGTTGCTTGCATTTGTTTCTTCTTTGCTTCATGTTTGTAAGTTCATGGTGATTTTCTTTCGCTCTTGATCATTTGTTCCTTTACTCTTGCTCCTTGTTCTTACTCTTGTTTTTTTGGTCATGATTCTTATTTTTATTTTTTTCACTTTTTGTTTTTGCTCTTCATTTTTCATTTTTCATTCATGATCTCGACTCCTTTGTTCTTCACTTTTGGCTCCTACTTTTTATTATTGTTTCCCTCTTAAGTACATTATGAGAAAATTAACGGTTTTACAACTTGGCTTACAACTAGATTTTTGAATTACACCAAACACACATAGACTTTGGTTTATTTTTATTGTGTGAATGCAATTGAACAAATTACATTAGTCATATTAGATTCAACTTGTTGTATATGGAAGCGTATGTTTATTGAAAACATTGTTAATTTTGTGCAACTAATTACAACTACATTATAACTAGGGTTCCACACAAGTCTCCACACAAAATACTTACAAATGAACATAGTGTTGACATGGCTTTTCATTCATCCATCAATGAACAAAATCTATTGATGTCCATTGCAACTAACTTGCAACTAATATATTACCAAATTACTTTAGTGTGACTAATGAATTTTGCCAATGGTACCATATATGTTGTATTTTGAATTAAATTAATATAATTTTAAATGCAACTTATCAATTTGTTGATAGAACTATTTTGCAATTAATGTCCATTTATGGATGGCATTATTTTGAACCTATTGCAATTGACAATGATAATTGAAATTGTGAAACAGATTTATAAATCCACTATACAAACATATTGTTCCAATTATATAGTTGTATGTATTAATATTCAATATTAGAAACTACAATATTAACAAAAACATTTTTGGTCATCTACAATCTTTTCCAACAATATGTATGTATTGTTTTTATATTTATAGTGTTAAGTAAAAACTTATTAAAATTATTATCATTAAATATCATATCTAACATCTATTGTTATATAATGTTAAAAAGTCCACCTTGTTTCTATTCAAAGTTTGGGTTATATTTTGTTAGCTACCAAATGTGAAATGGTTTACACATCAATGTAAAAATAACAATGCAAAAAAAAAATTGTGTCCATATTGTAAATCTAAGTAGGAGTCTTTTACAACTATAATGCAAGTAATATACAATGTTATGTCATTAACTTATCATTGAAATGCAATATAAGCAACACATCATGACCACATCATATTTGTCTATTTCCCATCATTCTTGTTGGTTTAACATTTGTATACTTTTGTTGTCCCTATTTGAGCATCCATATTATGAAAATTGAATAGGTGTATCCTACAACTAGATTTCAACTTATAGGTAATGTGTGCACATTATCATGCACGTTTTAACTTCTCACCAAAATCTAACACAAAAAACATACATATCATAACCATACAAAGATTAAACTCCAAGCTTTACATTTACACACAATTATTTAAATTCAAAATAAAGTGTTATAAACAAAATTGGAATATGTTGGTTTTGAGTTTCCTCACATATAAATGTAAATTTACTTTCACTTTCATTGTCTTAACATATTGAACTTGAATGCTTTGGGACAATTTGCATTATCAAAGTTCATGATCAATAATACATTCCAATTGTATCAACACCAACAACCTAGCAACATAATATTCTTATGCACAAGAACAATGGACAATATTGTAAATGCACAAAATAACATGGGTGTTGATATTTCTATTCACTATACTCTAACATTAAAAGCTTTTATAATTTCACACAATCATAAAAAATGAGACTTTGCATGTGTCAATAAATATTAAAAAAACAAGAAAAAATCTACTAAAAAATTGAACAACAAATAATCACATGTACTTTCATTCCATGTTATTTAAATGAAAATAAATTTTATTTTTTCACTTGAATGTTTCATTCTTTGAACTAAAAGTCAAAAAAAAGAAAAGTTATGTACATGTATTTTAATTGCTTCACACGAAGCCAATAAGCTTAAATTTAAAAAGAACCTTCTCCTTGTTCAACCTTTAAAAAATACTAGATATAAATGCATGATAATTGTAGATGTAAGTCCTAAGATTTACTAAGATACAACCATGTATCACATATCATATTGTGTAAATTTCAAATTTGTGTGCATAATTGAGACCTAATTGAAATTTAGTTATATTAAATAGGCCTTGAACCATAATTACATATCAGACACATCATAGTTGCTTATAACAATTTTCATGCAACTTGCAAATAAAGTCAAATCATGTTGACCAATACCATATAGTAGGCATGTATTTCAATTGTAAAGGAATAACATTTGTAACTACTTTGCAATTGTAATGGAAATTATCCAATTTCAAATGTGGCATTTATATATATAAAAGCATTGTATTTCTATGAATAAGTTATAATGTAGTTGTACATTAATTGCAAAAAAATCTAATTGCATGGTAATCTGATCTTACTATAAATTCAATTTCTCATAATGATTATCCTATTAGTTCTTCAAATTACCAATTTGGTGTTATTTTATAATGTAATCTTTAAGGTTCAAGGTGTGCTTGAAACCAAAATAGTGATGGTGATTGGCAAAGTATTAAACTTCAATTAATGTCACAAACTAGATGTGGTATGACCCACATTTTTGTGTTGCCGTGAATATAAAAAATGGTTGGGTGAATCAATTGGACTAGTAGATGGCAAATGGGAATTTTCAATTGTTTGAAAAACAAATGGAGTGTTTTACACATCCAAGCTTTTGGTTGTGGATGGTGTTCTTTTAGACAACCTAGCAATAACATTTGCTTTAGTTGTTTTAACATATGTGGGATGTCTGGAATGCTAGGTTGGATTGTCCTTATCATCATAATTGTCAAACAATTCAACAATGAAAGAGTTTTGGTTTTTGCATGTTGCAATGCCAAGTTTCCCTTCCTTTCATCATCCAAGGTGTCCCCACTTGCGTTCATTCCTCCCCACAAACATGTGACCCACAATCAATATTTGATCATTTTGATTATTGATAGTTTAGTGGCCTTCACAACCTTGTACCAATTTTCCCATTTTTGCACCATCTTGAAAATTTGAAACTAAAATTAGATTTAATTAAATTTCTTTTAATTAAATGAAAATGTAAGCCTTTGTGACATCATGTCACAAAAACATTCCAAGTGCCAATATTAAAACCACCAAAAATTGATGAATGCTAAGTGTTATGGTTCAAATTCAAGATGAAATAAGGTAAAAACTATTCCTTATATATCAAGTTATTAAAGGCACATGAGTCATGACCCTTGTTTTTTATTGATTTGCCCTCAAATTTCAAATAATCAAAATAATTATGTTGAACCTTATCAAATGGCAAAAATCTTTCTTGGGGATTTTCAAAACTTTAAAAAAATTATCCATTTGGAATGGGGCCAAAAATGGGGCTAATTAAGGCCTTGAACAATTATTTTCAACTTTAGAAAACAACTTTTGAAGCTATTTGACATTACCCTAGTGTCACCCCATTGATTTGGTGCGGGCCTAACATCAAGGCCAATGTCTTAACCTTTCATTGTTCTCCCCAACATTTTTTTAAGTAAGCTTAATATTAGTTTAACTACTTGACATATTTGGGCATTATCCTAGTGTGGCCCCATGGTTAGTTCAACTAGTTCTTCAATGTTAACCTAACATGGGCCTAATGTTAACCTAGATTCTTAACATTACTTTAACATGGGCCCAATGTTAACCTAGATTCTTAACATTACTTTAACATGGGCCCAATGTTAACCTAAATTTTCAACATTACCTCGACATTACCCCAATGCGAACCCAACATTCCTTGCTAGGTTTGGCCATCCCCAATCAATATACGTTTAAAAGCAACTTCAAGTTTCAACACATGTTTGTCAAATACTTAATTGAAATTGAAATTTTCATGTTGAAAAATAAGATATTCCAAATTTCAATAGAATTTTTTTTTCACAAAAAAAATTTCTTTGAAATATTTTTATATTATTTTCTTCAAATGATTAATGCCCATGGATGATGCTGTTGTAAATATAAAAAGTTTAAAAGACAAAACATGTGAAGTGTTAAGTGAAAAACTAGTTCGAAAAAATACGAAAAAAATTCAATGTTGTTCAATGATCCCTCCTAATTTGAAGCTTCAGTAAATTCATTGAAGAGTAAGTAGTTATATGCCTAAAATTTAAAAACATGCCATTTGAATTTAGAATTATAACTTTGGCATCATAGTTAGGGCATGAAAATAAACTACCAAAGTTTTTTTTTAAATCCTTCCATCATCAATAATGAAGTCTTGGATAGTTGAGGAATTGGTGTGGCATGAAACTATAGTTAGGCTTTGAACATTACAAGACATGAAGAACATTTGTGATTTCAATTTGTGATTTTAAATTTTTTTCACAAAAGAGCCTTTAGATGTAAAAAACTTGATTTGATAAAATGTAATCACAAAATACTTAAGCGTATCAATTCATTTTTGCATGGTTTGGAAACTAAATTCTAAAATTCTAAAATTAAGGGGCTTGTAAAGACATTTCCACCACTAATTGTTAGTGAAGTGTTTAGTATCAAAGTTGCAAACCTTTTTAGTTATAAGCATGAGATGGCTATTGTGGGATAATTACACCACCTACCCCATGTTAGTATTGCATGGTTGAATTCAAAAAGAATACCTAAGGAATGTGGCTTTGTGGGGATTGGACCCTGAATTAAAAGACCTTACCAATTGCAATAGAAGTCTCTTACTTAAACAAACACAAAAAAATTGAACTAATTGCTTTAAACTTATAAATTATGATTCAAAATCCATATGAAATTATGAACATAAAAAAATTACAACTAGTTTACCTAATTCTTAAAATGAAAAAAATGGAACCCTATTAAATATATGGAAATTTTATCAAGTGTAAGACTTGAGCCCAAGTGTTCCCAACTTCCAATAATTTTATATAAAACTAATGATCACAATTTGCAACTACCAACGCCTACTAAATGTTTCAACTTTCCATGTGACCTATTGGGATTCAAGATGAACAATTTGTAAATATTTTGTTTATGAATGAAATACTTAACTAAGGTCTAAATTATGTCATATTGTTGGTCTTTGTGTGTGAGGTTGTTTTGTGTGGGAGGTTCTACCACCATTTTTGCATTGCCAAAAGTTTATCGCAATTCCAAAAAACAAAAAGGCAATTTTTAAATAACATCCAAGAAAGGGCAATATGCAATGGAAAGGAAATTGTATCTTTCCATTCTTGAATGTTTTTGCAAACACCTTTTTATTTCCACACATTGCAGCAAGCTCCCTAGTAATGTAAAAAGGATGGTATAATCCAACCCACACAAATTGACATCACATATAAAAACCAGCATCATGACATAATTTAGAAATTAATTAAATACGTTATTCATAATGCATTAGTAGAAATCCCCCTTTTTCAACCAAAAGTGTTCAATTACATGACATTTGCAATTATGTTTCAACTATATATTTTTATTTTAAAATAAAATTATGGCAATTATCAATTAAGTTTATTGGTTTACTATGTTGGTATATAATTGAAAGCATTTTACAATTGTGTGGTCATTTGCTGAATATTCCCAACATCAACAATGTCTCCAAATTGAACTTTCAACTATGTTAGTAAATAATGTGAAGCATGTTTCAACTAAGGGGTCATTTTTGAAATATTATTGGCATCTAAGGTTCTTTAGTTGGCACACAATCAAGACATTGACTAATGTTCAACTATTTTGGATCATAAAATATATGGATCATAAAATGTACTAAAGGATGGATGAAATACAATTTGGTTTGCAACTATCTTTTCCAACTAGCTCAAACAACTAATAAGCAACTTTAATTTTATACATGTAATATTGTAATATTTATTTAAAATTATGATAACATTAAATTA
>Ga0116231_10010716_pt1 | contig 14544 bp, 10 predicted proteins | sample S1TSphgellanicum_2_FD_89695 | JGI IMG/M metagenome (GOLD analysis project Ga0116231, IMG submission 89695) | Host-associated microbial communities from peat moss isolated from Minnesota, USA - S1T2_Fd - Sphagnum magellanicum MG | ecosystem: Host-associated > Plants > Peat moss > Unclassified...
GCTCACCAATAACATACATAGAAGGCCCATCCAAAAAGCCCATACAACATACATGCTCACCAATAACATACATAGAAGGCCCATCCAAAAAGCCCATACAACATACATGCTCACCAATAACATCCAATATACATGCTCACCAATAACATACACAAAAAGCCCATCCAAAGTTCCAATTACACTGCAAGGACAGACAAGAAGCAAATGGATTAACTCTGTCTTCACTAGGGGCCCTCTAGGGGTATAGAAAGAAATTGTATTCAAGCTATAGATAGACAAGTTTCAATGAATTGCATGCTGGAGTTTGAAAGCTCCAGATCTCATGTGAGTTTCAAGCCAAAAAGGTGGAGAGAGAGAGAGAGAGAGAGAGAGAGAGAGAGAGAGAGTGTGTGTGTGTGTGTGTGTAGTGTTATTACAGGCTAGAGATGGCTGTTTCCAATCTGGCTCTTGAAGGGCTTAGGCTTGCTTATCCACAAGGGTTAGGTAGTTGTGGCCAAAATGGCCTTCTTAATGCAATTGCAGCTGTTCATTCAGCATTTTGCCTTGCTTTGTGCCTTGCATCTTTTTGTCTAACCCTCTTCTATTTCTCTCTCTTTCACCATTGTCATAAATTCTGTTCTTTTTGGTCCCTGAAGAAATAAAATTATTATTTGGGGTTATGTCAAATAACCAGTTCAGAATCACCAGTTAACCTGCTGGTTATACACCAGTTATAGGGTTTTTAATATTATATATATATATATATATATACACCAATTCCAAACTGTAAAGTGGGTATTGTTATTATGGCTAATGTGGTACCTAATGACTCTAGTGATGAGTCCCAGAGACACCAGAAGAAGTTATGCCACCAAAAAAAAACATTTTTGCCCAAAATATGCATAATATTTATCTATCAATGACCAGATTCTGTGAATGATGAAGCATATATATGCCAAGCAATGTACAAAAATAACTAACTAAATAAAATAAATAAAATGCTTTGATGATTGCTAACATACTAATCTGGAGCCTTGGTCCTGACTCCTGCTGATATGTCGCCAAATTTACAAATAAGGTACCTACTTTCTTTGGCAAGAGTGCATCAATTGATTACTTTCTTAGGCAAAAAAACCCTAAACCCTACTTTCTTAAGGCAAAAGTGATACCATCCTCCAGTTGATCTCAACCAAGGAAATCAGGTCTGATGAAATTATGAAGCACCCAAAACCCAAAATTAACTTAATCTACAACTCTTTTTCAAATAGGAGTTAGGCCTAGTTCTTGTTGTAATAGGTCTAAAACTTGTAGTTCAAGGGAATGATGATCATTGATGACACCATTTGTGTAACCTAAAAAGATGGGAGATCATGTCAGGAGTTTATGAGTTTTTTTGGGGGGGGGTGGAGGGTTGTCTATCTTCACACAAAACTCCATCTGTCCCCCAAACTCTTCCAGACTGGAAGGTGCCAATTTTAGACTTGGGTAGTAACACTCTGAATATGATGATCATCATTCAAGAGAGTTAGTTCCTAGTTACAGACCACACCAAACTATGAGGCCAATCTTAGACATTTGTATCATCCCCCATAAAATGGTTAATTACCCTGTGTTGATGTCAGATTTGATGGAAGTTAGTTCAAAATTGCAATGCTAATTTTTTTTGAGAAAATTCTTCTTAACATGTCTAAAATTCAAAGAAATTATTCAACCACTTTGCCTAATAATTCAGAAAATTTTGAAATTATCGTGTATTTAAAAAAAAGTAACAAACAAATTATATGCTCAAATCCAATTTATAGAAAGTTGGAAATATAATGTAACCTTAATATGTAAGGTGTTTTGGTTATACAAAGTACCAATGTATGTAGAATAGGTATTCATCTATGCTTCAAACTCCACTAAAGCATTTGCTCCAAAATCCCATAATCTCAACATCATGAAACAAATTTTCTCGATCTTCGTGATTATCTTAACTAATTTCTTCACCCACTACGTTAAATGTACTAGCAAAGAGTGAATATTTGGCATTTTCCTTCATAGGAGATGCTTGAAAATTCTTTTCAAATGCTCTCACTAAACCACATGGCTCCCATACCTTGATTATCATGTCAAAATGGCTACCTACAACTTGCCAAGCTTCAAATAGCTAGGTACATAATAATTTGTGTAATGGACCAATGCTTAGATAAAGTTTCACCTCCAAACCACCAAATTCCAATTGCTCTTGAATACATGATGTAGATGACTTCTTGATGCATTTAGTGAATTTGCATGTCAATGGCCTTCATACAATGACAATAGTTCGTTGCAATTTTGAGATATAGTTTATAAATATAGAGATAACACAAATAAATTGGAACTCAAATTTCATCCTTGAAATAAAACCATTAGACTTGTGCACAAACAAACAATCAATGAGGGAGATCAATTTTTGATCCTTAGATAAAATCCTTTTTTGCATGACATCTTTGTAGTAAATCATCAAAAAAAATTGAAAAAATTGTTGACATATTTTGAAATTGGACAAATGATTGTTCATCATTGTAAAATGGAAGTCATAGTCCAAGAATAGTTTTTCATTTGTTTTTTAAGGTAGGCAATGTTTTATTTTACCTATAAAATCACTTGCGTCAAAAATAGTGATCCATCACTTGAGGATGAAACACAAATTGTCATCTGCTTTTTAGTTTCCATCCCAATGACGTTAATATCTTTTGACCCTTTCTTTTCCCAAGTATGCTCTCAAGCCATGGCAACCAAATCACTACTTACACATTAGCTACCACAATATCAACAAGAATAATGTCAATGTAAATGGAAGCTATGTTGTTTTCATCAACGATGTGCACTCAAATCACATGAGTTGCACTATCCAAAACATCTTATAATAATAAAAACTCAACTTATGAATTGAAGAATATAGACATGCCTATATGACCCATATTGACAACCGAGGCAAGTGGTATGACATACGTTCTAACAAAATATGTGATTGTATAAACCATGAACATCCCTTGATCTCCCAATTTGATGAAAGCTTGTCATATGCTATATATGGTGGCATGTCTATAATGCCAATCCAATTAGGTTTTCATAAAAGCTCAAATTCATTTCAATGTGATTTTGAATTTTTCCAATACCTTAAAACACAAACAACAATGAAGCCAAATATAATGGGTAGAACAATGTTAGAATTCAATGGTTGCCCTACATTTGTCATTTTCAAAAACCATTCATGTAATTTATGAATAAGATTTGGGTTTTGTGCTAACTTGCAATAGTAAATTGACTTCACCTCTCCATGTGATTCAAATATTTTAGCTTCAATTTCCATCAAAGGTAAATTATTCATTCATGGAACCTCTATTGAACTTCTCAAAAGGGCATGTAATCTCTTTACACATGTAAAAATTGCCACCAAGTATACAAAAAACTATATGTTGAGACTTTTCACAACTTGTGATACCAAAAACTACATTGGAGAACAACAAAGTCTTCACTCAAACAATCGCTAAAAAATGTTCAAATGACAATATTTGTATGCAACTTTTAAGAAATGCAATGCCTTGAAAATACATTGATATAACTTGATTACCACTTCAATAAGTCACCACCTTTCTTGCCCTTTGAACTCTATCGTGACTATTGTGCTAGTGGACTTAAAGTTGTAATAGATATAGGAAGCAGTGTCATTTGAGGAATTTTGCAAGGCCTATGTATCAATTGGGTTTTTGGCTTTTATAAGAACATTTGCCTTTCTCCGTGTAGCCATTTTGTGTAAAATAAAATTTCTTCTTTTTGTAATAATGGGCTTCACAAATGTTGTCAAAAAATCATGTTTCAAAGCCATTTTACCCTAAACAAGATTACAAACACTTGATGAATGATGAATTTATGAACTCAAAGATTATTCATCATCAAAACTAATTGTTGAATCAATGTAAACCTTGTATTTCTTCAAAGATATGGTAGGCACTCAATAAATCTATGGTCAAAAAACATATTTGAGAAAAAATCAAAGCTTAGTAGATGCATGAAATCTCTTACATTCTAGAGCAATGGAGCTTGTGTCGTACATGCCAAATCAACTTAAGGGCCAAAAAATAATTATTTCAACAACTAAGTGCTAAATTTGATAGCAACGTATATAGATGCCAAACATGGCAATTTCATGTTGAGTTTTGATGTTCATGCAAATATTTTGGGGACTTTATGGATAACAACAAAATGGGGTGAAAAAACAAACAAGGTACGAAATAAGGGCTAGATGAAATATGAATTTAACAATAACTCTATTATCAAAATGAAATTCAAACATAATGTAAGAATCCAAGCTTAGAAAACCACATATGGACAATTGAAAGCAAAACATTAACATCAAGAATACTTTTTGTTTTTTTTTATTGTGTTTTATAATTTCATAATGTATGAAAGATGAGACTCCAAAGCCACTTTTTCTAGTTATAAGTCACAAACATGAAAAAAATGAAACCTTATTAACATTGGATTAAGTTTTGGCAAAAATAAATCTCGCAAAAACATTTTAAACATTTAAAGCTTTAACAAAAAAAACAACTGCACCATGAAATATTATGTTTTTAGGCATGGCCATAGAACAACACATCTCAAATTCCATTCCAAGCAATTCATCACCCAATGCATTCCTTTATATCTAACCCTTGACATTTTGTCTAGAGTCCTTGGTGTTATCCTTCATCTAAGGCTTGATTTGTGAGACAATCACTCTTTCCACCAAGGTTTAGTACACCAACATTTACTTTACACCCTAAAGCCCAAAATCATCACTCAAAATTTTTACACACACACTAACTTAAACTCCTCATAGCTCAAAGTTCATCCTCATACAAACATTTCCCAACCAATTTATTGTCTAGTGTCTACTTCTCACCTTCTAAATCCAATTTTTTGCAATATCAACCATCACACACTCCACAACAACTACATCATGCCTCTTGCTAACACCAAATATATTCTACATCTATCCAATAACTACAAAACTCCCTTCTCATGGCCTCCTCACTCCTTAGATTTTTCATCCACACAATCCAAATTTTTTTTTGGATGAATGTTTAATCTTCATTACCAAGCCTCCGTGTTGAAATAAATGCACACCACCAAGCAAATCATTTCTTCATTCTCACTATTGGAAGTCAACACAAAATTCAAAACAAATTGACTCATAACCAAACAAAATCAATTTTCTCAAAACCCTAAAACCAAAAACCAAACATGGGTACTGAAGCACTAGGGGCCCTTGAGTGAACTAGCAGCCCATGGGGAAAGGAAAAAAAACTAAAAACCCCAAAATTTTATTTAAATTGCTTCTAAATATTAAAATTATCTCATGCTTAGACTAAATCAGGGTCTTTGCAGTGATTTTTTTTTTTTTGGGGAAAAAAATTCTCTATTTAAAAATTTTTTTAGAAAAAATCCCAAGCAACATGGTCAAGGGAACTTTTTGGAAAGTTTCAAAAAAAAATAAATGGCCACGTTTAGAAAATTTTCTTTTTCTTTTTTTGAAATTGCCAAGATTTTTCAAGGAATTGGGCAGATTTTAGCTTTATTTTTTCCTTTTTAAAAAAAATTCACCTAGATTTTTTTACTTCTCTATTTGTCTTGTAGTCAGGCTTGGCTAAATCCTCTTGTGGCTTACAGCCACTTTCGGAGCAACATGAAAAAATAAAATAAAAATTAATTAATTAAAATTAAAAATAAAATAAAAGTTCCAGGTACAGTGTCCGATTACTAGGATGTCCGGTTACTACAGCACGGTTACCAGTGAGTGCAGCCAGCTAGCCGGCCCCAGCACCAGAGGAATTTTCGCTCGTTCGGTTACTAGACCAGCGTTGCGGCGGCGTTTGCCACATTCTTATTTTGCCACTACTGTGCGTGCGAGGGGGGCCCCTCATTTCGTATCTCTAAAATTGCTCGCCGGCGCTGCTGCTGGTGCTGCTGGTGCTCCTCCTCCTCCTTCTCCCCCTCGTGGCCACCACCTTCATCGTTGTTTCCTGGCCGCTTCGCAGACCGGTGATCTTGCAAAGAAACCTCAGTCTCGTGTCACCGCGTAAGTAAACTCCTCCATTGCATTGCATTGTATTGTGTTGCATTGTATTTCCCCCACCTCCTCCGCCTGCCACCTTCTGCCTCCGCAAAACACAAAACAAAACAAAACAAAAAACAGTGCAGCAGGCTCCACCATCATCATCATCATCATCATCATCATCATCATCATCTTCTTCTCATTCTTCTTCTTCTTCTTCTTTCTTGTTCTGTAAATCGTTTTCTTTTCTCGTCTCATTGGTTTACCCTGCACTTCTTCTTCTCTCATGTGGCGTGTCGGTGGGTTTTTCGACTTCTTCCCCTTCCTACTCCTACTCTCTTCTGTCTAGTCTTCTCTAATTTTGTGTATGTGTGTGTGTTTTTGTTTTTGTGTGTGCTTTTTTTGTTTGTTTGTTGTTGTTGGGGGGTTTGCTTTCGTCTCGTTCTGTTTGCTGTAAATTTTTTTTCTTTTGTGTTGAAGTTGAAGCTTTGCTTTTGGTGCCTAGGCTAACGCTTATGTGAAGTTCCTTTTTTATCTTGCAATTCATGTGTGAGAGAAAGTAGAGATGGAAATAATGTGGGAATGTGGTTGCAGATTAAGGTTGTGAATTGTGGGTGGTTTCTTTGAAGTCTAGCAGCTTGCACTTGCATGCTTTCTACTTTTCTAGTTTGCAGCTTGCCGGTAAATGCAGCAATGCAACCTAAGTTTTCTGAAGAACAGCTTCAGAGATCATGTGTAGTGAATGAGAAGAATAATCATTTGAGGAACTTTCCGCGTTTGGTATCACGTTTCAGTGGAGAACTGTCTGCATGTGCTGATGTTTCTTAGACTGTTTGTAATTTCGGTGTGCAGGTGAAGAAGGTGACGACATATAGGAGGACGCTCAGGGACTTCGGTTTTTTGCTCTTATATTATTCAGCAGGCTGCAGACGTGAAGAAGAAGAAGAAGAAGAAAATGATGATGAGGACGTTCTCCGGCGGGGTGCAGCAGCATTTCATGATGACGGTCGCGGCAGTTGTTTTCCTGCTGTCTTCGGTTGCGGTGACGACAATCAACGCGCAGAATGTAACCGAGGTTCTCGCAGCATACCCAAACTACAGTACTTTCAACAGGCTACTGAGCGCGACAGGAGTGATCGATGAAGTCGAAACCCGCAATTCTCTCACCTTTCTGCTCCCACCCAACTCAGTACTGGACCCATTCGTCGCAAGCCACAGCAATCTCCCGCTCTCGGAAGTCGGCGATGTGATCAGGTTCCACATCTTGCTACAGTATCTGGACGCGACGGAGGTGCAACGCTTGAACAACGGATCATTACTCGTGACTACACTCTACCAAACCACAGGGAGAGCCGCCGGGCAAGACGGGTTCGTGAACATCACCGACGAAGCAAACGGCGACGTTCTAGTCGGCCCAGTTAGCAGCAGCGGTTCGACTCCACAAGTCTCTATCACCAACGTCACGCAGATTCCTTACAACTACAGTTTCTTCCAGATCAATGGCGTTCTTGTCCCGGTTGGTCTCGGAGCCGCCCCTCCATCTCCACCTCCAGCAACTGCCCCTGTACCAGCTTCTGTAGCTCCCGTTCCAGCAGTAGCTACCGGAACTCCAACTGTAGCTCCAACCCTGGGTCCCATTCTCGCACCTGTGCCTACCTCCTCGGTCTCACCCGCGCTTGCACCGAGTCTTGTACCCACATCTAGTGCAGCTCCTAGTCCTGTAGCAGTTGCACCAGTATCAACACCCATTGCAGCTCCAGTACCTGCTGCATCAGTACCTACTAGTGTTGCAACTCCTGCTACCTCTCCATCTTCTACAACTTCTGGAACATCAACTGCACCAGTTGAAGCTCCTCAGGGACCATCTCACAGTGGAGCAGCCGGAGCTTCTGGTTTCCAGCTCCAGTCCACGAAGGGGTTGGCGTTTCTCCTCACTACTGCAATCTCCTCAATGGCCATTGTTGTTTTCCTGTAGATCATGAAAGTCTAGCTGCTCATCTGGCTGATCATTGTATTGCATTTCATTTCCTTCATTCATTCCGATTTTCATTCTCCTTTCCTTTGTGCAGCTTGTGAGATCATGAGTACTGGATCCTAGCTAATTAGTATGAGACCTGTGCATGGATTTTCAATTGTTTCAGATTTTACTTATATTTTTTAAAAACCCATTAGAAGAAGAAGAAGAAGATGCATGACTTCAGGCAGAAGTCTGGTGTACTCTCAGATCTGTCAAGACACTATTTTGGAATAAATTGCAAAACTAGTGATCCAGAAATTCAAATGATGTTCTTGACTTCAAAGAAAGAAAGAAAAAGTGTTTGTTTGTTCTTTTGGGTCATTTGCTTACATGTATGATATGGATACATTGAAATCATGTTAAAAGCTGCAACAGCAATTGCATTGTTTGAGCGCGCACACACACATACATATGCAGTCAGTGATGATGATCATAATGCTTGTTGGTAATGTGGGTTGTGTGGTTTGTGATCTAGAATTTCTGTTACTTGTTTGCTTTACAAGTAATTACTGAAACTAATTTTGTTGTGATATATTACTTTCTTCCAGGTTGCTTTGTGTTGCTTCTTGTCTAGATTAAAATTTGCTGTTGCTGATTCTCTGCCCTGATGATGGATGAAGAAGCCCAGGTAGTATATTCATGACTTGGGCTTGAAGAGTATTTTGGGAGAGAAAAATTCTCATTCACATTAATCTTTCTTCTACTGCAAGGTGCTGCTAATTGGTGTTGATGAAGTTGTGTGAGATTGAGCAACAATTGCAATAGGATTGAAAATGGGAAAGATCAGCAACTTTGTAATGAACGAATTAATAAAGATTGAATTTTTTTTGGCATTGTGGGTGCCAAAAATTACAACTAATTTTGAAATGAAAAACTTTTGTGCATACATTATTGGCTTTTGTGAAAATGCAGGCAAACTTTGAAAAATGAAACTTTTTGAGTGGCATTTGTTTGTGAAAAAACTACCAACTTTTTAGGGGCTCAGAGATTTTTTTTGAAAAAAACTTCTTTTCAAAAAGAAAGATTGCCTTTGGATGCAGCTAAATGCATGAATAGTTCTAGCTAATGCATATTGAATTGAAATATGGGGGTTTGGGGATAGTTTTGGTGGAGTTGGGCATTCATGGTTATTAAAAGAAAACTTATAATTTGTAATGTGGTGATTGGTTGGAGCTTGTAAAGATGCTTCACCTAAAGGCCTATTTTACATTAGAATTTAGAACCCCAAGAATCAGCTCAACCAAAAAAAAATGGAGCATTCCTATTGCTCAATTGCTCAAAACCTAAAACCCTAGGCCCAAGAATTATGTGGTTGCCTACATGACAACATTTTGGTGCTAAATTCTTGGGCCAATTCTTCAAAAAGGAAATTTCATAAATTGAAGAGCCAACTTCTTATGCTTAGCTCAAGAATTGTGGCCCAAGAGTTGTATGATTGATTTACACACCAAATTCATGTGCTTTTTCTCATATCATGGCTGGCATCTTGCTACATGAATGCAAATGAGGGTTGTTTTATTTCAAATTTCTAATGTTGCATCATGTGCAAGCATCCCAAGAGAGATTTAACATTAAATGGTGACAAGTTTGTAGAACCTGTCAAGAATGTTTTTAAAAAATGGAAATAAAAGTTTGTCTCCTAAATTCAAGTGGAAATGTGGCAAAACATTTCCCAAAAGAATTTCAAATTTTTTCTGGTTTTTTTTTTTTTTGGCTTAGAAACAGAGAATATGTGACAAAATATTCCCCTTTCATTTTCATTTTTCACATCTGTGCAATATTTTGCCCAGGAAAAAAAAAAGCCTGATTTAAGGAGCCATTTAGAAGAATATTGAAGATTGATTTAGAAAATTGAAGTTTCATCAAATTTCCATCAAATTCCATGGAATTTAGAAGTGAGGGAATATTAGGGACATTTCATGGAGACAAGTTTCAATTATGTACACAATATGTGATAATACTATTGCTATGTTGAGAAATATAAGTAACATGATAAAATAATATTTGCAAAAATTGTTAGTCAAACAACACACATGTGAATGTGAACATGAATAATTATAATTTAATTAGTTATAGGATTTTATTTTTTTTGAAAACCAAGATATATTCAATATAGGGCATACTTTAATTTTTAATGTATATATATATATGTGTTAAGCATTTTAAATATTAGTTGTTAGTAAGTTCAATTAGTAGATTAATAGGGTGAAAGCATTGGCAAGTGGACCATTAAAAAAATAATCTTTGAAAATTAAATTATTTAAAATCCACATGTAAGCATGAAAATAGTTCAAAAACTCCTCTTGTTATAATACAAACTTTGCATATTTTTATTGACCTCATAAGAATATAAACCTAAAGTTTTGAAATAGAATTACATCATAAAAATGTATTAAAAATACATTTGAATACATTTGTGTAAATGTGTTAAAACACATTTCATTTCCAATATGTATATATAAATTGTAAGTTACATGTTTTCACAAAATCTATGATATATGTTAATGGAAGATTTTTCAAATTTTTGATTTAACTGTTGTTTTAATTTATTTGGAACTACTTTTTTAATTTTCACAATGTAAAGAATAGATTTCAACCTATTTTCACTTCATAATAACCTATTTAACTACCTATTTAATGTTTTCTGAAATATTATTATATAAAATTTAAAAACATATTAATTTCAATCTTTTAACCCAACCAAATTACTTGTTTAACAATCTAATGACACATTTTGTCACACTATCCATTCAAACCAAAAGAATACATTGGTTAGTGCAACTAATTATGTTTTCATCTAATAAGTGCATTAATATAAGTGAATGCAAAGAACATGAAATGAATATGAAATGAAAGGTCCATCCACATCATTGATAGTTGATTAATCATTTAAAAAATATTTACATTTTGAATGGGTATTTTGCTCTTCCACCTCCCCAATTACCTAGTTGAAGAATATGTTAAATTCACATATAATATGTTGAAAATATAATAGTTTTATCACATAATATTATCATGTTTAGTTGCATCCTTGTTAGCCATCACAACTTCAAGTTAAAATTGAATATGTATATAATATAGGGTATCAAATTTGATGCAAACAAAGGAAACTATATCTAGGTAGTGCAGGTGCCCTAAGAAAAAGACTTGGCAAGCTCAAAAAGGCAAAATTACAGTTAAATTGAAGGTGGCTTAAATATGTGCATATTAAAAAATTCTTAAATTGAATATAAGTTTAAAATGATAATTCCTTCACATAATAACCCCAAACAATATCTTGTTTGATGCAAGTAATGTAAGGTTTTAACATTTAATATCCCCCTTGGGGGTTGTTGTAATCTTCTACTTAGTTTAAACATTTTTTGTTTGCAAGGGATAGCGCTTTCATTTGTAAATTGTAAATTAAAAAAATTGGAAATTATAGATGTTGAGAAAAAAAATTTAACAAATTTAGAAGAATGAAACCTTTTTCATGAAAAAAATGCCCAATACCCATGGATTTTGAAACATGATCATTGTTTAAAATGCTAAAAATACGATCCATCTAAGTGGAATGGATCTCACATTTTGTAATTTGGGATGAAGCTATGAACACAACAATGTATGTGTTTAATAGATCTAGTAGCAAAACATTTAATGGAATCACACCTATAGAAGCATGGACAAGGAAATCATCTAAATCAAACCATGCTGTTTGATTTCCAAGCTTTTGTGTTCATCCAAAGGGATTAAAACATGAAATGAGTAGTAATAATGAAAATAAAATTGAACAAGAGACAACTACAAAGATGGTGATCGTAGTGAAACAATGATGAATGATGACATGGCAATATGATTTGAGAGAAGGGCATTATGCCATGATATAGAGGAACAATGTGACAATCATGCTTGATACAAATATATTATGAAATAACAAAATAGCTTTTAGGTTTGAATACCAATCTTAATGATTTGGTGTTAAGTTATTTAATTAACTTTCTGTTAATTCAACACCAAATGTGAATGCATATGCAGTTAGATACCTACTTGTGATGGTAGGCAAAGACATCAATCATGTTAGTGCTAACAATTTTCAACCCAACACCACCAAGTGTGGCCAAGCTATAACCATTGTATAAAAGTTTATAAATGCAAGATGTATTCATTCTTGACTTGAATTACATGCCAATGGTGCAACAAGAACCAACCACACCATAAAAACCTTAAATGTAACTCTAAACTCAACTCAAAGTATGGCCCTTCATTTTCAAGAAGATGTTATAGTAACTTGTCATTATCATGCATGTTGTTGAAGGTCATCAAACATACATGATTATCATTATTGTTCACATTACTCTTTAAAATTTGATATGTTATATTTATATTTGGGATGTCGTCTTTTTCATGTTTGTTGATACATTGATGGATTTGGAATATCTATAACCTTAATTCAATTGATATTGACTTAAATTATACATGTATGGAGAACTTTTGAATATGCCAAAATAGTTTTTCTTTTGTGAATTTCAACCTTCAAGTAGTGATCAATTGAATTCTTCAACATCTACCTTTTATCTTCTCATATTTTATGGTTGTAGAAGGCCCTAGAAGGTTGTCATCATTGGTTCTTTGGCTGTTTGGAACTTTTGTTTTGGGAGGTGCTCCTAAGTTTGAAACTTCTTTTGTAAACCTTATAATGCCTAGTTTTAGCTCCATCAAGAAAATCAATCTATGGCAAAACATGTCTTTAAAATTCAACATTGTCTTTTTTTTGTGATATTGTGTGCTTTCTATGTCTTAATCTCCACCAACATGTACATGTTTTTTTTTTTTTTTTGTTGATATTTTTGGATTTGAATTTGGATAACCTAATTTTTCAAATACTATTCAAGTTACCTTAAATTTTGAGGATGAAAAACTTCTCAAACTTCTAACAATATCAACTTTGGGAGATTGACCCAAAGCTTGGGGATTTAGCATTAACCCTAAACAAACCAAAAGGCCCAACACTAAATATGTGATGGTTGGTGTTAAAAGGTTTTATGCTATTTTAATGAATGTGATGATATAATATTTCAAAACCTTGTTTATATAATCTTGATTTGCTCTCCATATGTTAGGGGTGGACAACTTTGAGATTTGTTTTCAATTTTTGCCTCATTTTCTTTGGATAAATTTTATGCAATTTGCAAAATTTTGGGTTTTTTTTTCCCTTGTGTGTTGTGACTACTTTTTTTCCATTCTCTTATTGTTCATGTGACTATATTTCCCAACTCTTTGAGTTGTATTTTGCATCTATTTTACCAACAAAGATATTAACATTTTCTCAAACTTCAATGGATATACATGCTTTCAACAACATTGTCGACAATATTTTAAGCTAATCCATGTAATTGTTTCCATATATTTATAAGATTGTACAAAAATCTTCACAAAAATTTGAAAATAGTAATCACAATAATGAATGTGGTCATAACCTTATGAGAATTACTCATTTCACAAAGTTTCAAACCATCACCTTCATCATGAATAACAATAACATTGAATTATAATGACTATGTGATAGTGGGTGTAAATAAACATGCAAAAATCATGTTTAGCTCATTATCGTAGCACCTAGGCAACTTTGACATAAATTAAATTATTTTCAACTTTGTCAAAAAATTTAGACCCTTCTATCAAAATTTTCAAAAACACATTCAAGTTGCCAACTAATTTTGAACCAAAGACTTGTCTAACCAAATCAGTTACTTTACATCCATCTGATCACTAATGTAATGAAATATCTTTAAAAATTCTAATGAATTTTATTAGATATATTACACATATGTGAAAATTTTCAAAAATTTTTTAAAAAAAACTGCTGAACTAAAAATTCTGAATTAAATTAATTATTCGACAAAGAATTGCCAAAATTGGCTAAATACTACGGTAGTAAGTATGTTGTATTGTATCAAACGTTAAAAAAAAAAAGAAACAAAAACTTTTGATTGACACATTAAGGGTGGTGATAAAAGTTGTCGATTAACAAATTAAGGATTGGTGACTCAAATGCATGAAGAATCACATACCCACCATTTAACAAACAAAAACACACGAGATTCATAAACACATGTTGGAGGAAGTGAGTCCAACAACTTATGTGAAGGAAGGAAGTTGGTATGTGAAGTGGCCTTGCATTACGAAATCACATACCTTATGGTTCTCTTCATTGAAAAACAAACTATAGAACTTTATGCATAATGCAAATTAGAACTTTAGTGTAAAACCCCCCCAAAAAACCAAATTGCATGATGCAAATCCCACAAATCCTTCAGTGATGGTGTGTGGGTGTGCGATTGGTGTGAGTGAAAAAAAAGAGAGAAAATTTGATGCGTAGTTGCAAGCAATTGGTAGCAGCAGTGGTAGAGTAGCTTTTGAACGCACGACAAAAAGCGTCCAAGAGCGTTATCTGCGCGAGAGAGAGCAGCTCCGTTCATTGGCTGCTTATCTTATCTCTCATCCC
>Ga0116231_10010717_pt1 | contig 14541 bp, 12 predicted proteins | sample S1TSphgellanicum_2_FD_89695 | JGI IMG/M metagenome (GOLD analysis project Ga0116231, IMG submission 89695) | Host-associated microbial communities from peat moss isolated from Minnesota, USA - S1T2_Fd - Sphagnum magellanicum MG | ecosystem: Host-associated > Plants > Peat moss > Unclassified...
CCTATATGTAGGCCTCGATAGGTAGTAATAGGTTAATTATACGTAGGTTGTGAATCATGATGCCATGATTAAACAAAAATCAAGTAGGTACCTACCTAAAAGCCTTGCCTAGTTACCTAGTTACTTAATACCTATCTACCTATACTTAATTAGTTTAAACAACCTACTTACTTACATTTGACTTAACATATCTACCTACTACTTACTTAGGGACCTCCTATTGCATCTAGGTAGACAATAAGTAGGTAGGTAATCATAACTTGCCTTGCCTTGCCACCCCATTTAAATCTAGCTTCATTAGCTATCTAACTTAGCTCCTTAGGTAGCCTACATGCCTCATTAGCTACCTAGGTAGGTTGTAGGTTAAGCAAACATACTTGTTGCAAATTACTTCTAGCTAGGTACTTGTAGATAGGCAGTAATATTTTATAGGTTAGGTAAGTATTTATTACATATATTACCAAGGTAGTTATAGGTAGGTGATAAATTATATGTTAAATAGATTTAGATTATAGCATAGATGACTTAAGGTGTAGGTTAAGTTATGTATGTCAATAGTTTGTAGGTACGTAGGTAGGTAGGTATGTAATATGTATATATAAATTACAATAGTAAGTAGGTAACATGTACATAGGGTGTAAGTAATGATAAGTAAGTAGGTAATATGTGGGTAGGGTATAGGTAACAATAATTAAAGTTGAAATATAGCTGAAAATGCATGCAATATTTCATCCATCAATATCTTTTTTTCATCCAATCAAAAACAAGGTCCACCAAAATAGTCAAGCAATTGACTTGATGTGGCATAATGTCATGGCAAAGTGGAATTTTCCACTATTCTTCAACTGGGTTATATATTATTTAAATTTTTTTTTGATAGTCAACACCCATTAGTGGTCAATGCCATACACTTACCAAACTAGTTGACATGTGAACTCATTTGAGATGCCATCCCATCCACGTGGAATTTTTTTAAATAAATATTATTTGTGTAATTGAAACAAAGTTGAAGACAACATTTAATCAAAAACTAGTTGGTTAGAAGATGTCATTTTTCCCCTAATGATTTTAAATACTTGCACCACAACCTTAAAGGTTACCACAAAAGCCCTAAACCCTACCTTATAAACTTTGAAACCCAAACCATACATGAAGACCTCTAAATAGTTACATAACAACCTTAAATCCCTAACCTTCACACAACAACCCCAAAGGTTAATAGCCCAAACACTAAATGTTATGATAAAAACCTTAAGCCTTAGCTCCAAACCCCTAAATCCTAAACCTTAAACCCTAACCCAAATACCATTAAACCTAAACCATATAACAAAAGCCCTAAACCATTACCCATGCACAATATTTATTTATCTATTAAATTTTTAGTACATTCACTGTGAAAAATCGTGTCCATTGAAACCACATTACCTTGTGATTAAAACTCAAAAAACAACTCATATACAATTATTGTGCAAATATCTCCTTAGAAATACGGTGTATTAATAAATAAATTGTCATGTCAAAAAAATAATTAATTGTATTATAGTTACAAATGAGTTAAAAATGGGTCTTTTATTATGGTAACTTATACACATCGTACATACATATGTAGTTAGCCATGTTTGACTTTTTAAAAAGTTGCATTATAATTGCATATGATAGTTATTTTAGAATTATTGTAAATGTGCCACTAAAGCAACAACTATGTTGTAATTAAATACAATGTACATACATGTGATCATGCCATGTGATCACATTTCCACCACTCATTATGGAATACATTTGCAACTAATTTTTAATTATGATTCCCATTGATACAATTAGCCTAACCACTAGTGCACCACTACTAAAGTACTATTATTCAACTATGTTATGATTATAATACAATCACTTATAACTTAATAAAGATACATATTTATCAGTTATTTATATTTTCATCATATGTGTTTCATTTTGAGTGATTTAAAATGTTATGGCTCAAACGTTACTTCAAGCTTTAAAAATCATCTTTGAAATGGAAAGGAAAAGGAGTAATGAAAAAATAACAAGAAGAGAAATAAACTTTCTAACTTACAAAACACATTTTTCCCCTTTTTTTGACTCTTTGGACCCCTCTTACTTTCAAGCCTCATAACTTTCTTATTTTTTCTCATTTAAAACAATTTAAAATGTTATAGAAACACCACCTAAAGTTCTACAAATTGTTTTTGAACTCTAATAGCAATAGAATAATATACAAGGATTTTTTTGGGTGTTTGGGAACTAACCTTTGTAGCATTTGGTGGTTTTTTTTTTGAGTTTTTGACCCCCTCTATTTTGGGGGGCCATAACTTTATTAATTTTATTCCATTTTTGACAATTTTTAATGCCCTAGAAGTGCCAATAAGAGGGATTCAAGTTTTGTTTCAACATTAAAAACAATTGAACTCTCCCCTTGGATGTAGCCTACTTTGAATATTTAAATGTTATAGTTACAACTCAATTGCAACTTAATTTGCAACTAAACAACAACTAAAAGATTTAACATATGTTTTGTCTTCAAATCCCATGTTCCAAACTATGTAAAGAAAAATTATTCTTTCATATTCTAACATTGAAATACAAGTGTCATTTTGGGATGAGTTTAAAAAAATTTAACTTATAGGCAAAACATAAAATGAAAAAAAAAAATGTCATGGTTATTCTTCTATTTTTCTACTGTCATGACGTGTAGTGTCGTGATGTTTGGTGTCATAAGGGTGTCTATTAAACAAAAAGACTAAAATTAGTCAAAGGTAAAAACTAATCAGCCAAAAAAAGATGCATGCATATATATATATATATATATAATGCACAAGAGGAGGCTGAGATGAAATTCTCATGAAATTCTCTAATAGTAAAACAAGCTTTGGAGCTACTCGCTCCTTCCTCCCTCCGAAGTTCCGGAACTCAAAACTTCATAGCTTGTAGTTTGTTTTCAGTGTCCCTTCTCCTTTGCTTACGTTACTGCTAGTTATGGTTGTTGTTGTTCCTATTGTAGCTATAATACAAGAGTAGGAAAAAAAAAAAAGTAGTAGCAACTCAAGAACACAAGAAACCAGTAAGCAAAAGAAACCTAAGAAATTCAAAGCAAAGAAAAATTTGCCACTTTCAACATTAAGTAATAGAAAGGAGTTTTTCTAGAATTAAATTGAAAAGAAGGAAAGAAAACATAGTGTATGTAAATGGTGGCCATGTAATAGCCACCCTGAGCATCTAGAAATCTAATCTAACTATGGAGGAAACTTTCCCTGACAAAGGAATCTAGAAAAACTAACAAGAAAAGGGAAGAGCTTAGCCTTTTATACAATTGTCAACAAAGTTGAAACCCTAAACAAGCCATAACCCTAAAACACCTAATAGCATATAGTAATTAAAAATGTACATTAACCCTAAAAGTGTACATTAACCCTAAAGGCATGATTGGCATGCTCGTAACCGGTTGTCATGCATGAGGCCATGTATACGAGCATGACAGTTGTCGTGACGTGTAGTGTCATGATGTTCAATGTCGTAAGGGTGTAAATCCATAATAAACTCTATTAAACAAAAAAACAAAAACCTATCAAAGGTAAAAACTAATGAACCAAAAAAATATGCATACACACACATATATATACAATGCACAAGAGGAGGCTGAAATGAAATTCTCATGTATCCCCCCCCTAGACCTAAGCTGGGAAAAGCGTGGCATGGTCTGAGTAGAAATTAAAGTGCTGCAAGAGAACATGATGAACAATACCAAATGTCGGCGGGAACTTGAGTGAACTCCGGCTTGAGGTAGAATAGATGGTATCCACCATTACAATTATTGCAAAACAACATCTGATCAGCATCGTCTATCCTCTGACATACCTGACATGGATAGTCGAGTGGAGGAATCCAAGTTAATGTGATGATGGTAGGATCCAAATTTGGTAGGTGGCAGGGTGCATAATTTTTGGAGTGACCCCGAATTGTGCGTCCGTTAGTTCCTTATACCTCCAACACACTTGAAGACCCAATCGCCTTAATCCTCAAAATAGTGTGATTGGAAGAAGTGTTTAGAGTATCATTAGGTTGCTGCTAGAGATACACAAAGTCACTAACATCAAATTGTCTCACCTTAGGTTTATAACTGCCACCTCGTGTGTGTGCATACTATAAGGTGTCTCAATGTTGTGTAATGGACAAGTTTTCCATGGCCATGGGCATAACCTTTTTGAATAGAGCAGCCTTCTCTACGATGACCTTAGCCCAAGTGGCTAGGGAGTCCAAGTCCACAACTTGGTCTATTTGAGCAGCAATGGAAGAGGGTGGAATGGGATGTTTCCCAAAAAGTAGAAAGTAAGGAGCGAAATGAGACAAAGAGGTGTGTTTGGACATCCTGTAACCCATGGCGATGTAAAGTAGGGCCAGGTCCCAATCCTTTTTGTTCCCAATGAGGCAAATCTTTTGAAACCCCTTTTTGCATGTTTGAACCATCCTTTCTACAAGGCCATCAACTTAGGGATGATCCTTTGAAGTCCGGTGATGGTCAATGAGAGCATGATCAAATAGGTCTTGGAATTCTCTTCTGAATTTTGATCCTTAATCATTAAGGCATTTAGCACAAGCCCCAAACCTACTTAAGACCTATTTAAGAAAGCCTGGCTAGTGCTGTGTGATGATTTGTCCAACGGTGCTACAAGCTTGACCCACTTTGAAAAATGCGCAATCATAATCATGATGTAGACATTACCCCTGGAGGTTTGTGGTAATTCTCCAGCTAAATCACATTACCAACGATAGAACATGCCTTGGATAGGGAGTCGAAAAAGTGTGAGTTATCGAGAGGAGATGGAAATTCTCACTTTATCACATTATTCACACCTAGCAATGACGTCTCGAACTTGAGCATATATACTTCTCCAATGGTAATGGAGAACGAGAAGGCTATAAGTATGCTTAACTCCAAAGTGTCCAAGCTCCAAGTGTATCTTTTAAATAAGACCAGGCCGTTCATGTGGTGGAGGAACCATTTTGTCGCCTTGTGGTAAGCATTGGACGAGGTGATTGTCCCTCCATGAGTAGCGTTTGGACCGTTGTTATATGTGATCTTGATGATTTGATGTAATTTGGGGAGGGTATTCCCCATGCTAAAAAAACCTTAGAGTGTCTAAGTCCTCCCATATATCCATAATGGGATGTTCAACTAGGTTACATTGCAATAGTGCAAGATAACTAGATGCATAAGATACATGTATTGTTGGAATATGGTTGAAGTCTTGTTTGGCTTCTAAGAAATCTTCAGAGGTAGTGAAGGGTTTCTGCGACATGGTATCCACGTTCTGATGTGTAATACTAGGTCGGTGAATAACCTTGAACTCATACTCCTAAAGTATAAGTGCCCAACAAGCTAACTTACCAGTAAGCTTGTCGTTGGTCATTAACCACTTGATAGGTTGGTGGTCGATATACAAAATGAACTTGGTGCCATAAAAATAGGGTTTGAAATGTATGACGGCCCATATAATAGCAAGACACTCCCTTTCATATGAAGAGTAATTGCTCTTAGCCTTATTGTTACTTTAGGACGCATAGGCGATAACATATTCCTTGCCTTTCTCATCAAGTTGGCTAATAATAGCACCAATACCAAGAGCACTCCAGTTACTATGTAGAATGGAAACCTTGTTAAAATTAGGTCTTCTCAGAATGGGGAATTCTGAAAGCTTTTCCTTGAGTGTGTTGAAAGCTTCCTGAGCCTCTTCATTCCATGTCCAAACAACATCCTTTTTTAACAATGCATAGAGAGGATGAATAATAGTATTGAAATCTTGGACATAAATCCTCTAATAATTACATAATCCAATGAAGCTCCTCAAAATGTGAACATCAGTAGGATTAGGCATCTCCAAAATGGCTACTGCTTTGGCCCAATGAACCATAATACCATTTAGCAAGTGTCTAAAGTAGACTACTGAGGTGATAGCAAATTCACGCTTTTTAGGATGGATCTTCATATTAACTTCATGGAACCTTTTGAATAATTCCTCAAGATGAGCCAAATGTTACATGAGTCCCTTGTTGTGCACTAAGACGTCATCTATGTAGCACTTCAAAAAATTTGCCCCTTCGAAAACCTGGTCCATGACTCGTTGAAAGAAGATAAGTGCATTTTTCAATCCAAAAGACATCACAAGCCATTCCCACAACTTGTTGCTTCCATGGAATGTCGTTTTCTTATGATTTTTCACGGCAAGCACAATCTGGTTAAAGCCTTACTTTAGATCCACAATTGTGAAGATGTTTGAGTCTCTAATGCTATCAAACAGTTTTTCAGGGATGGGCATGGGGTACTTATCTTGAGATGTAACCATGTTCAAAGGCATGTAATCCCCACACATCTTTTTCTTAGTCCATAATCCAGTTGTATCCTTCTTTGCTGTCATTATTATAGTAGCTGCGAAATCAAAACTTGATGGCTAAATGAGACTAGCCTCATGGAGCTCTTGGCATCTTTCATCTACCAGTTCCCACTCATGCTCTCAACTTATGCCTCCTCCGATAGATGGGTAAGGTCTATAAAGAATTGCATGGTCTTACACCTACCTAAGTCTTTCATTGAGAATGTGAACACATTTTCATACTTAATTAGCAAGTCTGTGACCTAGTCTTTTTCCTTCTTGGTGAACTGGTTCCCCATAACGAAAGGGTAGTTGGAAACACATGGAATGGAGTTGGAAAGTGTGTTTGAAGAACCTGGTGTATTGGGTTCTCCACTATCCAATTGCGCAGATTTGTAAAAGGTTGTAATTATTTTTCCAAAATCTGATGTACCTCCAGTTATATCATAAACAACTTGAGTCAAATTACATGGTACCTCCTCCCCCCAACACTAAGAATGAAGTGTAGAGTGTTGAAGATAGGCAAATGTACTTAGTTAAAGTGCCATGTAATCGCATCACCAGAACTACAAATTGATTGAATCAGTGTTGGTGTTATGTACATTTGAAAGAGTACACAGGTTACCAACAACCATGTAAGGGAGTTCAGGTCCATGCCTCTCCCCAGTAGAGCATTACGCTCCAATTTAGTCACCTTGGTGTGACTAATAGTGCCAATTTGGAACCCTGTAGCCCTTTCTTTTTCTTTTGGGCTTGGTTCATCCCAAGTGGTTGAAGCATGATGATACACCAAGCCCGCTCCATCTTTCTGAAAGGCGTGTGTTCCTGGAAAAGAGACAAAGGTGGGCCAAGCACCTCTTGGTTTTCCTATTGTGTTTGTAAGAACCCAAGGAGGTTTCTCTTGCCTTGTAATTAGTTGGCAAAAGCTCTGATCATCCAATATGTGGGAAACTTGTAAGTTGGGGTCTTTGACGGTGTATTTCAGAACCAATTGCAAACTTGAGAGTGGTGCAAGGTTGGTCCACCAGTTGCATAGCCAGTGCACATAGGTACCGCATTGTGTCGCATCGAGTAGGAGCAGCTCTGTCGCAACCTTAACCTTGGGTTCGTGACTAAGGCAAGGGCTTGCAAGGTTGCGGGCCAAAAGGGAAGCTTGGGGGTCACATCTCATGCTCCTGGGAGTGCAAAAGAGTGTGAAGGAATGAACCCTCACGCTCCCAAGTGAACTCCCATTTTGGGAGTTGGAGTCACAATGGACTCCCAAATCTTCAGAAGGTGATTGCAAGGGTCAAAACCCATTGGCTTGAAGATTTTTTTATATCATTAGAAAGATATTGAAACTTAGATGTATAAAATGAGCTTACATGACCCATTTGGACATCTGAAACACAAGTTATGGCCAAAAGAAAGGCTGAGAGTCAAATTAGCAATTTGACTCCAGACCACTAAAAGTCGGGAATCGACCCGATTTCCTTGCGTGTAAGTGGTGTGCCACATAATTTGGAAAGCTCTCAATGAGGGCTACAACTTTGCTTGAGACCTCATCTCAATCGGAGGTTTGCACACAAAGTTATGGGGCCCCAAAATCATAGGAGTCCCAACTTTGAGAATTTCGAGACTCTCATTTGGGAGTCCCAGGACAAAATGTCATTTGGATGTGGGCCTCGTGGAGAGGCACATAGTATACTATAAGGGGGAAGGTGGTGGCTTCCTCCAAGTCTGGGCCATGGTGAGTCTTGTGAATTCGAGTTTACCCGTGGTTTGTCCTAGCACCAAAAGTGCTCCAACTATGCACTAACCAACTTGTTGTTTGGTTTGTGTAGGTTTGTGTGAGTGATTAAGTGCTTGTCATTCTTCCTAGTCCCATCCCGGAGCTCCAACATGCCCCTTTACCCCTGAAAGTGCTACAAGCCAGGGAGCGTGCCTCAACTCCTTGCTCTTCCGTTGTTTTCACTTCAGATTCACATTTGAGTCTATCAAGGAGCTTGGGAGTGCGTCAAGCTCTCTAAGGTAATGCTTGACCAACATGTAGTGCTCCTAGACTTTCTCCCTCTAGTCAAGCTGAGAAGGGGTGTTTTTAATTACATAACCAAGTGTAGGAGGAATGGATTGAACCGAGGTGATCAATCATACCATGTCCATGAAAAGACCAGATCTTGTGTCACTCAAGCCTTTTCCAAATCCAAACGCTGAAAATCCTTGACACTCCCAACCTGAAATGATGAGGTCCATGGGGTCAAGTAATTCCATATGCTTTTTCTAAATTAGTTGTATGTCAGAAAGCAAGAAAATGAAACTGGCCTTCCATGCGATGGTTACAAACTATTGTGGAAATTTGGCTGTGAGCTCCATCATTCTCGATGTCGCCATTTGCCTTGTAATAGGATCAATGTCTACGTAGAAATACCTTTGAACCACCATCTTGAACTATAATAGTTCTTCGAGACCTATACCAATGCCACCAAAAAACTCTAGTAATGTCATCCATTCCTTAGGCGGTGTCCAGGTGATTAGCTAATGGAGTACTATTCAATTGGTTCACCATGGTTTTTCATGTTCTCAAAACTAGATAGAGTTTTGACCAAAGGCTCGTGGGCTACTTTGAACCTCTATAAAATTTTTGGTCCATGTTGAATGTAAGTAGGAACCACCTTCAAGCTTTTAGTAGCTTGGGCGTAAGCTGTCTCCTCTTCATCTCCCTCTATCCACTCGTGGCTAGCTTGTTGGATGTAGGAAATAGTGTGTGCTTCCTTGAGCATACAATGGTGAGCGATAAGACTATGGTTCCCATGTAAATCAATGGGTATGTATCCTAGGTGGTGGCCATTAATCTCCCAATCCACTCGGTAATACGCATGTTTGAACTAATTGTCAATTATGAAATCTAGTGGAAATCGGGCCTCTTACTCAATGAGCACATCGTAATTGGTGGCATTGGTGATTAAACATCTGATCTATAGGCAAAACTTTTGATCTGTACCTTCATTGAAGTTACATGTAATCAAATCCAAACTTTCCCCAAGTACCTCCTCTATGCTCCCACTAGCGGTGCGAATTTGCCACATAGATTTCCATAATTTAAAGTCAAGCATGCCCATGTTTTTGGCAAATTGAACTCCAAGAATCACTGGTTGGGCACTTGTATTAAGAAGTACCACTTTGGGTGTATGTCCTCCCACTTGGATTATTGACTTATTATTGTTGAAATGGCAACTTTGGTGGCGATGGAAGTTCTCTCATTAGGCACCACCTTTGAAAATGAGTGAAAGACTTTGTGGAAAGAATGGTTATCCACAACACCTTTGCTGAGTAACAAATCCATAAGTGAGGTGTTCTTAGCTCCTTTCTAATATGTGAATGTAGAATCAGAGGTAGGAGAGCCCATTAGTTTAGCCATGCTATAATTAATGACCAGATTACGAATGCCATCTACAACACGTGAGCCAATCAAGTGTCTCTCCAAGGTGTTGGATGGGACCACTATAGCATGTGGATCAGGGATCATGTGGTAGAGGACTTAATGTAGTGCTTCGGGTATCCTTTAGTATTGCAAGTATGTCCCTAGTGCTTAGCTTCAAATTTTGAAAACTAAACAACAATGTACTCACAAGCTTTTGCACCACTTCACACATTTGAAGTTGGCACTCCATAAGCTAATCAGTGGAAAAATTGTGTGTTTCCTGATGTACATGTACTCCTAGGATACAAGAATTTAATGCCCCAATGGCTTGTGGTGTAATAATCTCCTCCCCCCTCACTAATAAGGTGCATTTTTCTTCTGTATTGAGAGGATGAAAAGATTGTGGCATGACTGTTCGAACTCCTCGAGCCCTGGTAATAGGACTTGAACCAAATGTGAGTTCATTAGTTTGAATTACTTGTTAGTGGTAGAAAATCTAGGTGCCACATTAGCCTCTTGTGTCGCGAAGTAGGAAAGGAAAAAAGAAGTGGCAAATTCTGGTGTGAGACTATAATTAAGTGCATTGGAAATAACATATTCCCCAACCATGGCATCGTGTGAGAGGCCATAGAATGACCTAGGAGGTCCCTCTCGTGATCTTGAACCCTGTACAGGTTGGGTATGACTAGCTGGTGGGGAAGACTTACTTTTTAGATTAACAAATTGGGCCCTCAATGATTCAAGTTTGTTTTGTAAAGTTTGAACTTGAGCGGCATGGCTTGAAACACCTCCTTCTTGTCAACATTGTGTTCCTTCTTCTTAACATTCTCACTGGAATTACCCTTGGTGGAGAAAGCTTAAGTGGAAGGTTGAGGTGCCTTGGCTTTTGGTTGAGGGGTAGTGGAAGATGCTGGTAGATTTTGCCATGTTAATCGGAGTTACTTCCATTCCAGGAACTTGGCAAAAGAAACAACTTTCCGATGTCCCTCTTTCCCATAGTAATCACAAAAGAGATCCTTGGAAGGAATGTTGCACTCATTAGCTTTGTGGGCAGGATTGCCATAGTAGTTGCAAGAAGGTAGGATGGGTGTAGCCGAGTGCACTGCTTTAACCCTTGAAAAAGAATGTGATGATCTAATTGACACAGCTGGTGGAGGTTGAGGCCTTGAATGTGATGGAGGCTTCATTGTATTGGCCTCATAATGTGCATGAATTAATTCTAGTTTTTCAGAAATGTTGGACACATCTATTAAAGTGTACGAGTCTCCAAATTCTACAAAAACCCGTTACAAAACATGTGCATGGAATGTTAGAATACCTTCCAATGAACAAAGATACCGATGGGCAGCTTCTAGGTTTGTGATGTTTTAAGTATCCTTTTTGAGTTTGAAAAGCCTCTTGTAGAGCATTTTGAAGGTTTCATCCTTCTGCCGAGAGAGGGTGGCGAACTATAGAATTTTTTCAGAACTCTTAACCAAAAATTCCAACTTAAGAACTCAAAAGAATTCCCCCACTGGATTAGCAAAAGTTGGCACATCGATGGTGAGAGGAATGTTTGTGGTAATAACAATGAGTTGTGAAGAGAAAAGTATACTGAAGTAGGTACTGGATTTGGATAGGCACAATCCCATGATGTGCAATGGTAGTTTGTAGTGCAGCTTGAAAGGTGGTGGCGATGGTTGTGGCATAAGCTAAATTGGGGATCTGGGTGATGCCCAAAATCCTTGGAAAATGTTGTTTATAGACATCCAATGCCTCATAGTGCACATAATGTGTCAATTGTTTGAATACGAATGCTTCAATGTAATTAGTGCCATACTTGAATTGTAATTCATAAACCAAAGTTGAGAAAGCTGCCCTGAACTCCTTCCAAGAAATGATAGATGGCCTTTTGTTGAACTTCTCAATTTTCCTAAAGGAACTGCTAACCTCCATGGTGTATATGGGTGTACAAGTAACAACTTGTAACGAAATATATGGTGATGGTGTGAAAGTTGGTGCGTACCCCACTAATTAACCCCTCTAAATGGACTTTGATGTACCGTTGATGTAGTGTAACCTAAACCTAAATTCTTAGTAGGAGTTGTACTAGATGACGATGGCGCTATAGACATTTGATGGTACCATTGTGAAGATTATGAACTCAAAAAAATCAGCTCAAATGATTGTGTGTTACTTCGTAGTTGATACCTTGGCTTTAACAGAACGATAGTGCTTTCATCATCCAAGGACATGGTGTTATCCCATGCCCCAAAATTTTGTAACAATACACAACACTGACTACAAAGTTTTAACACAACCTATGTAATTAAATGCAATCGTAATGGAAAGGTATCGGATACGTATGTACATAATATATACGATTTGAAGAATATGGCATGTCAATAAGGATGAACGACGATGAACGGATGTTGATGGACAGAAGGGGTTGGACGGACAAAACCGGATGGCGATAGATGGGGATGGACGGCGACTGTGACGACGATGGTGATAGATGGCAACTGTGATGGCAATTGCGCTGGTGACGGTGATGGCGATAGATAGCGACTATGCCGGTGACGGTGTTGTAGAGCGGTCTAGGTCCACAAGCTCTGCGACGATGGCATGTAAAAGAGAAAAGAGAAATTTTTTTTCTTCTACTTCGTGTTTTTATTATTATTATTCTCTTTTTCTTCTTCTTCTTCCAAAGCTAGTCCAAATCTTATACTGCAATCAAACCTTGTGTGTGTATGTGTGTGTGTATGTGCTCCCAAGACCTAAAGTTGGCAGTAAAACAAGCTTTGGAGCTATTTGTTCCTTCTTCCTTCCAAAGTTTCGAAATTTAGAACTTCACAACTTGTAGCTTATTTCTGGTGTCTCTTCTCCTTTACTTATGCTGCTACTAGTTATGGTTGTTATTGTTCCTATGGTAGCTGTAATACAATAATAGAAAAAAAAAAGTAATAATAATTCAAGAACACAAGAAACTAATAAACTAAAGAAACCCAAGAAATTCAAAGCCAAGAAAAATATGCCGCTTTCAACATTAAACGACAGAGAGGAGTTTTTCTAGAATTAAATTGAAAAGAAGGAAAGAAAAGGTAATGTATGTAAATGGTGGTTGTGTAATAACCAATGTCAGCATCTAGAAATTTAGTCTGACTATGGAGGAAACTCTCCCTAACAAAGGAATTCTAGAAACACTAACAAGAAAAGGGAAGAGCTTGGCCTTTTATATAGTTGTTAACAAAGTTGAAACCCTAAACAAGCCATAACCCTAAAACACCTAATAACGTACAATAACCTAAGAGTGTACATTAACCCTAAAGGCATGATTGGCATGCCCATAACCGGTCGTCATGCATGAGGCCATGCATATGGGCATGACACTACGCACCTATGACCCTAGGTAGGTAGGTACGTAGGTACGTAGGTGGGTGGGTCCTAGGTAAATACGTAGGTATGTAGGTTTTAAAACCTACCAACCTACCTACCTATGGTTATGTACGATGTACATAACTACTAAAATAGATTTATTTATTTATTTATTTATTTATTCCAAAATATGATTAATATGCCATGTGGTAATTTTTTATTGTGCATTGTGTCACAATTTTTCAGACCATCAAACCATCATTAATAATCATAATGAACAATGGAGATTCTTATGTCAAAAAATCTTCATAGTGCCACGTGTCAAATTTTAATAGATGGATGACAATCAATGATGTTAACATGACATCATAGGTGAAATTATAATGGGGTTGCATAATAATTAAAAATGAATTGTTTTGATAAAGTTGCAATGAATTGCACCATACATACAATGAATTATAACTCTGTAACTCATGCAACCTATCTGTTTGCACCCATAGCATATAAATACAATTGAGTTGCAAAGCAAGTTACAAAACGCTCATTTTTCTCATAATGCATGGTGGTAATTCCTCCTATTTGGTTGCCACCAGATGAGTTTCAACATTTGCTCCATGTTGAATTTCATAGTTTGGTGTCAAATTCAGCTTCTTGTTGAAAAATTATGTAATTACATGGAAAGATGGTTGAAATACCTCCTATTTGGTGGCCACCAAATGTTGTTCCCCCCCCCCCCAAATGCGTTTTGAATTAAGTCCAAAATTAAAGTTAAAGTCTAAAATTAATTAAATATGTGTTACCATTCGCAACAACTTCAACAATACTCAAAACTTTCTTTTAGCCGCACCAATTTCACTACACATTTAAATCATAACATAAGAAAAAAACTACCAAATCGAATACAAAATGGAAAACCTTGCAGCAAAACCAAAACAATTCAAACCAAAATGCATTAAAATCAAGCAGTCGCTCAATTCCAGACACATTTTTAAAAAAATTTGGAAAAAATAAACAAACATGTTTAAATTGGGTGGCCGCCTAATTCTAACCACAAAACAATTTGACCTTGAAAGAGAACAATAGCTTTAGAATCAAGTAGCCATCCAATTCTAATCAGGCACCCCATTCTCACCACCAAACAAAAAAACATTAAAAAAAACCACGAGTTTGAAGGCATGGGACAACTAATTCTAACCACCCAATAAAACAACATTTAAAGAAAAAATTAGGGGATTAGAATCGGGCAGTTGCCCAATTCTATTCATCCAACAAAAATATCTTTAATAGAAGGAACACAACATGTTTAGAATCTTGCAGCCGCCCAATTCAAACCACCCAACAAAAAACTTGAAAAAGAAAGAAAGAATGGGATTATAAACATTCAAAAAGGAGAAAATCAAGAGG
>Ga0116231_10010718_pt1 | contig 14538 bp, 11 predicted proteins | sample S1TSphgellanicum_2_FD_89695 | JGI IMG/M metagenome (GOLD analysis project Ga0116231, IMG submission 89695) | Host-associated microbial communities from peat moss isolated from Minnesota, USA - S1T2_Fd - Sphagnum magellanicum MG | ecosystem: Host-associated > Plants > Peat moss > Unclassified...
AGGGTAGGGTTGCATCCACAATGTTTATCCTAGGTTGCTTCATACCCAAGCCCAAGAACAACATCCCCTTGTGATATGTCCTTCCCAACATCAAAATCTGACATAATTAGAATCAGTCAGTCAGCCTAGAGGCACCTCACAAATCTGTAAGGTAAGGTGCCTAGGACAGCCAGAGAAAGATATGCAAATACAAAGGAAATATTTTCAATTAGGTCTTTATGTGTGAAATCTGATATTTTTAATTAACTCTCACTTGTGGAAAAAGAAAACACCACTCACTCCTTGAGTTGTCCCAACAAATTGTGAAAATTGTTCCACGATTCATCAAGTAACAAGAAGAGTGCCACGGTGAACCAGCACCCACTAGCACACCATCCACTGGATGCCCTTTATAACTCAGTTGTGGATGAACCTCAACTGAGTTAATCTTCGGTTTCACCTTGCTAACCAATTTTGTAAGAAGAGGGTCGGAAAATAGGTAACCACTAGGTAAGTAGATGGTTTGTACATATCTAAGGGCTGTATTTACTACCTACCTACTAAAACCCACTTGTGGGTTATTAATAGGTAGGTAAAAACAAAAAACAACTGAGCTAACCACCATGGTTAGCTAGGGAACTGGAACCCAACAGAAAACTGTTTCCTGACCACTGACCATTCATCCTTAATGGTGCAATAGTGGGTGCTGGTTCATGGTGGCCCTATTGAAGTTATGAGAATTTCTTTCTTTGGATGGTGATCTAGGGTTGTAAGGATACCTTGAATTTCTTTACTGGTTTTTTAATCTAGTAGCTTGTGTTGCATCATGTGCATGTAGAAGAAATCAACCTGACAACTGGAAACTTTGTTATTTTAGCCCCTCTGCCCACGGTCCACCTATCTTGCCGTCCCTAGAGCCAACCAAGCTGGATTGACTAAATGTTCTCGGAATGCTAAAATTGGCTGTCTGGAACCTTCTGTCAACAAAGTTGCATGCTTTTTGATCCCTTTGGTTTGAGCAAGGTCAAGTTATAAAGGACATTTCCACCGATTGATTGTGTATTCGATCAATCAATCTGGGTGTAAAAGAAGATTTTCTGAAGATTTTCTTGTTTTGATAACACACAAAATGTCATGGCCACTTGAATTCTGCATCTAGTGGAGTCCACTCATCCCTATTGCAAGTTCTGTGTGAGAAACCGACTCCTTCACCTCCAGATTCATTGCAAAACCTTTTATGTTGAATAAATTGGCTATCCAGGATGTAGATTCTTAGTTTGTCACTTTTGGGGGTTTCATTTATACATTTTTGGTCCCGTAGTTTTGTGAAATCAGAGACTTCATGAGCCAACTTTTATGTAGGTTCTTAGTTCATTGTTTGTTTGAAGGTATCCTTGTCTTTTCAAAGCAGTGTTGGGTGAGTAGGTTCTTTGTCCACTATGTATTGGGTAAATAAATTCTAGTGCCTATTATTCATTGGAGCTAGTTTAGCTAAGTAGCTTTAGATTCCATAAGTTGTCCACAACTCTGAAATCTATTTTGCTGATTTCCAAATACAAAGGCATGGAAAGGTGGTTTTTCATTTTTGTTTTTATTTTTTTTTAAATTTCAACTCCAGAGAAAATTTTCAAAACCTTTTGCACCAATTTGCATCCCATTAATTAAATTTCAATATGAACGTAATTGAATCAGATTTCAATTCAAGTTGCATGCAATGTCATTCAATATTTTCATTTGAATGGAACTTTATTTTTATTTTTAAAAAAATTCATCAATTCATTCATCCTCACTAGTAGTGTGCAATAACAGAGAACCCAAGTGAATAAATATGTACCCTAACCATCTAAAATTGTTTTTGTGTGACGCTTCTTTCTATTGTCGTTAATTTGAAGTGCTCAAGTTTGCAATGATTGTTGCACAATTTATTTTTTCATCACTTGCTAATAGGTTGCACTTTTATGTTTATTACATTGACAATATGCCCCCAATTTTTACATTACCTTTACCCACTTATATCCTTAAGGCTAGTGGGAAAGCCTTACATCATGAACAAGATAAATGTTCATAATTTACCTTTACTTTGATTGATATATTTGCAAAGCCATTGTATGTTAATTTAGTTTATACACATAGTTTGAAATTTACATTTACCCTTATCTGACCTTAGTATATTAAAACATATATACCCACTATTGTCTACTAGGAATTTTTTCAACCAAAGTGGATCATCCCTAGGAAGACTTTTCCAAATTTGGCTATAAACCAAGTATGAAATACAAATCTTTAGTCATCCTTTTTTTTGGTTTGCTACACACTAAGAATCAAATATAGAATTTTAACCATTTTCATTTCTTTTTAGTTTTTGGAAATTAAATTTTTTTCAATATTACTTCACTTTCTAATTTTTATTTCTTACTTTCACTTTTTGGCTAAATATTACCAATAGAAAAAGGCTAATGCCAACACATCAATGGCTACAAGTTACAATTGTAAACTTGTAGCTCTCCATATTAGTTAATCTAGAAGCTAACCAAACATTTAAAGTTTAAACCATGGAAAATCTCATAGTGTTTTTGCCTCTAGCAAAAGCCTTTTTTCTTTCAAAAATTCATAAGTACAAAAAAGTGGTTGTATTTTATTTATTAAAAAGAAGAAAATTAAAATTAAAATTTACTTAATATCATACCCAACTTTTACATATGTTAAAATTCCAATGCATTTTATTACTGATTCACCAATTATTAAAAAATACCCTATATTGACTTTTATGTAATTTTAAAATTCAATGATGCATTTTCATTCAAGTTTGGTAAGGAGGAAAATCAAAAATAAAATTGTTTGGGATCAAATCCAAATGTTATATATGTCACATATGCTATTGTGAAAACACTACATTATGAATTATTAATTTGCATGACATTTGCATATGTGTATAACAAGTGGTCAACAATTATGAATCTTAGTAATTTAATTGTGTCGTTTGGAAATTTTCTTGTTATTGACATTTGAATTGTATATTGGCAATTAGGAGTGGATGACGGACCTCTAAATTCTTCCCAAGGCTTGAGGATGAACTCCTAAAGGGCAATAGTGGAAAGAAGAAAAAGGGGTGTGTAGGAGCTTTGGGATGAAAAGTAGGACAATGCAACAAGTTTTATAGCACCTTAGGACAAGTCACTTTGACAAGCTAAACAATGCAAGTGATTATTAGAAATGGAATTAACTTTGAATCATGGACTTGTCTTTAATTCATTATATTTGCAAGGTTTGGATTAAGAAATAGGCCACCACCCTTTTCCCTATAATATACTTTGGACCTTCCTATCAAGAATACATTGAAATGACTTTTTATCCTTTGAAACTCCCAACATGAATTTCACAACTTTGTGGGCTCATAACTTTTTCATATGAGTTCTAATCGAAGAACTTCCATCGATAAAGTTGTAACCCTTGACAAGATCTTTTCAACACCATGTTATATGTTTTTATCAAATGTCATTTGATTTCCATTTTTCAGGTTTTAGTGGTCAGAAGTTCAATTGTTAATTTGGTTCACGACCCTTCTTTTGGCCATAATTCCTAACTTTTAACTCCTAGCTCCAAATGGAAAATTATTCATTTTTAATATTTAATTTTGAGAACTTTCTAATGTTCTAAAGGAATTTTTTATTTGTATAAAGTTTACCCCCTACATTTTTACCCCATTCAAGTTCAAGACTTCCAATTCTCAAAGTGTGAGTTCATCCCAAGAATCTTAATCTTAAAAATGATTATTTTCACTCCTTCAATGTTTTAAGCCTTTTTTTTGGTTTAATTTTTTCTTGACTCATTTCCTCTTTGCCTTGCTTTAACCTTGGTTGTGAGCCCAAAACTAGGGTTACAACAATGGACATGTATATTTTTATTAAAATCCAATGATGATTGTTTATGAATATGTGTTGAAGGCATTTTTGTATGAATTTACATGTGGTTTTCATGATATTATGTATGTATTTTGTTCAAATCTTAACAACTATAATTATTCAACATATAATATTTGCATAACAATTTTTAAATGTTGGTTATTTAATCATTCATTTTTTAAAAATGATATTTTCATTTGTTTTAGTGAATTGGATGTCTTCATGCCAATGATGGGAAATATTTTAATCATTAAGGTCATTATTTAAATTAGTAGTTATTCTAATCTTTTTGTTCATTTTAATTTAATTTGGTTTTCTTGTTTTCTTTTGGAAGAATAATGTGTAAATTGGTTGTTCTTAGGTCAAATGGGTGCATTGACAATGATGTTTTACTTACACTGTATTGAAAAAAGTTTTGTCATTTTAAAATCTCAATGATATTTTTATGAAATCAACTTTATTTATGTTTAAAATATGAATATTTCATAAAATATGAGTCCATCAAATGAATGTAAAGTTGATAACGTTACATATATATTGTGCATGTTAAGTGGTACACCATCATGTGGTTGTTTCAAGTTTATAATCAAGTGGTGAAATGTTTATCCTTGAACTTTGAAATATGTGAAATAAAAAGTAGGGGTAAATGGTAGACTTGATACATTTATTCATTACCTTATGAGTAATGTTCATCCTCTTAAATTCTTAATACTCAATACATGCAAACATATATAGGGGATGCACATTACTCATAAGGTTCCTTCAAAATGATGAATCTTACATGTAATATGCCTCCTCTTTTTTTTTCCTAAATCAAAGTTATCCATTGACCAAGTCAAAATATACTACCTAATGATTTTTTTAATACTTGGTAATGAATAAACAAGGTTGTTTCAAAAATTTATATTATATGTTTGGCTCCCACCTTTCACTAAACTTTCATTCCTAAAATCGTCCTATTTTTAGTTTTTACCTTACATTTTTTTATTATTGAATCTAGGTATTTTTAAAATATCATTAACATCAAAGGTCATGATGAAGCATGTAAAAGAACTTGTTGTTTAATTTCAAATTCTAATTATATTCCAAGAAATATAGATATTTGAATTATTTCAAAATCAGATGATTATCAAAAACCATAGGGTTATTATCATGAACATCATGTTTGAAGATTGATAATGGCTTTAAGTAAGAATTTGTTCACAACTATTGAACATCCACATTATTTTCATAACAATTATTAGGGGTTTATCATTTAATTAATCATTTAATTCAAGAAAGATATTTAATCAATTGGAAATCCTCATGCCAATAATTGGAAATATTTTAATCATTAGGGTACGTCATTGTTGAAATTAATAATTATACCAATTTTTTTCATTTGGTTTTAATGTGTGACAATTTAGTTTGGATTTGTTTCTTTCCTTTTGGAAAAATAATATGTAATTTGGTTGTTGTTAGGTTGGATGGGTGTATTATTTTTACTTACATCAGGTTTTGTCATTCTAAAATTCCAATGATTTTTTAAAAAGTTGACCTTACATATTTTTTAGATATAAATACCTCATAATATTATGAATCCATAAGTGAATGTAAATTTGATAATGCGACACAATATTGTGTGTGTTAAGTGGTACATAGGCATGTGGTTGTTTCAAGTTTATGATCAAGTGGTCAAATGCTTATACTTGAACTTTGAAGTATGTGAAATAGAAAGTAGGGGTCAATGATAATCATTATATATTGATGTTAAATGTTTTGGAAGAATTTGATTATGGTATGTGATGATGATATTATAAGTTTTTCTATATGTATATTATTGGTATGACTTTTTAAGGTAAATTTTATAGGGTTATGTTTTGTAAATGTTTTTTTTAATGAATTCATTAATCAATTTAAAAAGAATTAGGTGGGTGCATAGAATCATCTTGTTGAATACATTGGAAATAAATTAATATAACACAAATCAAATCATGTCACATATAACATGCAAACATTAAGAGAGGAGGCACATTACTTATAAGGTTCTTTCAAAATGAATAATTTTACGTGTAAGATGCCTCCTGATCCCCTTTTTTCTTTTTAAAAATTATTGTCCATTGACAAAATCAAAATATACTAATTAGTTATTTACATTTGCAATATTGTGAATTTGTCACTTTGAAAATAATTCACATTGCAATATAATTTTATTGGTTGAATATTGATGACAACATGCACATGTAATTATTTTAAGATCTAATGTGTTATGGTTTATATATGTGCTTTAGAATATAAAAAAAAATTTATTTTGTGCAATGAGATGTAATTTTTTAAAAACTTATAAGTGTGAAAATGAATTATTTATTCTGTGACACATACAAAACATTAAGAAATCATATATGAAATTATAGCATGTTGCAAGATTTACTTAACTCTTTTAAATATTACAACTTTTTTTGGGGTCAACTAGGTGCATCCAATTTGCAATTGATAAAAAATTCCTTTCAATTTTAACACATTGTTTTTATTTTTAATTCACATTGTCACAACCCTAACCCTATGGGCTCACAACCAAGGCAAGGGCATGGATAAAGTGCAGGCCAAGAATGCAACCCGAAAGTCACATTCACACTCCTAAGAGTGCGAAAATGTGCGAAAATGAACCCACACACTCCCAATTGGACTCTCACCTTGAGAATTGAAATCCCAATGGACTCTTGAATTTTCAAATAAAAAGATTTGAAGGGTCAAAACTCATTGGATTGAAAAGTTCATTATACAATTGGAAAGTTCTTGGGACTTAAATGTTTAAAATGGGTTTGCATAATTCATTTGAATACTTAAAACACAATTTATGGCCGAAAAAGGGCCAAAAGTCAAAGTGTCAATTTGACTCCCGACCACTAAAAGTCAAGAATTGCCTTGATTTACATGCATGCATGTTGTGTGTCACATATCGTTAGAAAGCTCTTAACGAAAGTTACAACTTTGCTTTAAAGCTCATGTCAATTGGATGTCTGCATAAGAAATTATGAGCCTCCAAAGTGCCCAAATTCCCAAATTTAGAAATTTTGAGACTCCTAACTTAGGAGTCTTGGGAAAATGACATTTGGGTGCAATCCCATGGATAGTCATAGAAAAAATCCTAAAACATAACATTTCATATTTTTGTGTATGGAGGTTAATGATGGGAGTTGGGTTTTTTTTGGGGAAACAATATGTGGTGCACCCCCAAACTCCTTGAAAGAGTTAAGTGCAAGTTCAAAAATGAAAGCAATGGAAGAAGAAGGAGTTGGGGTATGCTCCCTAATTCGTAGCACTTTGAAGGTAAAAAGAGCATGTTAAAACTCCGAAATGAAGATTAAAACGAGTGACAAGTGGATTAATTATTTATATGCACTTGCACAAACTAAACAACAAGTTGGTTAATGCACAATTGAAACACTTTTGGTGCACAGATTGACCACGAACATACATGGACTCAAAAGATTCACCACGGCCTGGATTTGGAAGAAGCCACCACCTTTTGCTTTATAGTCTTTAGAAAATGATATAAAAAATAGATATGTCCCATAGCAAGGCAACTTTCAAAACCCCCATGAAGACTAGCCAAATACTATTGAAAACATAACACATCACACACTTGCAAATGATTTCATATATCTTCCCCTTTGTTGCCTTTTGAGGTAAGTTATATTCAATAACATAATTTCAATGTCAACGTTCCATTACATCATTAAAAGACAAAGATCCAATTAACTACAAGATCAATAATGATTTCAAATTAGCTTTGAATGCTTGAAACCCATTGCTTCAAAACATATATCACAATTTGACCATAAGTTGCATTTTAATCGCATGTTCCAACTGCATAATTCCATCCATGTACAATGAGGTTAAACCAACAAACCAAAATCAATAACATTCTATATTTTCAATCTTCCTATCACAAGCACAAAAACTACTAAAACAATATGAATTCTTAAAGACATGAACCAACCATGACAAAATTATGCTTAATTTGGAGTTCAAACATGAAACAAAAAAACTAAAGACAAGAAATCAAAGTGTGCAAGATATAGATTCAAACATGGTTCTATTATGAAAATATGAAAAAAAATAACATGGTTAAGGTGCAAGGTTATACCCAAAATTGGTGTTGAATAGACTAAATGTAACATGAGGAAAATTATTTCTATTTATACATTGTTAAGTACTTAGTTGAAGGGAAAATGCTTCAAAATATTTCAAAAGATTTCAAAAGGTCTCAAATTAACTCAAAATATTTTTAAATATCTAAAATGAATACAATATTGCATATATTCTACCTTCGAAATATCAAATGATCCACATAAAGTTGCATCAAAGGAGATTATAATAAACCATTTGAAAACATCATTCATGGCAAGACTTGTATTCAATAAAAAATGAAAATTTGTAAAAAAACATGACTTATTATTTATTGTAAAATGTAGAATGCATTATCATGGATGTATTAACAATTACATTGTAGAGCTTGTGATTATAGTTCACAAATTTGATAGTTGCATCAACTATTGTTGAAATGGTCCATGTACAATTCAATGTGCTATGATCTTAACATTAGGCTCCAAGGTGTCACAACCCTAAAACATTATTAACCATAATTCATTTAAGTTTTGGGTGAAAACATTTTACATGAAACCCATTTCAAACACTTTTGGAATTAGATAATATTATAAAATGTTCAATACAATTGCTCCAAAAATGTAAATGCATTTAATTTTGAGTTTCAATTTGCATGTTTGGGCCTCATAATTTTGAAATTTAGAAAACTAGTGTTATACAATTTATTTGAAATAAACTTGGGCTTTGTGGTCCTCTACACTAATGTGACAATTTAATGAACCAAAAAAAAGGCCTAATCATTTTCTTTGTTCTTTGTGAAAGGGTTTACTTTTTTCCATGTCTCATGATGTGTTAAACCTAAAGTTTTTATTGACATAAATTGGAGTGACCTCTCAATTCTTGCCATGTTTGTTTCAATTTGGCATGAACTAACATTACCATTGCTTTTCAAGTGTGTTTTGTGAACAACAATCATAGGGTTATGTGCACACATTTTCATGTTAACTTTTAAATTGTTAATATGGAATTTTTTTCTGCAATTTCATAAAATTATGCAATTTTTAAAAAATTTTGGACAATATTCCTAGTAAAGATGAATTTCAATAAAGGTAAAGTTAGTGCATGCCAACTCAAACAATCAAAAATCAAAGCCATATTTTAAAAACTCACATTTATCATAATCAAGTTCAATGTTGTTGAATGCAAGATCAATATGAATATGAGTGTATTAGTTTGCACCTTAGTGCATTAGAAAGCAAATCACAAACTAAAACTAGAAGATAGAAGCTCAAGTGTACTAGCTTGCACATCCATGCATTAGGAAACAAACAATTGACCAGAACTAAGAGGTCAAGCAAATATAAAGTTTGCAAGCAATAATCATACAAATAATATGAAAAGATGTCAATAAAATTACATTCACAAGCAAAGATCATGCAAGATGATTTGAGAAGATTCCACAAAATTTGCAAACAATGATGATGCAAAATGATATGAGAATGTATCAATAAAATTGTATAGAAATCATAGACAATGATTGTTTAAAATGATCCAAAAAAAGACTACATAAAATTTACAAGGTCATGCAAGATGATATGAGACAATTTCAATAACCACAAAACTTGCAAGCTATGACCATGCAAAATGATATGAAAAAAAGATGCCAATAAAACTACGAAATTTGCAAGTGATAATACTATAAGATGTCAATAAAATTGTACATAATTTTCAAGCACTACTCATGTAAGATGATCTAAAAAGATGTTAACAAAGTGCATGAAATGTGTAATTAATAACACTCTAATTTTCATTGTCATTGGAATGTACATGGGTAAATATCATATGTAAGTAGATAGGTAATATAAGTGGGTACTATGTAAGTAGGTAAGGTATTTGGTGGTTGTTGGGTGAGTACCTAGGGTTGGGTGATTTTTTACTTTTATGAAGAATCATAAGTTCTTGTTCTTAAATAAAAAAGAATTGCTTTGGTTTCAGTTCTAAGTAATCAATTAAAACTATCCTAAGTTTGGTTCCACACATAAATGGAACTAGAAATTTGATTTTGGTTTTGAAAATTAGACCTAGTTTTGATCTATTTCTTACTAACCTGAATCAAAACATACAATTAACTATTGAGTATTCTCCTGGTAATCCAATTCTATTCACTTCTTTTTCTAAGATATTTATCTTCATTTATGTTCCAATTTCGCACACAAACAAAGCAAGGGCACCTGGTTTTGGGTCCAATTCTTAAAAATTAGATCTGAGTCCAATTCTAGTTCGCACTCTGAAAGTCAGACCTAAATTATTGTTCTGAAAATCCACCCAACACTAACATATATCATACACATGTGAACAGTCTAGTACATAGCTCACCGCCATAGCAAGTTGTGGGACATGAAGTCAATGAAAAAAATGTTTGCTATCCACATACCATCCATATCCTGCATGGTCTGCTAATGGGTGCTGGTTCATTGTTCCCTCTAGCCATCATGTTGAATGCTGCGCATATGTAGTTATCAGCCAACACAAGCAAAATTGTGGGAACTTAGTGTTTTCCCAATCATTGGTGACAAGCATTCACTAGGCCCTTGCCCCTCCTAATAGCAATTAGAAAATGTTCAGCTCCGACAGAAATAACTACTATCTTTGAAGCTAGGCAGTTGGGAATGGAGCGTTATTATCTTTAATTTGACCAAAACTTTTCCATAGCTTCTCAGTCTGATACCACAAGAAAGCATGAAAGGGAACCAAAAACTAAAATGCAGGACATAAACAAGAGTTCTTGCATTGAAGACAACTTGATACATATAGGCAGCTAGTGAAGACATCAAGCTGTATGATTGATTGAGCATTTCGAGTTTCTTGTCATTAATTATGAAGCCAGAGAAAAACTTAATGGAAGACAAGACAATCCATATGGAAGGTCTAATGGCTGTATCATATCTGCAAGGAGGTTTCAAATATCAAGTATTACATTATGAATGGTCAATATGATTCGATAATGAACCCCATAATTGTGGCTCCCTGATTCCTTTAAGTAGCTTGAAAATCCATTGAAAGTACAGTTGTCATTGAAATTCATTCATTTTATTGGCTTATGTCAAAAGTTGTTTCCCATAGATTGGCACTTACTTGAACTTTCTTAAATATTTCTTTCCCAAGGTAGAATTTTGTATCACACAAATGAATGGATTCATTGGGAAGAAAAAGGCACCCATAACAACCCCAGAACAAAAAAGGGGAGAGCAAGAAAGTGCACAAGCAAAAGCTCTAACTAATGCAACCTCTGGGGAGACCAAAGCTAGAACTTCGAACCCCTCCATTTGACAAGTTCAAAAACAGTTGAAGGACTTGGAAGTTGGGAGGGAATTTGGAGTACTTGTACACACACAAATCAAAAGAGTAGATGCCCAGTTTGTTTCTTGTAGTGGGTGTAGGGTGGGTACTATGTTCTGATTAGCTTTCAATTGTCTGAGTAACAGGTAGAAGGTAATAAAACTCAGAACCTTTTGAAATGATCAGTTAATGCCATCAGGAGCACATCCCCCCATGTCTTGTTTCTGCCCCAAGAACACACACATACATACTCTCATAGTTGTGTAATTAGCACACATAACAAAGTCATGATCTATAAATGTGGTGATAATGATTTTACTTTCTGATTGCAACTAAATTTGATTGTTAAAGCACATTGAAAATTGATATTATTGTGATAGCAAATTTGTTCTATAATCTAGGTTCTAGAAAAGCAATGTGGTATCCCCCATCACTCCGACTGTTACAACTTTTCAATGCTTGGATGTAACTTAAACAAGCACCAAAGTGGACATCATCATCATCATCATTGGTTGTTATACTTAAAACAAATTCGAAAAGCCCATTGAATGCAAAAGATCACCAAATCAATCATGATTAAGGGGAGCTTTATGAGGCAAAACAACACTCCCAAATCATAACTTCTAAGTTTTGATTGGGATCTTCCTTGGGACTTGTTAAGATGTAACCATGCTTGGATGTTACGTGAATATGGAAGGCAAATTGGCATAGCAAACTTTTGTTTTTGGGTGCCAAATTTTCTTAAAAATTGCAGCAAATTCTGTCTGTGATAGTCGGGTTTCTTGACAATGGATTTCTGACTCTTGGGACTATCTACCTAACACAATCCCCTAAGGTTGCATTAGTACTATTGTTGCAGCATCTGATGAGTACAGAAGCTGGTGGGGGACGGGAAGTGGGGGGTGCGAGAATTTGCCAGTAAATATGTGACTACTAACAGTCTGCCATATTTGATTTTTTTCTCATTTCCAGTTATGGGTCTTCAACAAATAATACCCATAAACTTGCAAGTTGCAAGACCTATAGTATTGGGACTGAAAAATTATCCATTTTCTCAAGTGCTCTTTCCACAGAACTCTGTAACTAACAATTTATATGAGAGAAAATAAGTCCGACAATTCACAAATAAAATCAGAGTAGGCTCAATTGTTGTGTTCTTTATTAATTTTGTTTCCTAGACAGCCAGATGGGCTCTCTGGTTGATTCCCTGACTCCCAAGTCAGCCCTGATTGGCAGTATGGGGGGAATAATAATATGAACATAGAAGAATGTGGAAACCAAAGCACTGCATGCCACTGGACCTGGGACATTACGTTACCATAGATGGTCAAATACAGGAGGCATTCCTTTTCAAGGTCAAATGGAAGTGAGGGATTAGAGTTATCCGTAAAGTCAGGCGATTAGGGGGCTACAGCAGCTAGTTTCGGCTTCAGAGGGCATCAAACACAGACCTAGCAGTGAAAATGTTACAAATGGAAACAACTGGGACCCAAACTAGTTTTTCCACCAATTTTTGTTGGTATACTGAGTTTCATCATGTGTTTCCTTTTTCTAGAGCGCCTGCACTGCTGCAACATATATTTTCACTGCTCCTACCTGTATAACTACTATAATTACATTCGAACCTCGTGCATTAAATGCCCAGTTTCAGCATTTCATACCCAGATTTAATAAAATTTCCTTACTTTGCGGATACCACTGAAGGGGGGATAGAGGCCGAAAGCAGAGGGGATAGGGGGTGAAACTGAGAGTCACTTTACAGATAACTCTATTTTGAAAGACACCAACATGGCGAAAGAAAAGCTTTGTCACTGGTTGAAGTCAGTGGGATTGAAAGTTTAAAGGGCATTTCATCACATTGAAAATACTCTATGACTACAAGATGGGCTTAGTGAACACAAAGGAAATTAACCTATCAAGTCATGAGCATGGACTTTCATCAATTCGGTCATGAGAATGGACTTCCATCACTTCCCAACAATACAAATTAGTACCTATGAACCTTATCTACAACACCAATTTCAGAGAAAAAAGATTCCTAACAATGCCATGCAACCTAGTTTGCCATGCCTTGACCTTCCTATGGTAAGCAATTGTTGCATACAAATTCCTTTTTGAAGAAAACACAAGCCTTGAGAACAACACCCTTAACTTTGCTACCAATTTTTATGTACACAAGTTAAACATCTATTATAGTTTCCAATAATCTTAAGGTGAATAAATTTTTCATGCTTCAATAAATTTAGAAGCTGCTAGGTTGGTGCTATATTTCCTTTCTGGTATAGTTCAAAGAATATGAATTAAGACCTATGCTCCACATCCATTGAGGTAGAAAATTCATGATAATTGTTAATGCCATCTAATTCAAATGATGAATTGAGAAGTTTACTGTTAGTCTTTTCTTCACAAAAGAAAAATCCTTAACACTTCTTAGTTTATCATGTACCCAGGCAAATTGGGTCGTGGAAATTGGGCTAAAGGGTATTTTGGATTACAGCATTCTCTTTCTAGCTCTCATTGTCACGATCCCCTTAAAGCAAACCTCTAACAATGCACACCTTGCAAAGAAGTTCTATGTTCCTTGAAAAGGAAGTGGTAAGCACAAGAAAAATGCAATTGACTTCTAGAAGTTGTCAAACCTTTTTCCCTTACCCGCATACATCACCACCCAAATACATAAAAAGTGGACATGCAATGCTTAAAACAACAATAAGCTCATTTCTATATGGAATTTGATAATACCCATAGACATTAACTATTGGACGTCCATCTATTTTATAAAAATAAATATAGTGAGTTTCCTTTGGATGACCAAGCAATAGTAGCTAGCGCAACTTTAGGCTAAATTCAAGCCCTTTGAGTTTGACCCCTTTTAGAACCCTTTGAAAAATTCTCTCAAATGTATGTGTTGTTGTTATGTGTGAGATTCATGCCAATGCTTTGAGAAGGGGAGAAAAGGAAGGGGAGAGAGAGAGAGAGAGAGAGGGAGAAGGGATTAGAGTTGATGATTGATGAAGGCAAAAAACTTAAAGAAAGAGAGACAAAGAGAAAGAGACAGAGCTTTTGAGTATGAAAACACAAGCATTTGAATACTTGAATTGGGCGTTAGGTGTCTTTTTTTCCCTGAAGTAAAGGGGAGTAATACAGAGTGGGGGGGGGGGGGGGGGGGGGGGGGTCTTTTTTTGTTTTTTGGTGTTTTTTTTTGCAAAGGGACCTTTTGTCAGCACGG
>Ga0116231_10010720_pt1 | contig 14535 bp, 11 predicted proteins | sample S1TSphgellanicum_2_FD_89695 | JGI IMG/M metagenome (GOLD analysis project Ga0116231, IMG submission 89695) | Host-associated microbial communities from peat moss isolated from Minnesota, USA - S1T2_Fd - Sphagnum magellanicum MG | ecosystem: Host-associated > Plants > Peat moss > Unclassified...
CGAAGACGGTGAAGCAGGGGATGGCGGAGCCGGCGGGCTTTTTACCCACGGAATGGATGCCTATGTCGATGGCGTTCACCGGCGGCAAGCTGTATGTGGCCACGGCCAAGGGGAAGGGAACGGGGCCGAATAACTTTGCGCAGCGGATCCCGGAAGGAACTCCCCCGAACCGGCGCCTGAAGAGCCCGACCAGTTATATCGGGACGCTGCTCTATGGCTCGCTGGCGACGCTGGACGCGGCGGAGTTGGAGAAAGAGCTTCCGCGCTGGACCTCGGTGGTGCTGGAGTCGAACCGGATGAAGGCGGCGCGGGAGACGATTGCGTTCGCCGGCGGAAAGCCCGACCGGATCAAGCATGTGATTTATATCATCAAGGAAAATCGGACTTACGACCAGATATTGGGAGACTTAGCCAAAGATGGGAAAAGAGTTGGCAACGGCGACCCGACCTTGACCATGTATGGCGAGGCGATTACGCCCAATGAGCATAAGCTGGCGCTGCAGTTTGGGGTGCTGGATAACTTCTTCGATTCGGGGGAAGTTTCGGGCGACGGGCATGTCTGGTCCACGGCGGCGATTGGGACCGATTATCTGGAAAAGACCTGGCAGCAGAGTTATCGCGGTTCAGAACGCACTTACGACTACGAGGGCGTGGTGGCGGAGGGGTATCCGCTGCTGCAGAAGATTGCGGATGTGAATGAGCCGGGGAGCGGGTATCTGTGGGGCGATCTGGCGGCGCATCACAAGACGTATTACCATTTTGGCGAATTCATTTCTTCCACGTTCTGCGATGAGAAGAAGACGGCTAATCCGCAGCAGGGGCCGATGCTCGAAGGGCGCGACTGTTCGACGAAGTCGATTGCGCCGGGCGCGGCGATTCCCGCGGAGTGGGGCGGGGGCGTGAATACGTGGCCGTGGCCGATCCCGCTGATGGCTTCTAACATTGCGACCAAGCCGGAGTTAGTGGGGCACTTTGCGCAGGAAGCGCCGGACTTCAATCTGCTGGTTCCGGATCAGATTCGCGTGAATATCTTCGAGCGGCATCTGAAGCAGTGGGTTGCGGACCGCGAGGGCGGCAAAGACACGATGCCCAACTTTGTGATGCTGCGGCTGGCCAACGATCACACCGCTGGGACGAGGCCCGGGGGGCCTACGCCAAGCTCTTCGGTGGCGGATAACGACCTGGCCGTGGGGCGGGCTGTGGAGGCCATTTCGCATTCGCCGTTCTGGGATGACACGGCGTTTTTCATCCTGGAAGACGATGCGCAGAATGGCGGCGATCACGTGGACGCGCATCGCAGCGTGGCGCTGGTGGTGAGTAAGTATGCGCCCCGCGCGGCCGATGGGGGGACGTATATCGACAGCCATTTCTATTCCACGGTGAGCGTGGTGCGGACCATGGAAACGCTGCTGGGGCTGCCTCCGATGAACAACAACGATGCGTTCAGTTCGCTGATTGGTTCGCTGTTTACGGGAGCCGGCGATCAGACTCCGTACGATGCCGACTACTCCAATCGCGACAATGGATTGATCTACGCGGGGAATGCGAAGACGGCGGCGGGGGCGAAGGAGAGCATGAAGATGGATTTTCGCCATGCGGACCGGGCCGATGCGCAGAAGCTGAACGTGATTCTTTGGAAGGATGCGAAGGGCGACGCACCGGTGCCGCAGCCCTTGACCGTGCGGCATAAGAAGACGAAGGATGCGGACGACGACTAGCGCTGTCCGGTCCCGCTTCGGTCCGCGTGAGTTTCAATGGACTCAGCTGTAGCGATCGAGCTCGTCCGCGTAGCGCGCGGTCAGCGCTTCCACGTAGTCTTCCGCGCCCCATTCCTCGTTGATCTCAGGCATATCGAGCAGGTTGCAGGCCGCTTCCACCACGCCGTAGGAGACCTCTTCCTCCTGCAGGAGATCGAGCAGATCGGGCAGTACGCGCAGATCCTTGCGCTTGCCGAGGCCAGCCACGGCCTCCTCGCGCGTGTCGGGATTGCCGTCGTCGAGGCGCTCCGCCAGCGCTTCGCGAATCTCCGGCGAGTCGGCATTGCTCTGCACGCCGATGCCAAAGGTGGCCCAGTCGCGGATGTCCGGATCGTTGTCCTGCATCAGCTCGAGCAGCGCGCGAATGGCCGCTGGCTCGTCGGCGAAACAGCTCAGCGCGAAGGCCACGGCAAAGCGCACATCGGGGTCGGTATTTTTGCGATGCTCCAGAATCAGCGGCACCGCGGCGGGAATGCCCAGATGTCCCAGCGCCACCAGGCAGGAGTCGATCACCTGCAAGTCCAGCTCATCTTCGAGCACGTCGGCGATGACCGCGTAGCTCTCCCGCGCGAAGACCACGTCGGGGTGCTCCTCCGTCTTGCCGAGCTGGGCCAGAATATCCACGCCCCGCCGGCGCTTGGCCGGCTGCTTGTGGCGCGCCCACTGCACGGCCTTGTCGAAGACCGGCCGTCCTGCCGCTTCGTCGCTGGCAATCGCCTGGAGTTTGCTTACCGCTTCCCAGGGACCGCCTTCGTCGTCCTCATCGTCATAATCGCCCTCGAGCGTGGCCCGAAAAAGCGCGTCGATTTCTGCAACCGTCGTCATAGTCACCATCCTCTAAGAGGATAAGCTGCGCCACTCAGGCGCGACCGTTTCCGGCTGCGAAAATCCAGCGAGTTTTCCGCATCGCACCAGGATGGTGAAGAAAAGCCGGAGAGGTTGCGTTAATCTTTCTCCAAGTGAGGTTCTTCGTGCCGCTACGTTCTTTCCGCAAGTTCTTTGTTGCCGCTGTCATTTCGATTTCTGTTGCAGGAACTGCCGCAAATGCCGCCGAAGCGCCGCAGACGCTCTCCCAGAAAATTGCCGGTCTGAATCGTAAAGACGGCCTTTTTCCGCTCGATTGGGACGCCAAAGCCGGCAGGCTCTACTTGGAAATCCCAGAAACCGACAAAGATTTTCTGCTATTGGACCAGTTGCCTTACGGCCTCGGGTCGAACGATGTGGGACTCGACCGCGGCCAACTTGGCGAGGGGCGCGTGGTGCATTTCAGCCGCGTGGGCGGCAAGGTGCTGCTGATCGCGCCCAATCTCAGTTACCGGTCGAGCGCGGCGGACCCGGCGGAGCGGATTGCGGTCACCGAATCCTTTGCCGAGTCGGTTCTGTGGGGATTCAAAGTCGAGGCGGAGGAAAAAGGCCGCCTGCTGGTGGACGCCACCGACTTCTTTCTGCGCGACGCTCATGGCGCGGCCGAACGCATCGCCGCCACGGGGCAGGGAACCTACCATGTGGACAAAGACCGCAGCGCCATCGCGCTCGACAACACCAAGAACTTCCCGAAAAACACGGAAGTCGAGGCCATGCTGACCTTCGCTTCCGAAGGCGCGCCGAAAGGCGAGTACGTCGCCTCGGTCACTCCCGACCCGCACTCGATCACGCTGCGCGAACACACCTCTCTGATCGAGCTGCCCGGCCCTGGGTACACGCCGCGGCGGTTCGATCCGCGGTCCGGTTTCTATCCCTTCGAGTATCGCGATTATTCGGTCCCGATCGATGACCGCATGGATCAGCGCTTTATCATCCGCCATCGTTTGCAGAAGAAAGACCCCGGGGCTGCCGTCTCCGAGCCGGTCAAGCCGATCGTCTACTATGTGGATCGCGGCGCGCCGGAGCCGATCCGCTCGGCGCTGGTCGAGGGCGCGAGCTGGTGGAGCGCGGCCTTTGAAGCGGCCGGATTCAAGAATGCCTTCAAGGTGGAAGTGCTGCCGGAGGGCGCCGACCCCATGGACATCCGCTACAACATGATCCAGTGGGTGCATCGGGCCACGCGCGGCTGGAGCTACGGCGAAGCGGTGACCGACCCGCGCACCGGCGAAATCATCAAAGGCCAGGTCACGCTGGGCAGCCTGCGCGCCCGGCAGGACTACAAAATCGCCGAGGCCCTGCTCGCGCCGTATCTCGACGGCCAGCCGATTCCGCCGGAGATGGAGCAGATGGTGCTGGCTCGCACACGCCAGTTGGCCGCGCACGAGGTCGGCCACACGCTAGGCCTGCAACACAATTTTGCCGCCTCGACGGTCGGCTTCGGCACCTCGGTGATGGATTATCCCCACCCGTGGATCACTCTGGACGCGACCGGCAAGCCCACGCTGGACAAGGCCTACGCCATCGGCGTCGGCGCGTGGGACAAGGCCGCCATCCGCTACGGCTATTCGGAGTTCGCGCAGCCGGAGGCTTCCGCGCTCGACGCCCTGCTCAAACAGAACCTCGCCGACGGCCTGCGCTACATAACCGACGAGGATTCGCGGCCGCTGGGCAGCGCCAATCCTTATGGGCATCTGTGGGATAACGGCCCGGATGCGCCGGCGGAACTGGAGCGCATTCTCACCATTCGCAGCGCCGCGCTGGCCCGCTTTGGCGAAAACGCCATCCGCCCCGGCGAACCCATGTCGCAACTGGAAGACACGCTGGTTCCGCTCTACCTGCTGCACCGCTACCAGACGGAAGCCGCCTCGAAGCTGATTGGCGGCCTCGATTACCGCTATGCCGTACGCGGCGATGGCGGCATGGTAAGCGCGTTGGTTGCGCCCCACGAGCAGCGCCGGGCATTGAGCGCCGTCTTGCAGACGCTGGACCCCGGCACGCTGACCCTGTCTCCCGAATTTCTGGCCATGCTGCCGCCCGTGCCGCCCGGCTATCCGAGGACGCGCGAGTCGTTCGACGGCTATACCGGGCTCACCTTCGACCCGCAGGGCGCGGTCGAATCGGCCGCGAATCTGACTGCGTCGCTGCTCTTCGAGCCGACCCGCGCCAGCCGCCTGGTGGAGTATCACGCGCGCGATTCCAGGGAGCCGAGCCTCGAAGAGGTGATCGATCAGACTTTGCAGTCCACCTGGGAGGCGCCGCGGCAGAGCGGGCTGCTCGGCCAGACGCAGTTCTCGGTCGAAACCGTCGTCCTCAAGCATCTGATGCGGCTTTCGGTCTCGCATGAGGCTTCGCCGCAGGCGCGGGCGATTGCCACGGCGAAGCTGGCCGATCTGGAAATCTGGCTCACGGACCAGGAAGAGCTGAATGTTTCGGCGGATGTGCAGGCGCATTGGGCCGCCGCTTTAGACGATATCGAGCAGTTCTGGAAGGATCCCGAGAAGTTTGCAATCGCTCCGCCGCTGCCGACGCCGCCGGGCCAGCCGATCGGCTCAGACGCGGCTCAGACCGACGATTTCGAGATCGACTAAGGCCTCACTCCGCGCCGGAAAAGTGCTCCCAGCCCTGCGATTCAAGCGGCACGAGACCTTTTTCCGTGCGCAGGGTGATGAGCCGGGTGCCTGTTTTTCGCGCGCGGATGCGGCCGACGGCGGTGACCGGGAGGCCTTCAATGCGGCGCGGGACCCTGGCCGCGGCAGGCGCGGTGAACAGCAGCTCGTAGTCCTCGCCGCCGTGCAGGGCCCGATGGAGCGTGGCTCCCGGCCCAAGCGGCAGCGCGGCGGCAAGGATCTCCGCCACTACGCCCGATTCTTCGCAGAGGTGGGCGAGATCGGTCGAGAGCCCATCGCTCAGATCCATGGCGGCCGAGGCCAGCCCGCGCTTGCGCAGCCACAGTCCCTGGGCCACGCGGGGCTGCGGATAGAGATGGGGGGCGAGTTTCCCGGCGGCAGTGGCTCCGGCAAAATCGCCAGGGGAGGCTTCGAGCGCGGCCAACTCCGCCGCCGCGCCGCCCAAAGTGCCGGTGACGTAGACGCGGTCGCCCGGCCGCGCGCCGGAGCGCAACAGCGCCTTGCCCTGGGGCACCGCGCCGGTCAGCACGATATCCGCGATGGCGATCGGGGACTCGGCCAGATCGCCGCCGGCCAGCGGAACGCGATGCAGCGCCGCGAGCGCCAGCAGGCCATCCAGAAAGCGCGTGACCCAGGCCGCCGAAGTTTGTTCGGCTACGGTCAGGCCGCGGGGCAGCCCCAGCGAGAGAAAGGCCGCGACTGGCCGCGCGCCCATGGCTGCCAGGTCGCTCAGTCCGCGCGCCAGGGTGCGATGGCCGACCGACTCCGGCGGATGCCAGTCGAGGCGAAAATGTCGCCCCTCAATGGAGAGATCCGTGGTCACCGCCAGCTCTTCCCCGGCGCGCGGACGCAGCAGGGCGCAGTCGTCACCAATGCCCAACTGCACGCGCGATTTTGGCTTGGGCCTTCCCCCGCTCCCGGACCGCGCGCGAATCGCCTGGAGCAGGGCCAGCTCTCCGGCGCCGTAGGGCTGCGCCGCGCGAGGAGCCGCGTTCGATTTTGGATCAGAAATTTGCACTCTTCATGCAGCATATCGCGCCAGGGAACGCATTTTTTGATTAGAAATTACTCAAAATGGGAAAGAATTCCTTCAAGAGCCGATAACGAAGGGAGCGAATCCGAGCCGGATTGCTCTACAATTGGAGATTAGATTCGGTCACGTCTGTTCCGTTGAAAGGGTTCTGAGCGGGGGCTCGGACCATTTCGTCATTGCTTGCAGGCCGCCTGTCCTAGTGTTTTTGCCTCGGATGGAGCGAATCTCGAGGGGATTGAATGTTCAAAAAGCGCTATTACATTCTGTTCGTTGCCAGAGATGAAGAGGATGGCACCGTGCGCAAGATTTCGCTGCCGGTCCAGTATGCGTACGGATTTGTCGCCGCCGCTCTCGTTGGAACCTTCACGATCGTTGGACTGGCCGGGTCTTACACCCGTATGTTGCTGAAAACAGAGAGCTTCAATCAGGTTCGCCAGGAGCGTGAGACACTGCGCAAAAATTACCAGCAGATGGCCGCCATCGCCCATGAGCGCGATATTCAGGTCGCGTCGCTGGGCGCTTTGGCCAGTGAAGTGACCGCCATTTACGGCTTGAAGCAGAACAAACTGACTGCCGGCGGCAAGCATGCCTCGGACTCCGCCGCGGCTTCGGCCACGCCCTCGACACTGGCCATCTCAGACGATGTGAGCCAGCAGCAGGTGAAGCTTTCGCTTGACGAGTTCTACGCGCTGCGCGCCGAGGCGCTCTCCGGACGCGTCTCCCGCGCGATCGAAGGCGGCCTCAACGCCAGCCCCGGCATCGGGTCGGGCCTGGGCGCTGGAATCGACTCTGGAGCCGGCGATTGGACGCAATTTGCCGACGCTCCCTCCATCTGGCCCATCGAAGGCAAAATCAGCTCCGGCTTTGGAGAACGGGAAGACCCCTTCAACGGCGAAGGGAAATTTCATACCGGGCTGGACATTCTGGCTCCGACCGGCACGCCGATTCGCGCCGCCGGGGATGGCGTCGTCCTCACCTCCGGCATGGCCAACGGCTACGGCCGCGAGATCGTCATCGACCACGGCCATGGGGTTCGCACGTTGTACGGGCATATGTCGGCCCTGGTGGCGATCGAGGGCCAGCGCGTGATTCGCGGACAGGTGATCGGCTACGTAGGCCAGTCCGGCCGCGCCACCTGCCCGCATCTGCACTACGAAGTCCGCATCAATAACATTCCGGTGAATCCGCACAAATACCTGCGCGGCACCTTTGCCGAGTCGGAAGCGGATAACATCGCTCCGCCGGCTCCGGCGCAAAAGAGCGCCAAGTAGCTCCGGGATTGGACTCGATGCAAAAAGAGGGACAGGCTCAGGCCTGTCCCTCTTGCGCTTCGATGTGCGAACCGTTCTATTTTCCGGTATAGATTACGTGCCAGATGGACTTCGATCCGTCGTCGGTGACGAACAGCGAACCGTCGGTGGCCACGGTCACGCCCACGGGACGCCCCCAGACATCGCCATTGGGCAGCACAAAGCCGGTGAGAAAATCCTCATACTCGCCGGTTGCGTGGCCGTCCTTCATGGGCAGCCGCACCACCTCGTAGCCGCTGCGGACCTTGCGGTTCCAGGAGCCATGCTCGGCGGCGAAGCCGTCGCCATGGTACGCGGCAGGGAACTGGCTGCCCTCGTAGAAGAGCATTTCGAGCGAGGCAAAGTGCGGGTTGAGCAGGATATCCGGGGTGATGACCTTGGCCTGCAACTCCGGATGCTTGCCTTCGTGGCGAGGGTCCTGATGGCCGCCCATGTAAAACCACGGCCAGCCGTAGAAGCCGTCTTCCTGCACATGGGTCACGTAGTCCGGCACCAGATTGTTGCCCAGGCCGTCGCGCTCGTTGGTGGAGCACCACAGCTCGCCGGTGATGGGGTTGATCGTTTCGCCGACGCAGTTGCGGATGCCTGAGGCGTAAATCTTGATGAATTTGCCCTCCGGCGTGTATTCGAGCACGTCGGCGCGGTGAAATTCATTGGGATGGGTGTCGGCGTCGTCGACATTCGAGAGCGAGCCGACGGAGACGAAGAGCTTCGTTCCGTCCTTCGAGAAGGCCAGATCGCGCGTCCAGTGGCCGCCGCCGCGCAGATGTCCGCCTCCCGGGACGTCAAAGAGCTTCTCGGCCGGCCCGCGCGCCACCAGATCGCCGTTCTGGTAGGGGAAGCGAACGATTCCATCGGTATTGCCCACGTAGACCCACTGGGGATTGGGTCCTGCCGGGTAGAAATTGATGCCGAAGGGCAGATTCAGCCCGGTGGCAAACTGCGACACTTCCTTCGCCGTGCCATCCGGCTTGACGCCGCGAAAGACCTTGATGACGCTGCTCTGGCTCTCCGCCAGGAAGATATCGCCATTGGGTGCGGTGCGAATCAGACGGGGATTGTCGAGTCCGGTGGCGTAAAGCTGCACCTTGAATCCCTTGGGCGCGACTGGCCAGGCGCCCTCAGGGCGGGGAACCATGTGCGCGCCGTTGTCGACGGACTCCGCCGGGTCGGGTGCGGGCAGGTCGGCGACCGTGACGTGACGCCGCGTGCCGGGAGATTCATGCAGGTAGTCGGTAAAGGCAGCCTGGCCGGTGAGGACCGGCTTGGCCGTCTCCACGGTGGATTTAGGCGCGGCAACAAAGGCGCTGGTGGCCAGCAGAGCGGCTGGCGCCAGGCAGAGGATTGCGATACGGAGGGCTCGAGAGCGCGGAAGTGAGGCAGTCATGGGTACTCCTTGGGGCAGGCGGCAAATGAAAATGCTTGCTGGACTATCGGACGGAGCGCGGCAGGCGCAGGACGCAATGGCGCTCATCTCAGAGGGAATGGGGAAGGTTGACCGGGAGTCTCATCGTAAATCCGGACCGGATTCGGAGCCATTCACCATCAGCACGGGTAGATTCTTGGGCAGAGTGGCGTCGATCTCGACGCGGTTACGCCGCTGCGTGATTTCCGCGGTTCGCAGGGCTTCTTTGAGACTGTTGTTGACCTCGCTTGCGCCCAGTCCCGCAGTGGCGCCGCGGGCCAGCGTCAGCAGCAGATTCAGGCTTCCCGCCTGGCTGGCCGCTTTGGTTTCGTCGGCGGCAATTTCGGTCACCCGCAGCTTCAGAGCTCCGGCCCAGTGCACCGAAGCGAGAAAGGTGGTGTCCGGCTCAATGGGCAGATTCATGCCAAAGACGTGAATCGCGCCGTTTTCGGTGAATGGCAGCCCAATCTGGCCCATCCCCCAGGCTACGGAGAGAATCGGCATCTCGGAGTAGTGCTCGGCCAGCAGCGTGGAGCCGGAAAAAGGCAGCGCCGCCGTCCGGTGCCGGTCCAGCATGGAGTGGATCTGCTCGGTGCCGGGATAGTTGGAGATGGCCACCATGTCGTAGCCGATTTGCGCCATGCGCACCGTGCGGCCCTCGCTGGGCAGGCTGTAGACGGTATGCGCCTCGTAGGTTTCCCTGGCCGCGGCGTGGGCTTCGAGATAGGCCGTGAGCCGCTTGCCGTCCAGCTTGCCGACCAGCACCATCGAGTAGGCCACTGGACCGTTGGGTCCGTGCGGATCGGGCATGCGGTGCAGCGCGATCGCCGCTTCTTCGAGATCCCGCTCCCAGTCGATGCCGGTCGCGTCGATAAAGGCCTGGTATTCGGGGGCCGGCGTGACGGGTTTCAAGTCGTTATGCAGCAGCGCGCGGATGGGCCGCAGATTGACGTAGACGATGCCGTCGGACTCGGGCAGGAGCCGGGCCGCTTCGGGCGGGGCCTTGAAGCGGAGATAGATGGCCGCCGCCAGCACCAGCAGTACGGTGGCAACAATCCAGAGAGTTCTGCGAGTGCGTCTGAGCATCGAGTACCGTCAGCATTACGGTATCACTACGGGGGCGGAGGGGATCGAAACGAAACGTGCGCGGCATCGGGACTCTGGTGAAAGCTGCCCTGCTGCGTATCCTGTCATTCAAGTTCCGGAAACTCAGCTTTCGGGCCGGTTTTTTGCTAGCTCATTGACTCTGGCCGGCGGTTCAGGATAGTGTTCCGGCAAGACATTGTCCAAAATCCAGACGAAATGAGATACCGATTTATGAGGTTCTTTCTGGCAGTCGTACTTTGTTTGCTGATGCCGGTTTGCGCATTTGCGAATAACTCAGGGTTCAAGGTCAGTTACGACGGCGGATCGCTGCCGGACCTCAAAGCCGGAGTCGGCATGAGGCTTTCCCTGGACGGGAGCGTGGTCCATCTTACCCGCGACAATAAAGAGGTTGTGACAGTTCCGGCAGCCAGCATCACGGAAATCAGCTACGGGCAGGATGTGCATCGGCGCGTGGGTGCAGCCATCGGCCTAGCCGTGATAAGCCTCGGCATCGGAGCATTGATGGCTCTTTCGAAGTCGAAAAAGCATTTCGTGGGTATCACCTGGGCCGACGGCGACAAGAAGGGCGGCTTCGTGGTGCAGGCAGACAAGAACGATTACCGAGGACTCATACTCGGCCTCGAAGGCATCACAGGGAAAAAGGCCGTGGACTCCGACGCGATGACCGTTAAGAACTGACGGTCGAGCGGTTTCGACACCCTGCTGCGAAGACAGCAATACAAACGGCCAAGATCCGTGGGGATCATGGCCGTTTCAGAGCATGGCCTCTTGAATGGAACCGTCGCAAGGTGTTACTGCACCACGGTCTTGATCCGGTCGCCGATTTTGAAATCGGTGCCGCTGACCGGGGCGCAGACTGCCGAGCCCTCGTCCACGTCGGTGGCTTTGATCACACCGATGGTGTCGGTGAGGCGGCGGATGACGGCGCCGGTGGTGGGGTCCTTGATCTCGCTCTTGACCCGGAGCACGTTGAACTGGTCGCCTACCTTGATGCCGGAGCGGCTGCCGATGTTCAGCACGATATCGTTCCCGGAGACGCCGGCCACAATGCCTTCGACCACCACGGTGCGCGCCACGATCTTCGAGGAATCGGCTTCCAGGCTGGCTGTCAGGTTATCGACGGCGGCTTTGGTGGCCTCGCCAATAATCGTGTTCTCAAAGTCGCTTGAACCCATATTGAGTTGACCGCCCCCGCATCCGTGATACCACTGGCAGCCCCCGCCGCCAACAGAGAACCCTCCGCGGTGGGACTCCCCCTTGGAATCCTCAACCGCCATAATTTCCCCGGTATCGATGTTGACCAGCTTGGCGGTGATGCCGACATGAGCCTTGGTGTTGTTGTGGCCGAATCCGCCAACAATGCCGCCGACACGGCCCAGGCCGCCGCCGCCAACTCCAACGTTCTTCTTTTCATTGCCAAACTCAGTGATACTGCCCACCAGGATGGCATCGACCGAAAGCAGACGGCCAATCTTGGCTGCGTTGGTTGGATCGGCGCGATCGGAATTGGAGAAGTTCTGCTCCTTCATCACTGTCTCAATCGCCTTGCGGTCGATCAGAGTGTACCGGCCGCCCTTGACCAGATTCTCTTCCAGAAAGCGGGCGATGCCGCTGCCGATATCCTGGTCGCTGCCGAAAAGGGCGGCTGAATCGGTCTTGACCGTCGCGTAATCGAAGTCCATCACGGCAATACGCGGTTTGTGGGCTGGGGCCGGCGTTGCGGCTTGAGACCACGCCGATGGCATGGAGCCGAAGCCGAAAAGCGGGATGGAAAGTGCTGCTGCAAGGATCGTTATACGCACAAGCTGCCTCCTGAACGAGAGATGTGGGCTGTTTCTTCCCTGATGGAGTTACCGGAATCATGCACCCAGGATCCTTCCGGAAGCAAGACGCTTCTTGCTGTCGCCGGAGTGGAATGCTTCGATTCCACGAGTCGAGAATCAAAATGCCAAGGTATCCCAAGAATACTGAAAAGGTTGCCTCACCCTTGATAGCGCATTTTGGTTGGAAATCTGCCAAAAAAGTGCGAGAAAGTTAGAAATTGATTCGCCTGCGGCTTGGCGGAGGCTCGGAGGATGCTTGGGCGGACTTGAATTTGTAGTGTGCGGCGGGCATCCACGCGCCGGGCGGCTTCGGGTTTGCCCCGCGCCCTCCCCTGTGCTAACCTAAGGGTCTGTGCCGTGATTGCGGTGGGCGGTTGTGCGCCCGTCTCGGTGGCGTCACAGGCGACCGGTTTCCGGTTCCTTTGGCTGGCGTAGCTCAGCTGGTAGAGCATCTGATTTGTAATCAGACGGTCGGGGGTTCAAATCCCTTCGCCAGCTCCAATTTCACCAGCAGAAAGGCCGTCTGAGGCAAGCGTATCGGGACGGCGAAAAGTTGAAGTTTTTTGGGTTGGCCGGGCAGTTCTTTGACGATCTGAACGGCGAAAAACCCAGTCCTCCGCGGTAAACCCCAGAGAGGCGTGGATGCAAGGCACCGGAAGATTCCGGACTGATTCCGAAAGGGTCAGAATGGTTCCGGGCGCAGAAGACCGCGTCGAAACGGGAATCCGGGGGCGGATGGAGAAGATGGGCACAGGTGGCCGAGTGGTTAATGGCAGCAGACTGTAAATCTGCCGTCCTTTGGGACTACGAAGGTTCGAATCCTTCCCTGTGCACCACGAGTTGTGGGACTTGTTTGAGGATGCAGGATGCCGGAGGCTCCGGGGATTGAGCGAAATCTGGATCGGAAATTTTGGTCCGCGCTGGGGCTTTACGCCGTTTTGGCAGTCGTCGTTTGGTTTACCCTTGACGAGGGCACTACAATCGTCTTCGGGAAGCCGGTAGCAATCCGGGCGATTCCGCTGTTTGTGATCGGGATGTTTGTCTTTCGGACCGTGATGGCCAGGGAAGCGGACAAAATCCGGCGCAGGCGGGGTTGAGAGGCCGGGAAGAGTTGTAAGCAGGGCTGATGTAGCTCAGATGGTAGAGCACTCCCTTGGTAAGGGAGAGGTCACCGGTTCAATCCCGGTCATCAGCTCCAGAAATTCAGCCGCTAGCCGCTAGCTTTTAGCCTCTAGTCAACGCGCATGCGAATCGAGCAGACGCTGTTGGCGCCGGCAAGGCCAAGCTAGGGGCTAGAAGCTGTTTTGCGGGAGTAACTCAGTGGTAGAGTCACAGCCTTCCAAGCTGTTGGTCGCGAGTTCGATCCTCGTCTCCCGCTCCAAATTTGTTGGGCTGTTTTTGAGTTCCGTGCCGAGGTTGGAAGAGAAGAATGTTTGAGCAGGCCACTTTCGCCGTCCAGAACGAGCAGGGCTTTCAGCAGTTGGCGCAGCGGATCGACGCGGCTTTCGCCGCCAATCGCGCCGATTTGTTTCTGGCTTCCGTCGCCAGCAAGGGCCTCAAGATTCGTCAGTTCGAAAAAGTGCTCGAAAAGGGGCTGCTGGGCAAGGATTTGAAGCCGCTCTACCAAGGTTTGCCGGTCAGCGATCAGGCGATGATCCGCGAGAAATATCTGGCCAAGATCGAGAAAGTGCCGACGGAGTTGCGGCAGCGGTTTTTGAAGCTTTACGCGTATTACTGAGGAGAGGAGGGGTTGCATATGCCGGATTTCAAGATATTGACTCGAGGAATGCCTGCGCGCACCGACGAATGGCTCCTGGCCATCAATACCCCGCTCGCGGAACTCCCAAAGCTGACCGAGGAAGAAAAGCGTAGCGCAGCCAAAAGTTTCCGGACGGATGAGCAGTATGCGCGCCATTTGCTCCTCCGATCCAGCGCCAAGAAGAGGGAATCGGAAGAAGCCCGACAAATCGGAGCGATCATCGAATCGTTTTTTGCAGAGATTGGTGATGGATTCAAACTGAACGGCGTAGTGAAGCGGGGATTTGAGCCGGGCTGGAGAGCCCAAATTCAGTCGAAATCTGGGGCGGCAGGTTGGAAATTCTACGAAGTGCAAATTCCGACCGAAGATTTTTCGGGCCAACCTGGCAAGCAATCTCTAAAGATTGCGGAGCCGGAACAAATTCGAGATCTGCTGATTGCGGAGTTGGGAATCGCGGAACCTCGTAAGGTGGCAATTTGAACTACTGGTCTGGGCAAGATGTCGTTCTAAGGCTCTCGCCGGACGGTAAGCGTGCATTATTCGGAATCTTCGACACGGAGTACATTCACGTTTTTGTGCAGTGGGCGGATGAATTCGGTCTCTGGGTCGTTCGAGACCGCCCAGCATCCGGGGAAATCACGGTGATGCTCGTAAAATGGGAGCACTTCGATATGGCATCCTTGGACGTGTTGGATTCATCATCGGGCAGGATTGTCGGTTTTCAATAGCAACCTCGGAAATTGAGGAGAGGAAAGAAGTCATGGCGAAGGAAAAGTTTGACCGCAGCAAGCCGCATGTGAACGTGGGAACGATCGGTCACATCGATCACGGCAAGACGACGTTGACGGCG
>Ga0116231_10010722_pt1 | contig 14534 bp, 10 predicted proteins | sample S1TSphgellanicum_2_FD_89695 | JGI IMG/M metagenome (GOLD analysis project Ga0116231, IMG submission 89695) | Host-associated microbial communities from peat moss isolated from Minnesota, USA - S1T2_Fd - Sphagnum magellanicum MG | ecosystem: Host-associated > Plants > Peat moss > Unclassified...
AAATATCTTGTTTTCAGAGAGGTTTGAAAAACCTGTCCAATTCTCTTTTTTATTTAAAAAAAATTCTTTAAATATCAATGCAAGGTATCAAAGTGTTTTTTTTTAGTGGAGGTAGGTTTGAGGGTTCAAAACGCAATTTAAAATTTCAGAGTGACACCTGACATTATTTCAAGCACCTTCAAAGTAAAGATTTTTTTTCTTATTGCCTTTCCTTCACAACACTTGAATTATTTTGCCATAATTATATGGACAATCCTTAAAAATAATCCAATAGTTGTCCATTTTTTTCTTGTTGCCATAAATTACACAAGCCATTGCTGAATGGATGCATCATGACATATATTCCAATCTTGACTTTCGCCACTACTTTCTCCTCCTCCTCCAAAGAGAAGTATGGTCTATTTTGATATCACTTTCTCCATAAATCAAACCGAAAGAGGAATGTTTCTCAGCTTGGTGATTGGTTGCGAATTTTTTTTCTTCTTGCTATTTCTAACATGATATTTGATTGGCATTAGGATTGTTCCTATGCTGCATGAATTTGTGCATAACATGGCAAGGCCAACCTTTTTTTAAAACTCCTATTCATTTAGGTGATTAGTTTTCTTTATGATATGTGTTCTAATCTAGAACCCTAAAAATTTATGCTGAGTTCTTGCTCAAAAACTGAAGCATGAAAAAAAAGAAAAAAAAACCAAATTTCTTGTCACATGATAACCTAGCTTTTTGGAGACACAAATTCTTGACAAATACAGGGATTCATTTCAAACACACTCAAAGCACAATAATGATAGAGGAGAGATATTACCAAAAGTGTTATATTGGTTGGACACGCAATGGGTGGATTTGTTGCAAGAGGTATAATTGTTCTTTGAGAACTTAGGAAAGGTGATGTAGAGACATTACTCACTTTTTCAAGCCCTCATCGGTAAGTTGTTGTGTCAGCCTTTCCAACTTTCATTATTTTCGCAGAAATAACTAGCATTTTGCAAATATAGCTTACATGTGTGTATTGTTCTACTTTGAAAGTAGAAGAGGTGGGATGGGAAGCTACATTCTTGCAAGTTTGAGGTTTACATTTTCAGCCTCCCAGCAAAGGTTGTAGGAAATCATCCAAACACAAGATTTCGCATGGTTTTCCTTTCAACAATTAGCACTTCCATATCTACCTACTCTTTTTTTATGTGTATTGTTTGCAATCATGTGGCTTGAGTCCTGCTTTTTCTCAAATGAGTTCATGTCATGCTTAATATATGTGGTTTTTGCGGGTGCAATCAAGAATGGCATCATTAGATGGGCTTTCACCATCGACAAATGGGTTGACAATTGGCTTGTATGGCATGGTTAATGTGTTTATGTCCATGGAACACCAAAGCATTCTCTCATGCAACTATATGGTAGTCCAAGTATGTGAAATATTCTTTTTACTTTCATTACATTTGAAAGAAAATGGAGCATTATCATTACAGGTTAATGCCCCCCAAGAACCTTACAAGCCTAACTTTCATTTCTCTAAACACTTTGCAGTTTTTCACCAAGAAATTCATATCAACAACTATGATGCATGTTTTTTCATAACAAATAGCACACATGACATGCCACAATTTGAAGAAAATGGTGTTAGCTTGTAGAACATCACTTGTAGAAGTTGTAGAACATTGGAACTTTGCAAGACAATGTCTCTTGTTTATGTCTATTTTTGTCCAATCTATAGGGTTTCCATGTGTTGGATCACAAATTTGTCTAGTTGATCCAAATTATTGGATACACAATGTTGGTGATTCTTTGGAAAATGCAATTTGTCACATGAACAAATGCATATATTCAACATCATTCATTCTAAAACTAATGGTTTACATGTCATTTCAAGTACATAATTTATTTGATTTTTGTGAATATCAAATATAATTTCATTTCAAATATTAAAATAACTACCATCCAAAAGTTATGCATATTTTTATTGAATGTATGAAATATATAATATGGTAAATAATTTTTATATTTATATTATACAACATAAATTTTACAAGATATCTTGCATCTTTACTAAATTATATAGTCAATTATTATTTATAATTATGCATATTCATTATTTATGAACATGTTTTATGTCAAGAACTCTTGGTAGTGGAAAGACATTTTTCATTCAATATTTGACTAAATATTATATGTTATTGAAGAAGAAAGATATCCTTATTGCAATAATAGGATGTGTAACATCAAGGCTTAATTCAAAAGTTCCAACTCTCCACAACATGTTTCATATACAATGCAAAGGATATATTTGCCCATGACAAGAATTAAGTGTTGAATTTCAAATTTTCAAAGAAGCTAACATCATCATTATTGACAAAATGTCAATGATGATGAGTACATTGTTGCAAAGCATTGAAACTAGACTACACCAAGTTGAGAATGATATAAATGAGCCATACATTCTAAATTAGTGATTTTGGTGGGTGATCATGCACAACTTCTAGCAATATGTCATTGCCATATGTTAGACACAAAAAAATATTGTCAAAAATATTATGTTTATGATGTGATTTATTGGAATTTTGTAACATACCATATTTTGAAATTTTCAATTGGACATGTTGTAGATTCAGAATATATATATATATATATATATATACACACATACATACATATATAATATAATATAATATAATATGTTGTCGAACACCAACAAAAGAAAAAAATTCATCAATTTTGAAACTTGCTACATTGATGAAGAATTAATAGAATAATATATTGATGAAAAAACAACAATACTTTCCACACATCGAGAGGACATTGATTATTACAATGATTTGATTCTTCACAAAAAAATTCCAACTAACCAAATTTATGATTTTCAAATGGAAACAAATGCAAATAATGTTGAACACATTCAATCTTGGGTCAACAATAAAAGATTCAATCACATGCAACATGTTACATTGGGAGCATTAGTTATGTTGATTGAAAACATTGATTTAAAAATTGGTGTTGCAAATGGAACCACCAGAATCATAACAAAGTTGGAGTTCGATTTTAAAAATAATGTTTGTAGCATTTTTGTTGCACTCAACCCATCAAAATATGTGCAAATAGTTTGGAAAAAATCAATTCAAGACAAATATGATTTTCAAAGACATTTTTACAAAGTATCACTTCTTTTAATGTTAAGTTATGCAATTATAGGACACAAATCCCAAGGTGTAACGTTATCATCCAAAGTAATCATACATATTCGTGAATCTTTTGCATGAGTATTAGTGTATGTAATGCTATCTAAAGTCACAAGTTGGAAAATTTTGAAAATTGTTAACAATTTTCAACCCTCGAACATATAATTTATGTTGCCATGGTTTTTAGAAAATGTGAACATTGTTGTAAATTGAGATACTAACACATGTATCATTGTAATCTAATATGCACTATGTGCAATTCTTATGATTGATTTTACCAATTTCCTTTTCATTCAATGCACAAATTGGGCGTATTTCTTTAGGTTCAAATCTTAGGTTGAATTATACCTTTAAAATTTTAATGTTATTTCTTATGAAAATATCACATATATACTAAATGCTATACTTACATTTTTAGTTTACATTTTTAATATATGAAATGTTTAATAAATATTGAATGTTAATTACATTTATCATTAAGACATATTTGTAATTGGGTAAAAACATCTTGATAATTGATACATAGGCAATTGGAATCTAATATGTTAACATTTAGTATGAAATGTTTTTACAAAATTGGCATCAAGGTTAGATAATATTATGCACATTCTATCATGTATTCTAACTACATGCCTTTCATGTTGACAACATGCAACCTTCTACAACTATTTGTTAATTATTTTTTTCTCAGAATATGAATTTCAAACTTAATAGCTTTCCTTGTGTCATTATGACCTTGGTTTCATGAACCATTGGAACAAAACAAACAAACTACCTTCCCTCATATATAAATTTTTTTGTAGTTCATTTGAACTTTTATTTGAATGATTGTTTCAAAATTTAGATTTTAAAAAAATGATATGAGATGTACCCATGTCTAATTAATAAAATTATTAATAGGCACCACATGAGTGTGGTTCCAAATTCCAATGGGTTGGATTTTGGTGTACCAATTTCCAAACCCAACTAGAATATTAAAACACACCCTACTTTTAGACCCATTACACATCTTATAGGATTTTAGTTTTTTATAAAATTATGAATTGAGATGCCCTTCACCCATTAAATGCAAAGAATTATTTAATATATTTATTGAAAATCAATTTAAAATGGTTTTGAAACAAAATTGTGTTTGTTCCTTTGTGCTATGACCATGCATTGCACATCCAATTTACTTGTTAACAAAAAGACAAAAAACAAACCCAATGATTAGAAAAGGAAAAATACTAATATTTTTCATAATATTGGGTGCTAAGCCTACCTCCACTCTAGGTCCCAAAAGAGACCAACTAGTTTTTAAAAAATTCATTGGTTCTCTATGTCTCAATTCTCATAAATTTGATAATAGTTGGTTATCTAAGCTGGTTCTCAAAAAAACCAGTTGTGAGATTTTTTTTTTTTTAACAAAAAAAACTCACAAAATCAAAGACACTGGGAAATTGCTCCAAGTGCTTTACAAGGCTACACCCTATGTTTAACTTTTGAGAAATTATTTGGACTATGTTAAATTTGGACTCAGAGACCATGCTTTAGACTTTACAAGCACCTCAAGAAAACATTTGGGTTTTTAATGCTTACCATGATTCCATAGTAGGTGCTAATTCACCCAAGGGTCAATTACATCCCAACTCCCAGTTAGAATTTTATTAAGACTGTCATGCTGGTGAACTAGGCTACTGAACTCACACCCAAATAGGTAGAGTGTTCTTAATTTGCAAGGGGTATTAGCCCAGGCCAAATGCCTAGTTTTACCAAAATGTAAAGTTGCAACCTTGGTTCTATAACCAGGTAAACAACCTAGCTAGCCCCTTGGTTCTCTAGACCCTAGACCTAGTCTAAAAGCTTACCTTGAGAACCATGTCCAAGTAACAGTTTTTACCTCACCTCAGGTATGAACATTTTGAAAGGTATGGAAAGGAAATTTGATAAAGGGTGATTATTGTAAACTCTCAAAGAATAGACTCAATTATGAATCTATTCCCTCTCCAAAAGAATATATATATAATGTTTAGTTTTTTATTAGTAATTTATACTAGTTAATTAACACTAAAATCACATATTAAATCTCAAAATACAACTCTCAATTAAGTAACCAATAAATTAGCTAATAACTGACCATTTAACATTTGTAAACATAATTAATTATCACTTTTTAAAAAAAGGAACTAATGCTAAATAATACATGTTAACAAGTAGATTGAGGGCTCTCATTTGCAAGTAGATTGCAATCATGAAGTTCAAGGTCCACAATGAAATATATGTCACAATAAACACCGCATATTGAACAATGTAATGAATGAAACCACAAAATTTATCTTCATGTGTCGTGGGCTGTGTCCTTTTGTGTGAGAAAACCCACATTCTCTTGTAAGGACTTTGTATCACTAAACTTGTTATAAACTTGTTATATTCTGGACCACCTCTTTCTCTTGTTGAAGCTTCCCTTGTCCACAACTTATGGCATCCATGTCTAATGGGTTGTTGCTTATGTGTTACCCAATGCACCACTAAAGCAATATAATGGTTGGGAATTTTCAACAAACATCAAGTTGGTAGATAGAGATGTGTTGTTAAAATATTGTCTACAACACTGAAATCCCTTGTGAGTTAGATGCGAGTTTCAATGAATCGCACTCCTCACTGCCCATGCTCTCACCATCTACTTAACACAACAAAAGTCATTTTGTTCATGGCAAGTTTGATGTTGGTTGAGATCTCTCTCTCTCACACAATTTACTCATTATGGAATCTTAATTGAGTCTCTAAAGCATCAAACTTTTTTGACATGTTAAAGCAAGAGAATGGAAATGAGGGGAATCGACCAGAAAACACCCCTTACCTCTCTCCAACAAGAATGCACAGTTGAGGAATTGGATTATGTTTTTCAATCTTGAACATAAATATTTGCTTTAAAAGAATCAAATGTTTGAACACATGCGACGTGTCAACTCCACATTGGTGCAATCATTTCACAACTCGAGCAACAATAGTAGCTTTTTTTCAAGATTACAAAATCACCAAAACAAAGGTAGAAAAATCTTAGCATTCAATCTTCTGCAAAGTTTTTTTTAAGGAGTTTGCAAGGGATTGGCTTCCATCGACAGAAAAACCTTCTGTCACCTGCAACATTCAGAAGCAAAAAACATGAGGACACCCACATTACTACCATTCAATATGTTTTGATCAATATGCTGGTCCCATGTTCTATACACCAATTGCCAGAATGTTTGGTTATGCAATGACATGTTTTGATCACTGTTGGTTGATTGCAGGATCTGTAGGCTAGTTCTCAAAATATTCATTTTTGCAACACAATGACATGTTTTGGCCAGTGTTGGCTGGTTTGGGGTTCGAAGCTGATTGCTAGAATATGTTGCTCCCAGCCTAGCTACCAACCTTGTAATAATATCAATTGGAAAGCTTCCCCAAAGTCCTGCGAGACTCAAAATAAGTTCTTGTTGCAAGAAAAAATGATGCACGTGAACTTCTAGATAATTTAGATCTTTTGTACCTTGCTCAATAATCAATTTGCACAAGGAAAATTTTCCAACAAAAACACACTTCTGCAAGTTTCATGGATCAGTTCACTAATCAATTTGCACAAAGGAAAATTTCCAAGAAAAAAGCTTCAAGTTTCATCCCCCAGGAGAACTTATCAATTTGCCACAAGAAAATGTTTAATTCCAAAAAAGGCTTCAAGTTTCATCAGGCTGGACTTATAAGCAACCTTCCAAGTTCCAACCTTTCTATTAACGGACCTCGAATGCTGAACCTCTGCATGGCTGACGTGCAGCGTTGCTCCAGTCGTGTGATCGTCTGCAACAAGTAGAGATTCAAGGAAGGAGATCTTGGTGTCGATTTCAGAGAAAGTTGGAGATGAGAAAATTGGGAGAACAGATGTGAGTTTTCTTTCGAGCGTTGATGCGATCTAATTGTCTTTAGTTGAGGGGATATTGCACTGAATTCCGTGCTCAGTAAATTGTAGGTTGAATTTCAGTTGATGCCGGAGAAGATGAGCGGACCACGAGCAGTGAATTTGTTGAACAATTTGGCGAGAGCAGCCGTAGCTCTGGGTGTTGCAGGGAGCTTGGTGAGTACTTCCCTCTTCACCGTGGATGGAGGTCAACGAGCAGTTTTGTTTGACAGGTTGCGGGGAGTGTTGGATGAGACGGTAGGAGAAGGCTCGCATTTTTTGATCCCTTTGCTTCAGAAGCCTTACATCTTCGACATCAGAACACGACCCCGTTCTATTACCTCCGTTACGGGTACCAAGGATCTGCAGATGGTGAATTTGACGCTCCGAGTGTTGTCCAGACCTGATCCAGACAAGCTTCCCACAATCTTCAAAACTCTGGGTCTTGATTATGATGAGAGAGTGCTTCCGTCAATTGGCAACGAGGTTTTGAAAGCTGTGGTGGCTCAGTTCAACGCCGATCAATTATTAACAGATCGACCCGTCGTGTCGGCGCTGGTGCGAGAATCTTTGCTTAAAAGAGCCAGGGATTTCAATCTCCTGCTAGACGACGTTGCGATCACACATTTGTCATATGGTCAAGAATTCTCGCGAGCTGTGGAGGCAAAGCAAGTTGCCCAGCAGGAGGCCGAGCGATCCAAATTCGTTGTGGCCAAGGCAGAGCAGGAAAGGAGAGCAGCGATTGTTCGTGCCGAGGGCGAAAGCGAAGCTGCAAGGCTGATCTCGAGGGCCACAGAAATTGCTGGAGTAGGTCTCATTGAGCTCAGAAAAATTGAAGCGTCAAGGGAGATTGCCCACACCCTTGCAAAGACTCGGAATGTTGTGTACTTGCCCTCAGGAAACAACATGCTGTTAGGTCTCAATCCCACTCTTGCAAACAATGCTTGATCATGTCTACAGCATGGACCCCAAGGCTCAAGAGAGATGGATTGCTGCATGCTGTACAGCACCTAGATGTGTACACCTAGACTCATCTTTCAGGCAGAGTTTCCGTCAATGTTCTTCATTCTGTACAGATCTGCATTTTCCTTACATCCTCTACACAATGTTTTTGTCTCCTCCTTGTATTCAGGTATAAGTTACTCCCTGTGCAGCTTGTGCAGTACAAGAGAGAATTGCATTCATGCTGTTTATATCTGTACAATTCTCATCTTCCAGCCATAGCATCATTCTTCTTCATCTCTCTACACATGTTGGAAATGAAGAAAATGGTTAGAAGAAGAAGACAGGCATGAAAGTAGGCTAACATATTGGATCTGACATGATCTCTTCTGTATGTGTTTAATTGCTCTCTCTGGACAATTTGTAGTTGCTATGGGTAGATTCACATACAATTTGCTGTTGTTGAGTTTCCTCTTGGGATTATGTTTGATGTTTTGTTGCTTATCTCTCCCTCCCATGCATTCTTTTGAACCATGGTGATCATCACAGTAATTTCTATGTATCCATTTGTGTATGTGAGGTTCATGTAATGTAGAGGAAAGCAAGCATGTTTCACTGAGTAGTGAAGATCATAAAATGGATAACATTGCTCACATTTTCATAGATCTCACATGCTTTTTTGACAACACCTCAGTCAGTTGCTTTTTATTTGTCCGTTTGTTACTAGAACTGTTCAAAAAAGACTCAACAATCCTTGATGGAAATCATGCTGTCTATGAGCTGCTGTTGATGAACACACAGTGATCTATTTCTTACAGGAAATCAACTCTGACCAAAATTGGTGATACTAACCACTTCATTTTGGTCACACCTTGCCCAGAGCATTTGACATCAAGGAAAATCCAGGCTCAATATTGCATTGTTGATGATTGAGATCCCTCACCAACTGTAGACATGATGTCTTAGCCAGAATATGTCTCATGAGTACTGCCAATTTCTCCATATGATTCAAACCCAAATAGAGTTGAGAGATCTATGACCAACTAATAAGGCTATAGCATAGAGAGACTTCAGATTGAGCACATGAGAGTAACAAATCAGTGAGCATGAAGAAGAGGAACCTGAACCCTACATAACAGATGAACCAAACCAAAAACTGAGGGGTTTTGATAGGAAGCAAGAGTCGTGTTTGGGGACCTTTGACAGCAACATGTATAGTACTGAATGCCTGCCACAACAATGTTCCACTGCTCCCATCAATGGGTGACTGCAATTCGACCCTTCAAAAAAAAACAAAGCCCCAAACATGACTTGATGTTATGATGAAACACAATAGGGTCAATGCATTACAAAAGGCTGAAGAGAAAACAGAAATGACACAGTCCAGACTCCATACAAGTCATTTTGACTACTTAGGAAAAAATTCAGCACAGATTGGAACTAACATCAACATTTTTGTTTGGTTCCTTCAACAAATGTTTTACTGAATGCATGTGTTCAAATATGATGAAGCCAAAACCCTGATGAGTCTTCCCAGGACTCAGTCCTGTGTATATGATAACAGCTGTCTCTTGAACTTCACCAAATTATTCAAATGCCTGCAGAAAGTCCTAAGAAAATTGAGAAGAATGCAATTTTCAGGCACCTGCATACATGATTAACTGATGGATCAGACACAGCAGAGTCTGTCTCCTGTATGACAACTCTCCAAGCTCAAGCACAGTGGCAACTCACTCAAAAGATTTCAACTAGAGTACATGGCTCACATGCACTGAGGTGCTCAATTTAAATGTACCAGCGTATTCCCAAATGCTCATAGCACCACACTCACCAGAAGATGTTCTTAGAGGCAATGGACCACAGTACCATTCTTATACTGTCAATTTCATACCATCAACACATTCGGTCAAGTTCAGGCCAAGTTGTGACTTGTGCTCAGATGCAAGTGGATGAAAGACCTCAACCTTACTCTTGGACTCCATATGATCTGATAAGCTATCTCATTCTTGATATGAGCTAGCTACCAATGTCATTCTGCAGTCCTCACCCAAGAAGAGTTGATGCATACAGAGCAGCAAGCTAATTGCTCAATTTTTTTGACTGTATCCGCATGCCATGGCAGTTTGAACTTGTTATGTAATTGCCCAAACAAGAACTGCCCCACTATCCATCTCTGAACAGTCAGTACTGGGATTGATGGTCTTCTGAAGATTGAAGGAAAGCTTCAGCCTCAAATACTTCTCAGAAAAGGAAAGAAGATTCCTGAAGATGACAAGGAGATGAGAGAAAGGCAAGATGCAAGGAATCAAACATGAACTCACATCATTACAGTGATGATGGGAGAATGATTGTAATTATAGGGTGTTGTAAGAGACATCTCTTAGAATGTTTTGGAATATTTTCCTTCTACTTAAAAATAGTTCCACAAGAATGTTTATTAGTTTGTTTTAATGAAATACAAATTCCTTCTTTTACATGTATGTGGATAAGGTCATTGTATGTCCACATGCCTCTGCAATTCTTCTCATGTTGAACTCTGCCTTTGGTCTTTTCATTCTTTAGACTAGGTTTCCTTTGCCCTTCTTTAATGTCTTTTCTTTTGATATCTTACAACATTGCAAAGTTTTTCATGTTGTTCCCCCAACACACCAAAAATCCATGTTACACATGGGAACCCAACCATTAGTTCTTTCAAAACTCACAACACTAACATGTACAAAATATAATACAAATGCCTTTGGTTAAAATGGAATCCACTTTTCTTGTTTTAAAGTTGCTCAAGACTCCAAGCCATTTTGTAATCAAGGTTGTAACCAATGTGGGGTGGGTATTTCTTTTTGCGTTGGGTAATTAAACAGGTATTGGGCTGGATATGTGCATGTATTCTTGTTGGGTCTTACTTTTTCAAAAACCCAATTACCCTCTAACTCAACATTTTTTGAAAGCTAACACTCACCCAAACCTCATAATTGGTGATTTTAAAATTTGAAATATTTGTAACCAAATCAACATGGGGAGAATAATGGTGTAGGGTGTCCTTCAAAAATCCAAATTAGTAACCTTAACATACTTGGAGAAGGCCATAATTAGGGTTAGGGAAGTTCATTGCACATTGTTTGTATATGAAAAACATTAAATAAGAGCAATGAATTAAATGTGAAAAATAAATGGTAACCCTGATCATGTTTTTTGGAGAAAGGGATTAAGTTGCCCCAAGGAGCAATTTCCACTGGGGAGCAAGTTCTTAAATGTTTAACAAGAAAGTATAGGGATAAAATTAGTTCAAATCAAACATTCTTTATGCCATTGAAAAGCTCTCAAAGCAAAGATATCTAAAATGATCTTGATTTGAAACTATGAGCTGAAAGTTATGACCAAAAAAAGAGGCGCGGTCAAATTTTTCAAGTTGCCTTGGGGTTAAGTTGTCCTAGGAACAAGTTCATGAATGTTTACAACAAAGCATAAGGGTAAAATTAATCCAAATCAAACATTCTCTATGTCACTAGAAAGTTCTCAAAGTGTAGATATCTAAAATGATCTTGGATTTTTTATTTGAAGTTATGAGTTAAAAGTTATGATGAAAAGACAAGGGCTAAAATTTTCAAATTGCCCAAGAGACTAAGTTGCCTTTTCACTAGGGAAAAAGATAACTAGGTTGCCTTTTCATTTAAGGAAAAAAGGATAAAGTTCTATTTTTTTCATCATAAAATTTCACTTGTAGCCTCAAATCAAGAATACAAGATCATTTTAAATATCTATGCTTCGAAAAAAATTCAATGGCATAAAGAATATTTGATGTGGACAACATTTACCTTCTATATTTTCTTGTCAAACATTTAGGAAACTACTCCCTAGTGAAAATTGCTCCCCAAGGCAACTTAGTTAGTCAAAGGACAAATTTTTCAAGTTAAAAATTTCAAGTTTTTACATTAAAGATTTTGGAGACGAATTGAACTTCCAAAGAGGAAAAGGGTTAAATGTTTTCTAAAAGGTTTCCACATTAAAGATTTTGGAGGTGAATAGAACTTCCAAAAAGAAAAAGGGTTTAGTGGTTTCTAATGTTTCTACATCTTTAACTTTGTTCCCATTGTGGAATTGCAATCCATATCCTTTCAACCCTAAACCTTTATCCTATCCCATTTTTGTTGTTGTCTTACTTTTGGTGTTATAAAAAAAAGTTTGATCTTGTGCTAGGTTCTATTGACCTAAATGTCTTCTTATATAATTCCTTCTGACATCAACTCCACTAATGAAATTTTTGTAGCATCTACAAAATATGACAACAATTACAATATTGGCAATGTGTAACCTACGCATGAAAGTGAGCCTGAGATGGAAATTCCACATGTTGATGGTGATTTTGATGGTGTTGATGAACAACATGTCACTAAAATGCACTTGGAAAACTTGTGGAAATAAGATTGGCTTGGAAGCCACACTACTACATTCAATCACATGGGCATTCTTTAAGGTGAATGATAATTAACATGTCAACCTTTCTCAAAACCAAATCATGAGGTGTATTATATGCCATAGTGATACAACTCCTCTTGAAATCTTGGCCATGCACACAAGATATAAAAAAGGCTTCATTGAATACCATAAGTTTAATGGCATAATAGCCATGAAAAAACATATTGAATTTGACCAATGTGTTTTACTAAATAACTTATTAGAAGATCCAACAAACCTTGCCCCAAGATCTCCACTTAATTATGAACCCAATAAAAGAGGGCACATGTATTTCTTTCTACAATTTCTATTGTCTTTCTATTACTAATAAGTTCAAGAAAGATGATGCAACTAAAGTTGATTTATTAAAAGATCTAACATTGTTTGTGATTAAAGGGTTGATGCCTATGAAGACTATTGAATCAATTTGACTTTAGATATTAACATACATGCTATGTCCATGGCATGTGTTCCCACCCAAGAAAACTTTTGTTGAAAAGGTTTTTCCGAGCTTGTCACACAAGTATTGAATAGCTATGAAGAAGAAGTCTCCAAAAAGTCAAGAATCTTGAGTAAATAATCTGAAACTAAAAGATGTGTGATGAGGGAAATGTCAAATACACTAAGTCTAGGCAGACAACAAACAAAGGACCCGAAGACTAGGTCTCCCCTCTTAGGTGGGTCATTTGTCTTCTTCGATGATGGGTCTTCCCGATTTTTTCCTTTTATTTCCCCCTTTTTTTGGGTTACTTTGGTTTATTTATGTTTGGCAGGGTTTCATCATACATGACTTTCTATTCCCTTCTTTTCTTCAGGCAGTAAGTATCATGTCTTTTTCAAATCAAAGTTGTACTCCTTCTTGGCAATGTGTTCACGTCTGCCATCCCATGTTTGTTTTTACCCCCCATAACTTAGCTCAACAATAGGGCTCAACAGCCCTTTTTTTTTCTCGCGAAAATCGTCAGGTGGCGAATTATGTTTTTTCTCTGGCGAAGAATCTGGTGATTTTTGCAGTCTTCCATCGGTAGAACTCATATCACTATAGAACAAAAATGGCCAAATAGCGACCACTTTGTAAGCCACTTGTAGCCAGAATCATAGAAGGACCATAACTATCTAGCTTAATATTTGAAAATTAATTTCAGATTTAGCTAAATATTCCTCGGGACGATCGCCATGTCAGCTGAATCATCCAAGTGACTGTCGCCACTCCAACCCTTTCACAAAATTGAAAAAAAAGGGGCCGAGGCTCATCATCAGGCTCAGGGTCCGCATCCAATACTACTCTTTCACCCAAACCGACTGCATTTATTTGAAGTGTTAATATAATATTCAAGTATGTACATTTGCAATTTCGAAGTAGTAAGTAGTGAGTATGGCATAAATGATGCCGTACGTGGCGCATAAGGAGCTGTCTGAAAGCGCTTCGTCAAGTACGTGTTTTCCACCTTATGACTCATGACTGGTTTCTTTAAGGGGAACGAAAGTCCAGAGTTGCTCGCGCGTTTTTGGAGATCGCGTTTCTAATTTCCAAGCTCTGTTTCTTCCTATTTGCGCGTCTCGTTGCGAAGAGTTGGGTGCTGAGCTAGTGGGCGTTTGATTTGGTGCGCACGGGTTTGAGTTTCTGGTTGAGGCATAGTCATCTGCAGGGCAGCATCCAAGGGGTTTTGATTTCCAGTGCATCCTGTGCTTACTGCGAATTTGGTGCTGGGCAGCAGCTTAGTTTGGAGGGAGTTTGATTTGAGAGCATCAGGGAAACGAGCTGCTTGACCTTGCCACGTGCTGAACGTTTCTGCAGAGGAAAAAAATCGAACATTTCAATTCCAAGACAAGGTAATGTAATTCCAGCGCAACCTATAACATGTGTATATTTATGATGCATGTTTCCATATCACACTGGCCTTAATTCGTTTGAGATTGGCATATGGATGTTTCCTAATTTGATTCAACTCATGACCAAAAAACGCCAGTTGCTCCAGGAAAGAGCACTGGGCTGTACAAAAAGAGGAACACTACGAACATGTTGTTAGTCTTGTCTTGTCTTGTCTTGTCTT
>Ga0116231_10010723_pt1 | contig 14534 bp, 9 predicted proteins | sample S1TSphgellanicum_2_FD_89695 | JGI IMG/M metagenome (GOLD analysis project Ga0116231, IMG submission 89695) | Host-associated microbial communities from peat moss isolated from Minnesota, USA - S1T2_Fd - Sphagnum magellanicum MG | ecosystem: Host-associated > Plants > Peat moss > Unclassified...
AAAAAAAAAAAAAAAAAAAAATAAATTTTATTTTTTTTTGATTTGGGGGGGAGTGGTAGGGTGGTGGGGGGGGGGGGGGGGGGGGGGTGTAGTTTCAATGATTTTATGTTTTAGAATGAAAAAAAATCACAACAATAGAAAAGAAGAGGGAACTTTGAATATGAATTTTGCATTTGATTTGGGAGGAATGGGGGTGGGGTGAGAAGAAAAGGTTGCATGATAGGTTTTGCACCCCCATATATTATCTTTCTTTCTTAAGCAATGAGGTTTGTGACTACCTTGTAAACTCAACAACTAATCACAAAAGTTTTTCCTTACGCAATATACATGTCCCTTTTTTGGGATTCCATGGGTTTTGGTTTGGTTAAATTAAGATTTTGGAATGCACCATGGGAGGGTAGAAATTAATGAAAAATATTTTCATATCATTAATGCTTCACAATTTGTTAATGCAAATTGAAAGCACCAATAACATGTTACATGTTTCAATATTGTCATTAAATTTGTTGAATTTGGGTGTGTAATACACGGTGAAATGTTTAATGATGTCAAATGACATGGCAAACATGTGTATTAATGCCATGGTTATGAATGAGAAATGTTAACTTATGTGAATATTAAGACCAACAAAAAAGACAATGAGATTTCATATTCCAAATTTCATGCATGAATGACATTCACAATGTTACAAATCAATATAGATGGTTTGTTTTCACCTCAATGTGTTATCCATGAATTCCATCAATGGCTCATGACAGGAAATCAAATATGTGAAGGTAATTCCTACTATCATTTTGATGCATTTGTGTGCTTTGCATTCTTTTCAATCTGTGGTCCAAATATCATGCATGAATTTCTTGCTTGATTTTAATGCATACAATTTGCACCAAATGATCATGTTGTATTGCTCGTCATAGGTTGGTTATGTTGCTTTAACTTTGAATGGTAATTAGTACAAGAAAGTTGGATTCATTTGGCTTGAAAATCAACGAGATGGGGGTTTGTTATTGTTGGGGGAAGTAGGTTCCTTCCCCTCGCTCTAATTTGCAACAAAAATCACAACATGAATATCTAAATCCACAAGAAGTAAGTTCTTGTCTTTTCCTCCTCTGAATTCCTTAACAATGAAAGAAAGATGAACAACAACAACCAAAAATATCTTGGAGGAAAACAAATCAAATAATGTGTTTTTTCATATGTAATTTAGTCCAAGAGTGTATTTTCACATATATAATTTAATCCAAGATGTGTCTTTTTGTATTTTTTTTTAAAAGGCACACAAATATACATGGCTTGAAGCCATAAACTCTAGATAAATCTAGAGAACAATAACAATTTTAATCATGTGCATATTTAAAAAACTTCAATGACCACATGTATGATATTAACTAATTACCAATGTTGTTTGGTATATAATTTTATGACTAGTATCAACATTTACATCAACATTGGTAGCAAAGACCTTACAAGGTTGGATTGACTTGAAGTAATATAAAGCTTGTACCAACACTAACCAATAGGGACTTCCGGTGATACGTACCAATTTTGTATCATGTATAAATATAGGTAAATATTTGTTTCGTACTAGCTAAAAATCAATCTTGGACCAAGTTAATATTAAAGTTTTAAATTTACCAAATATTGTGATTAGGCTAATAGCATGTTCAAAACTGAATACTATATCCACATAGGTATTAATCATTTATCATAATATCCTCGTTCACTTCCTAAATTTTCATTAACATTTGGAAGTTAAACATTATTTAATGTATTAAGTTGCCCTTACAAGATCCATAGTAAGTGGAGACCTTGGCTATGGTGTTGGCTAATTCAACAAATAATGTTTTTCTTGAGATTTTCAAGAAGGTATTAGGGTGATTTCCTTGACAAAAGCAAAATCATTACATAAGTGGAAGTGGAAGTGATTATTTGGCTCATTATTTCAAAAAAATTAGCCATAAAAGGATGATATATTTAGTAATATGAGGGAAATATGTGGTTACACTTTTATAATCTATAAAAAAAAATGGAAATTCGGATTTAAATTCTTTAAAAAATGATTCCAATTTTTTATTTTGTAGGTCATTTTCAAATTTTCAAAATTTTCTCTTTTTGGATAATGCATTTCTAAATTAAGGGTTAAAGGGATATTGTTGACCTTTCACAATAGACTCAAGAACATTCCATTATAGAAAGTCATAGCTATTTCCTTATGTATGTACATCTATTTTCAGCTAACTTTAAAAAATTTCAATGCACAATTTTAGTTGAACCACCTTAATTTTTAATACAGCTAAACATGGAAACATCTATTATAATAATGCAACAAATATTTGTGGTGTGCACCACATGTCTAAAATCTACAAACCATATTTATGTTATTGGTAGAAAAAAGACCAACATGATTAACATTTCAACACAATAAGTTACAAGGTTCATTTAATTTACCAATGTTTCAAAAACTTTAAAATGGATAATGTACAAGTTTTAGTGTAGCTTATAACAAGAATAATTAAAGTTTTGGGGGAAAAAAAAAAAAAAAAACTTAGTCACAATTTTAAATGTGTATGCATTATAATTTGTGCCACATCGAAAATAAATAATTGAACATGAAAGTTTCGGTTTGGGTCATTTTCATTGTGATTTTTGTTTTTCCAATCAATGTAAAAAATATCATAAAGAAAGTTTTCAAAAGTGAACAAAACCTACAAGTGCATGCAAACATCAAGGACTAGATGAATAACCAGTTTTTGGATTTAATTTATTTTTCATGAAAGCCAAGGTGTTAAATTTGCATTCATCCTCTTTATTCATCAAACACCATGACAATTGCAATCTCAACCACTTTGATGTACTCATACAAGGGGTGTTGAGATACTTGAAATCCATCAATCACACCATAAACACAAGAAAAGGGATTAATGTCAAATGGTGGTTTATAATAGTTTTTTAAATGGACTACATAAACAACTTGAACATGTTAAATTGTACGTTAGTCAAGTTTTGTAAATAATAGAACAAGATCCAAGTCTTGATCAAGCCTATCTTTAATTATTATGTATGATGCATAATAATAATGTCTTTTAAGCACTAGAAGGGTAATTGTAAGCTAAAGTGACACTTTTTATGTAATAAAGTAATTTTTTTGGCACCCCTTGGATGATTATGTGTTTCATATATATTTTTAAATGATTTTATGAAAAGGGACTCAAATATATATTTTAATGTAATATAGTAAGGTGGAATCCTTTTATTATTAAAATGTATTTTCTTACCAAATGAGGTTTTTTTTAATGTACAATTGTTGTTTTGTAAAAAAATGCATAAACAAGTTGTACATGAATTCATCATAATTTCATGGTTTGTAATGATGAGTCCATTTATCAATCTTCAAAATTGATAAATGTCATAAGTATTTCAAAATATTGGTATTCAAACCATTTCAAAATGGCATCAAAGTTTGGAGGAATTTTAAGAGCACTAAAATTAAAAGAAAATGGTGAAGTCCATTACAACATGAATTTTGTGATTTTCTTTTAAAAAATCACAAACATTGTATCTTGGGATGTATTAAAGGGCAACCATTAGTTTTTTTGAAAAAAATGATTTTATAAACTTCAAACTTGGGCATTTAACAATGTCATATTGCTATCATGATCAAAATACATTATAAAAAAATAGTACTACAAACACCTTTTGTTTAAAAATTTGCTCCATTCTATCTTGCAATGAAATTTTTTCTACCTTGAGATTTTGCCAATTTTGGGTTTATAATACCATGCCCACACGTCCATTAACTCAAAAGTTGATAATCTTGTAAATAGCTCATTGAGCAAGAAGTTGTTGCTTTTACATGGTTAAGTGATAAGGCTAACTAAGACCAACAATACACAAAAATTTGAAATTTTTTTAAAAAATATAAATAAAGACAACTTAGAATAAAAAGATGATATGTACTTATACTTGCCATCTTCACCTTCAAAGTTGGTTTTGATAATGTGAATCAATAAACAATATTCTTTCATTTTCACAAGAAGTGTGTAATACTCATTCATGACTTGGGTGATGGTTGAGTTAAATGTGTTTATCCACCTTGGTTTTAATGTTTTAAATTACCTCTAGGCCTTTGGTTTGCATGATATTTGTTAGCTTCACAAACTCCACATGCCATTTAGGTGAATGCAAAAAACAACTTTAAAGATATTGTGACATGTATTCAATGTGTGCAACTATTAGCCATGACTTGATGCTTGCATAGTCAAATTTGTTTGGTGGGGCTATAAACATTCAAATCACAAAACATCAAAATACAAATAAGTTTAATTCATCTAAAATGAACGTGCATAGTGAGTGAGTTCATTATCTATGATCGTAATAATATGAAAGCAATTTAAAAACTACTTAGGGGTGCAAGTACATAAATAGGAGCCAATGAGATTACTTTATTAAAGGACTGTGAGTCCTTTTTAAATTTTTTTTCATATGAAATAATTTTTGAATGAAATCTTTTACAACTTGTTATTAAAAATACATATAGTTTCCCCAATAGATCACATGTTTTGTGTTAATTATTGTTGAATAAATATGAATTTTTCAAAGTGTGTAAATTCTACCAGATTATGCATTTCAACTTGAAATATTATCATAATTTTGAATCATACAAAAATATGCCAATTACTTTAGGTTTTTTTGAAAAAATATATATCATAAATTAATAAAAAAAATTGTATGTCATGCACATTACGCCCCATTTTCATGTGGTAAATTTTTTTTGAAAATTTGAAAAATATTCTGAATTTTTAAATTTTGAAAAATTCCACATCTTTTTAATTTTGAGTGTTTTAACTTGGGTAGTAGGTTGTTATCATCTAAGTGTTTTTACCATCAAAATTATGTGATTACAATAGTCCTTTACTTAGTCCTTTGTAAAATTAACCATTTTCAACACAACATTTATTCAAGTTCAAACGTCCTTTTTAAAAACCAAAACCCAAAATTTAAGTTAATGAATTTTTAATTTGAATTCCTCAACTTTCATATTAGTCATTTAACACAACTTGGAATGATTAACATAATTTTAAAATGTCAAAAAAAAAGAACATATGTAAAAAAGGTCACAGTTCTCACCATTGTTTGACATGGTTTTTGGTTCCTATCTCTGTACTTGCACCCTTAGGAAAAAAAAAAAAAAAATGGAGAAAGAAACATTTGTCGTGCAATGTACATTCCTATAAACCTCGAGGTTTAGTTTTCTTGTATTTTCCAAACAACCTTATTATGAACATTATCCAGAAGATTGTAACTTATTTGCACTCACCCCAACAACCATAAATCAATTTAAAATGGAAAATAAATTTGAAAAATAAATAATAATAATAATATTATTACATGCGATTATTACTATAAATTCAATTTTGTAACATGTTAGATTGGTGGACAAGCTGAGTGCCTTCAAAGTCATTACATCCATAAGCACCTTCATAATAAATTAATAGTAATTTCACCTTATGCAATTTATTTGAAAGAAATGAGAATTGGCACTCAAAATCACGCTTGCAGCATGTGCACATTGCATGAATGTTAATCCAACTCTGATTATCAATGGTGGTTACTTTATCACATGCAATGGACATCATTTATATATTGAATGTTCTAAACGGTTTTGTTTGCTTGTATTTCCACATCCATTCAACAATTGTCTATTTGACACCATTCAACTATTACCATTTAACAATATTAAATACACACAATAATGTGAATTATAAAGGTTGTAAGGGTTTTACTTGAGGAGGAAGCTTCGTGAGATTTCCAAAGCTTATGGGTGGTGGTGAGGCCATGTTAGTCGTCCTTATTTGAAGTCCAATCAAGGTCTTCAAACTTGGTTATGGGTTAATTTTGTTTTTTTGGGGGCTAATGTCATTTGCCCCATTTAGTCACCCCCATCTCTTACGTGCCTACCTACTTATCATGCCTTTACAACTATTGTGGAAGGAAGGAACAAAGTGAACAAGCGAGCGAATAGGTAGTGGGATAAGATGAACACAAAGAAGTTGAAAAGTTTTGTAACAATCTTATTGACATTGCACATCAATGCCAACTTTCATTGTCATCATGGTACTAGACTAGGACATTTTTTCCTTTTATGAACCTTTTGTTTTAAGATTGTTTTTTTTCATTTCTTGTTGTTGATGTCACTTCTCCAAGCACTCCCAACCCCACCCCCACTATTTTTTTATGAAATTGTAAACTAGAACACCAAGATAACACCCAATTGATTTGATTTGATTTGATGATGTTTAAGGTAAAAAGCCAAAAAAATGTTGAAATCATGGCATGCAACAATTTAATATAAGTTTGTCTACGGGGTTGTTACAACAAATTGTTGTTGCAACTGGATGGATGAATGAAATCTAACCTAACTATGAACTTTTTATTGTTACATGGACATGAAGATGATCCTTGTCAAGATGATCAACGGGAAGAGGGGTGATCATCCCTTGGGTCACTCACAAATTTGCTACCAACAATTGCCTTATTTTCCAACAAATCAAGTAATAAAGTTCCACAAGAAGTACAATCATGAATGCAACTAGAACAATGTTTAGACTTGCTACTAGAGTCGATGATCCAAGTCATGCCATTTGCAGTTTCCACAAACCAAATGCAATTTTTTTCTTGCTCCCACTATTTTTTTCTTGTTCCCACTACTATGCATTGTGGGTTTAATCATTGGAATTCAAAGCTTGGTTTTTTTCTATTATTTTAATGAAAAACTAACCCATTAATGGAGAGAATATATCCTACTTTATGACTTCATTTCATGAAAACTCACACAATCAACCTACTAGTAAGTATTCCCATTTGTCTTTATTCATAATGTTTTTTGATTAGATGTGAATCGATGGTCATTAGAAAAATTCAAAACTTTTCCAAATCAACAAGTCATTTTCCCTTTTTTATCTTTTAATGTTTATAATATTGAAGGAACATTGGACCCATCACAGTAGCATGCAAGCAAAGATATGAATGTTGGTATTATTAAATGAAAGTTATTGAATTATGCAAGTGTTATAAATCATGTTGTTTATGGAACCATTTGATGATATGAGTTTTCTCAAACCTTTCATAATATGCTCATCATTGGGGCCTATTATAGGTCTTCATACCAAATGGCCCACTAGTAATATAAATACTGGAAATACATTGACTATTGACATTGTTATAAGTATGTTTTGTATGAAGACCTATTATGCAGATTGTGGTGGTGATTTTGCAATAATGGATCATTAGTCTTCTTTTTATGTTTGATTTTGGTATTACTCCCCACACTTTGATCATTGAACTTTTAAACTTTTTTCATGATTATTGACATCAGCAATATACTAAGAAATTTTGTAATCACAACCATGGCAAATTCTACTACATCAAGCTTGTTTCATATTGCTGGAAGGTGACAATGACGATGAAAATGATGAAAAACATCATGAAGAGGATAATGATAAGGAAGGAATAGCCCTATGTTTGCGGATGTAATGTTTAATCTTTAGTTTGTTCATTTTTTTGTTCTAACTTTTCATCATCTACTCATAGCTTGCCAAATTTATTGATCAAGTGAAATCATAAGCAAGTTACAGATGAGGTTCAAGGTATTCCTAATGTTATAGAATTTTGCTAACATAATGTTATGGGAATGCAATATGTTAACCTTGGAACCAAGGTGGAACTTTGAATACCTTTATTATTTCTTGCATTCTTTTTTGTGGAAAATTTCTTTTTCAATGGGATCTATGTGTAGGCAACTCTTTTCACAAGGTGTAAAAGGCTAGCAATTGGCTTGAAAAGATGCATGCTTATGCTTCTTGAGGACAATCCCAACAAGGTGTAAGTGTTTAACAAGTTTGTGTATGGTGGCATAAACTTGGACTTTTTTAAGGATAGCCATGGCTTTTTCAACAATGGTATGTGATGTGGATTTTTTCTTTTTTTTTTCATAATGTGCAAGACAAAAATTGTTGTGTCCTTTATTACAATAGTGAACAAGAATATATCAAACTATAATTATATATACTATCTTCGTTGTTTCCAATACATTGGATTATATGAGGGGCATCCTCTAAATACATTATATAATAATTTGGCATTCACTTTAAACTTTTTTTATGATACATTTTTCTTTCCTATCATCTAAATACTTTCTTGTAACTTGGTATATTCAATCTAAAGAATGAAGTGCATGTGGAATGGTTTGAAGTTTGAATCATCATTTTTCATTTTGTTTGGAGGACAATGTGCATGTCGTTGAAATTTTTTTTTTGCATCAATTGATTATCCAACAAACACTCAACCTTAATCCTTGCATATAACATTTCATTACACATAAGTAATTACTAACATCGTGTGCATCAACATTACAACCATGCAACAAAAAGGATAATCGACAATGTAATGTTTTAAACTACATGCACAACAATAAATTTATAACTGATGTAAACTCAATTAAAAAACTTGCCTGCAAGTAATTGTATACACACTAATATGTGGACTTTAAATAATAATAATTGTTCATGATGTAGATACTACATTTGTTGTTTTTGAAATCAAAGATTTTTCATTTTATGTATTGTTGCGCACCATGTGTTCTATCAAATTGGAAGCTTGTTCAACTAACAAATCCGAACACATGTTGGTGTCCACTATCTCAAAGTTCAAATAATGCTTATACATTTGAAATGGTGCAAGGTCCCTTGTGACCACTTATTTTAACATTTTTTTTACCTTCCAATTGGTGAGATTATCTTCAATATCCACATACTCTAATCCAAAAACCTCTAACACAACTTTCACGTATTTTACACATAATTTTACATGTTGCATGCATTGTTTGTAAAAATTGATTATATCAATTTCCTATAACATCACATATATTTAACCAACAATTCATAAAAGAAATGTAGATTGACCTAGCCAAGGAAATGTTCCATGTTTTTGTAACAAAATTATTTTCTTATCAACATACTTTATTACAAATTGGTTTAATTTTAGCAAAGATTTGAATGTCAACAAAATCTTTAAATCTTTAAATTCGCAAACATCAAGTAACTTTAGTTGGTTGGTATGTCTTTTCAACCTTTGGTTTTTTAGGTTTGCTTGTTGCATTTTGGGTTAACTCAATCTTTAATTTTGACAAGAGTGCCCCATAATTCTTTTTTTTTTTACCATTTTTTTGTTATCATTCATGAAATTATGTGATCTTATGAGAAACAACATTCTCACATTATAAAAATTAGGAATCAAATACTACTATGAATGTTGTTAAGTTAAATGTTAATGTTCCTTTTAATACTTTAAACATCATAGTAAGTGAACATAAAATAAGATTTGAAGTCCTTGGACCAGAGATTGCAAATCTTCCCTTTAATCACATGCTTATAGAGATGAAAATAATCTAGATTGGAAATATAATATTATTATTTTCAAATTTATAATACAATGTCATATGTATGTATTGCATTTTTTAATTGCATAATTATGAAGTTGAACATTATTGTTTCATCTTTTATGATAATTTGTAATGATGTGCAACTAACATGCCCACTTTGGTTGTTGACTTATGTGAAGAGTTGAAAATGAACAATAGTATGTTTTGTTGCACAAAATGTGTCAACATGTGTATAGTAGAAAATGGAAAGTTTGCTTGCACGCTTGTTAATTTGGTTTCTTCAACAACTAACAATCTATAAAATCAAGTAATGAGACTTTCTATCTAACAACTACTTTTCATTATGTTATCTTGTGGATTATGTATCAATCAACCTAATTATGTTAGTTTCTAAATTAACCAATAATACTTGTCAACAAAAGTTGTGGTTTTCTAAGCATGTACAAAAATAATATTTGTTGCAAGTCAATGCACTTGTGAGAACAAATGTGTTCACAAGTTTACAATTCATGGAAAGGTTACTTGTAGTGTTCTTTTGGTTTCTTTGACAACTAACCAAGTAGTTGAACTTCTTCTCTTATAGGTGTTTTACATTCCCTTGGATCTTTTTTAGCATGTATTAGTTTAGTCAAATCTGAAGTAACAAGAAGTTGTTGAGTTATTGTGATGCAAAGTATCATTGTAGTATTGTTAGTTACAAAATTGTAGTTCATAATTTTTGTCTTTGCCTACATGACCACTCACTCCACTTTGTTTTAACATTTTTACACATGTTAGTTTCTAAATTAATCAATAAGAGCTCTGCCTATTTAAACATATATTATTGATAAAATATTTTGTTTCACTTAGATTATTGTATGTATGTGCATGTTAACAAAAGGAGTTATGTTGCAAATTTCTTAAACAAACATATGAACATTACTACATGTAAACCATCTTCGAAAAAATTATTATTCCAATAAATGTGATTGTTGTTGCTACAATGTTATTTACGGCCATTGCATTCTTCTCATCGACAAGGATCCCTAATGACCATTACAAATATATATGTGTTCACACACTTTCAAAATTTTGTGTTGTACAAGTTCATACAAGGACTTTCATACAACTTAAAGGAACTTTCTTATCAATTTCCTTGTTGCTTGTAAGGGATTAGGTGAATGTCATGTGTTAGTGGTGACATTCAAAGTTATTCTTATGATGTAGGAGAACATGTTTGTTATAGTTTTATTTCCCCTTCATGGTTAATGGTCATTATTTCAATTAATTATGAAGTATTTTATGTTCATTTCTTTTAAAGATATCATTGGTTGGTTGGCACTCAAACTTGGGCATGTTGCATTTCAATGTCTAATTATAGTAACAAACACCAAGAGTAAGTTGATTTCGCAAGTAATCATCATCACTCCATATTGTGGTTGTGGACGAGGGATTTTTTCATGTATGTAGATGATCATGTGGATTGAAGTTGTATATAATGTATATTGACTTCTACATTATGTGACAATGTATAATAAGCCCATGGTAAACACCTCTCTAGCCTATGATCTTTAAATTTTTGGGTTTTTTGATTGTGTGGTCTTCATATCATCCATGTTTTAATGAAATTTTTAATGCTCACTATTCTTTCAAAAGAATGGGACAGGTGGGGATTTGTTAGAAAATGATCATCACAATAATGTTCTTAACATTCTTCATAGGTAGATGTTAAAAATAATTATTCAAAGGGAAAATTACCATTGGCAATTTGTTAAGAACAAAACAAAAATACAAGGAAAGGATTATATGAAGTTGATGATACAAAGGATTCAACAATGAACAAGAACCAAAAGTTTGTATTATTTGAATAAGACATAATGTAAATTAAACTTGAAATAAAAGTGGAGTACATAGATTACAACTTGTGTTGACATTGTTAAAAGGTGGTGTCCTTGAAACATCAATTTATATTATTGCATGGAATTTTCTAAAAATTCATCAACTTTTTTTTTGAAAAATGCCAACTAAATGTTTTAGAACATTTTGCCAATTAATTAATTAAAAATATAAATTAACCCATTAGAAAATTTTGTCAATTAAAATATCTATAATTTTCTGTCAATTAACATTCTAGAAACTTTTGCCAACTTAGACCTTTAAAACCTTCCACCAAATAGGCACCAACTAGGCCTTCTAAAAACATGGCATATTTTTTGAACTATTTGAAAAAATTCCTTTCATATTTAATGTTTGTGAGACCATGTTGTCAAAAAATTTGTGCCTCAAGCAATGAGATCTTGGAATTTCACATGCATGTAAAAATTGAATAGAAAAGAAAAGGGTTATGTTTAGCAACAACAAAGAAAGGCCCAAATATTGCAATGCTTAAAGGATTTTGTAATTGTTGATGGAGGTTTTAAAAAAATATATCTCTCTTTCACCTTAACGAAATAGATAACAACCAACAATCGACAAGTTCCAAATGAGCGTTTATTGAAAGTTGTGGTAGTTTTCGTGATGAAAATTCTAGTAGTAAATAATTAGAATTGGTAGATGGGAGATTTTTTTGAATCCTTCGTATGGTCATTCATGGACCATTCCATAAACAATTTCAGAAATAACTACCTCATTTTCAAGCCTAACTACTTCATTTCTTTTTTAATAACAACTTCCTTTTCCTATTAACTTTTTTAATAATGATCTCCCACCTTTCTTAATAACTACATCCATTTTATAACAATTTCACTATTTTTTCCCTATCCACCAACATGGATATGAAACAAAATTTAACATGTGTCATTTTCATGTCATGAAATGTATATTAATTCAAATTAATTTTGACATTGGCATAAATAATGATGAATGATTGAAACCATATGAAAACATAAGAAAAATATAAAATAATTGATCATCACTAGTGGTGTGCATTAGCACATATTAGTTCAAATGATACAAGGCAATTTTTATTGGACTTCTTGTTTGAGCAAGTGGTTAGTGATGAAAGACTTGAACTCATTATGTATAAGTTAAAAGAACAAAACTTGGTATTGTTTTGATGGATATGTTGATAGTTGAGAAACTTCATGTTGTAAAACCATTATGTCAATTGTGCCAAATGGTTTGGAAAGCTAAATTTAGAAAATGAACAAATTTTGGTTAAAAACCTATAATGTTGGTTCATCAAGAATCATGTTACTTATGAAGGTCCACTCCATGATTTTTTTTTCAACTTTCATCCTTGTTTCCCATTCTATTTCAATGTTGAATATAGACAAGTTGAGAATGCAAGTGTTGTGTTTGCATGTCAACCACGATATGATTTGCATTTGAAATAAATTGAACACCTCCATTTCAAGTTTGTGGGGGTTTACATAAGTGTAATGGGCCTCATATTTAGCTACACACTAATAAGAATGCTTCAATTTAAATTGGGCCAATTTTTTAAACTTTAAACATGTATTTAACTAATTCTAGACTAAATTACTAATTTTGAACTTTCTAACTTGGTGGTTATAATCAAATTTCTTATTGAACTTTAAACAAAACATTGGAAACATCCATTTGTTGGATCATCTAGTGAGGCAAAACATTATTAATATTTATTGCTACATCATATTATGGTGACCCCCAAATCAAAGATTCTTTTCAAATGTTCAATCTTCAAATGGCCATTTACTAATTTTAGAGTTTTGAAAATTTTAGAATTAATTAAATATATGATCTTATTATAAAACACACCATTATTTTGTTTAAAAAGTTAACCAATTAATAATCTACGTAACATTTAAATCCCTATCTAACTTCAGTAATCATTATAAGTTGATGATACAAATATTGTCCATTAAAAATCAATGGATGCAATGGAATAGGGTATAAAGTTTATATTTTTGTCACTATCACACATAGACATTTTCTTTCCATCAAGGGGGGCCCTTGGGACCCTAGTGGCTTGTTAAACATGTTTTATTGCAATTAAGTAGTATTATTCATCCTTTGTGCCAATAGAATTGATTTTTGCAAACACACCACCCTCCAAAACAACATTTCTCCTTTATTTTAGAGGCTTCAAACACGCCAACAAAAAAAAACAAACAAATCTCCCATTTTCTTTGGTATAATTTATGTCCTAGCTCAAGCTCTCATCCCCATTCCCTAAAAGTTTGTCACACCTTGTGGGTGACATTGATAAGTCAAATAAATTTGATGAAATAGTTGAAGCATTCAACATTATTGAAATCTATAAGATGGACAAACTTGAAAACCACTACAACAATAGGGGGCTATTTTGCGATCCACATATCATCGCAAACAACAAAGAAAGAAGTTTCCGAAAACCCGCATTTGCGAACCATAACTCCTTGCAAATTGTTAAGCCTTTGCGATACCATAACATTCGCACCCGTACAATCGCAAGTCCTTCACAACTCCCGAACTTGATACAATCCCAAAACTTTTACGATTATAACTGCTTCTATATACCGTTTGCGATTAACATTACATCGGAAACTATTTGCAACAAACCCATCGCCGCAACGACTTAGCGAATCGACTCAAAAGTCTATCGGTTTCCAAAATAAGGTCTATCGCAAACCCTTAGCGGCATTTTGAGAATCCCAACAAGTTTGTGTTAGATCTTATATTGGAAATCGATAGGCTTTTAAGATCTCACGCAAATTTTTTGGGATTTTTAGAATGCCGCTAAAAGTTTGCGAAATCATAGATTTTGCAAACGTGTTCTAGAATGATTTTACCCCCAAGAGTGTAGTGATGTTTGTGACATGGTGTTATTGGTCTTTTGGTTTTTGCAGTGTTGCGAAGAATTATGACTCTCAAATTGTTTTGAGATGTAATCTGTATCGCAAGAGCATGGCACTGTATTCTTATTTTGGAAGCAGGGTTTATTTGGGTCACTTTGGGCCACAAAAAAAAAATCTATATCAAAATTTCAAAATTTACAATGTAAATGGGTTTGCAACCCTTGGGTATCTAACACACTAGCTGTTTATCTAGACCTCCTTCCCCTCTTGGATTTCTTCCTTGAATCTTTCTTCCTAGTGTTCTTTGGTGGAGGGGGAGGCTGCTCATCCTCCTCCCTCTCTTCATCGTCCCCCTACCC
>Ga0116231_10010724_pt1 | contig 14532 bp, 9 predicted proteins | sample S1TSphgellanicum_2_FD_89695 | JGI IMG/M metagenome (GOLD analysis project Ga0116231, IMG submission 89695) | Host-associated microbial communities from peat moss isolated from Minnesota, USA - S1T2_Fd - Sphagnum magellanicum MG | ecosystem: Host-associated > Plants > Peat moss > Unclassified...
AAAAAAAAAAAAAAAAAAAAGGAAAAATATTCTTCAAAATTTGACGAATTTGGGTCTTTTATTATTTCCATGAAAAATCCTTTGTATAGGTCGAAATCATATTATTTTTCAGGTCGAAATTCGGCGAAAATTCGCCAGTAGAAAGAAAAGATTGTAATATGAAATGCCCTTTTTTTTTTAAATAGAAAAAACTCCAACGAAACTGAAAACAGAAAGTCCGGAAGAATTTTATGGATGAATATCAGATTATGATCAGCTAGATTGAGGGTTGACGGATGAGAGTCATCCATTACGAAGCTTCACGTTAGGTGTAATAAATGCAGATAATGGCGGTGCTGGGTTAAGTGGGGGTGGGGGCAGCGCTACAAGAAGAACTAGGGTCCAACTGCCACATTTAAAAAATATTAAAAAAATAAAAATAAAAATCCAATAACTAAGTTTATGAATAGTCTCTAGGTGGTGTATAGGCCATAAATTCTGGACCAAGTTTGACGGGCCGGGATTCACGGCACCTCGAATTGAAGCCCGCGGTTTAAAGAAAAGTCGACCTTAAACGCGGCATTTGAACATAAGCCCAAGACGTGGGACTTGGGTTCAAAGCTGCGATCTAGAGATTTGACGTCCTTATTCGAGGTCCTGATTATTACCCGGTAGAGGGGGGGGGCCGGGGTGGGAAGTGACTGACGGCCCAAAACTAGACGCGGCGATGATGTAGCTTTTCTTTTCGGGACGTGGATGAGGATCTTAATTTTACCACTTTCCTCCAGTCAAAGGCGGGGCTGAGGAAAAGTACAGACAAAGTGCTCGCAGTAAATACAAAGAGTCTCCACCGCGTGAAGATGGAAAAAGAAAATTTCAACTTCTTTTACATTTCTGGTGAAGATGGAAGACGAAATGTTCACTTCTTTTACATTTCTTTTACGTATGTAGACCACCATAGAAAGAGAGAGAAAGAGAAAAGTCAGGATTTTGACTGGCCTTCTTTCTTTCACTCTAATAATTAATTAATTAATTAATTAATTATTTATCCTTCTGCACCACAGCATACGCCAAAGCAAAACAAATAAAAAATAAAATTGGCGATAAAATTTTTCTGAATTAAAAAATGACTACATGTTTTTCCAAGAGAATACTTGGAGTATATATATTTGGCGAAAATATTTTTCAAAATATTTAGAAATGGCGATACATTTTCCTCGATAATATTTGGAGTATATATATATATATATTTGGTGACAATCTTTTTTTCAAAAATTTCAAAATTGGCGATATCTATTGAAAAGAATTGGAGTTTTTTCCAGATAATATTCTGTTATAAGAAAATTCCCATTGTTTCGAGATTTTAAACCAATTTCAATACTTAAAATTTATATTATTAAAAGAAAAGAAAAGAAAAAAACGCTGATATCCGTGAGACTCCGCTTTGGCTGCGGTACGCGACTTTGAAAGCACGATGCAGATTCAAGACCTCGATTAAAAACGCCTGGATTAACAACACCTGGGTTATCACCTGGTTTCAACACCTAGCAAAAGTCAGCTCCCAGTCAGAGACAGCCTACGGGCGTTCACGAAGGAACGAACCTCCCTCCCTCGCTCGCTACCCTCGCTCGCTCTCTTAAAGCAACTTGTTTCGTTCCGGAGCTCTGGATTTCTTCGAGGATCATCATCGCCTTTCAGGAGCAGCTGCCTGCAACAACTTGTCTCTGTTTTCTTGCTTTATTGTTGTTGCTGTTGTTGTCGTTTTTCCCCCCCCGGCCCCCCCTTAATTAATTAGTTTTTTTTTTTGGGCAGTGGAGATCTTTCTTCTTCAGAGCTTTTCAATTCTCTTGTTGTGTGTTTTTTGTTGCTGTCAGTAGTACTTTGTTTGTGGGTTTTAGTTTCGGTTTATATCTTCGGGAAGCTTGGGGAAAGTAGAATGTGGCAGTGGATTAGACTCTTTTGAGTATTTTGGTTGTGTGATTTGCAAGATCGAGTTTTGGTTTTTGGTTTTTTGGGTTTGGCAGTGAGGAGGAAGTTGCGCGGGTGTGTGTGTGTGTGTGTGTGTGTGTGTGTTGCATTTTGGTGTAATTTGGAGAGTTTTGAGTATCAAGGCGGAAGGAAGAGGAAGGAAGGAGGAGGATCAGGACGACGAGACGCTCTGGTACTAATCGTCGTTCAGCTGATCTCCCTCTGGGGGTGTTCTTCTCAACAATAGATTGAAGTTGAAACAGAGGGTACAACTGTGGTTCTGAAATTCAAGCAAGAAGACGACGGTTTTCGACTGTTGAATCTGCGGGCAGCGCCATTTAGATCGAGGGGATCTGGGGTTTCGTTGGAAGCAGAAAAGAAGAAAAACAGGTGGGTTCTTGTTCTTGTGGGCGACAGACAGACAGGGAGAGAGAGACAGAGAGACTGAGAGACAGAAAGAGAGAACGGGCGCGCACGGTACAGCCGGCTTGGAGCTGAACAGGAGAAAACTCGGAAGTCCTTCGTAAATGCAAACTACGCATCATCTCCGACAGCATTTTTCTGAAGCTCAGATATCAGTGCAGCTTGAATCACCCTCAGACGTTCTCGCAGAGGAGATCATTCGTGGTTTTGGAAGAAGCTGTGATCAGTTGAAGCAATTTGCACATTGCCCAGGAACAGCTTGGACTTGAGAGCCATGGAGGGCGGGGGGCACGAGTCGAATGAGCTCGAGAGGTTGATCCGATCATTTGGCAATGAACATGTGCCAGCAGGTTCACAACGGGAGCAAGAAGCTCAACTGTTTGTGACCCCTCCATTGCGGGAGAATGTTCATGGCGCCTTCGAGTCCATGATGATGCTACAGCAGCAGCAGGGACAGCAGCAGCAAGGACAGCAGCAGCAGCAGCAGCTAGTTCCTCCGAGCTTCACAGACGAGTTTCTAAATCAGCTAGCAGTGCCATCTCCTACAGCTGAATGGCAGAACTTCATCTCCATGACTAACAACGATCCACTGCAGGGCCCCGCGTACAGCTCTGCTGCTGCAGCAGCTGCGGCGGCGTCTGCTTTCGCAACAACTTCTTCCACTGGTGGTTTCCTGACGTTTCAGCAGCTGCAAAGAGATTTGTTATCATCCGATTCCGCTGCTGCTAATGACTTCGCAAACTCTGCGTGGGGTTTTGTGGAGAATCAGATCACACCCAAAATTGGAAACTTTCCAGCAGGAAACAACTCTGAACCTCTCAACCTTGACGCAATCCAGGAGCTTCTCAATACCTCCATGATGTCTGGCAGCAATCCTCACCTCACGGGCTCAAGAACGCCACAGTTCTTGATGCCGGCGACCCATCAAGCTTCAGGTCATCATCATCATCAGCAGCAGCAGCAGCTTGCAGGTGATTCAGACTTCTACAACTACCTGAAGCGGGCTTCTCCTCCACAGACACAGTTCCATTCACCTTCTCCGCCAAGTGCAGTGGGATCGGTGTCTCCAGTACAGACCTCTCCATCTCTCAGCGCCCATGGTGGACGCCGGTCGCCATCTCCAGCTCGTCTTCCCAACTCAGCAGGTTCCACTCTTCCCAATACACCCAACTCTTCAGTTTCCTCAGGCTCCTCCAGTGATGGACCTGAGGCTCCTGCCACAGCTGCCGGCCCATCTGCAAGCACTAGCAAGAGGAAGACGCCAGACCGAGCCATGGATGAGGAGAATGAGGAGATTCAATCTCCCGAGCTCAAGAAACCGTAAGTCTGGGTCTGCTCACAGTATTGCTTCTAGCTGCATTTTGAGATTGTACACACTACAACACATCTTGCGTTGTGATTTACAACTTGGGTTTAACGACTCAACTAATTGCTAAACCCAAGATATGTTGTAGTAGCTATGTCTCTTCTATTGTTATCCAAAGCCTTCATTTCACTGCCTTTGGGATAGCAGCTCTCAGAATGTAACCAGTTTTGTTTTGCACAAAACAAATCTTGAGCTGCAATTCTTGGGCTTGGGCTAGTTCTTGCAAAACAAATCTTGAGTTGCAAATCTTGGGTTTGGGCTAGTTCTTGCAAAATAAATCTTGAGTTGCAAATCTTGGGGTTTGGGCTACTTCTTAGATAGCTAGAGAGCTTGATTCTTCTTCTCTCATGCTTTGCCTATTATATTGCTCTTGCAGAACAAACAAGGCTCGCAAGAAGGGTCCCAAAAGAGTTCGAGAACCACGCTATGCCATCCAAACACGCAGTGAAATAGAGATCATGGAAGATGGGTACAAGTGGAGAAAATATGGACAGAAAGCTGTGAAGAACAGCCCTAACCCTCGGTCAGAGACAAATCCTTGCACATCTCCTAGTCCTGCTCATCAATGTTTGCATGTAGCTAGCTAGCTGCTAAGAGCATTTCTCTAGATCAGGTCCTTGAGAGTGAAGTTTTTGCACACTCATCTTTGTTAGCATTTTTACTCACTGATGATGATGATTTGAGATCTGATCGGAGATGATTTGAGCTTCTTTGACATTGCTTCTTCACGAGAGTCCAAGCTTCAGGGCAGCACCATCTCTGAAATCCATACAATTTTTCTGTGGGGGGTGCAGGAGCTACTACAGGTGCACAGCTCCAAAATGTCCAGTGAGGAAAAGAGTGGAGCGGTCAGCTGAGGACTCAGGACTTGTCATTACGACTTATGAGGGTACTCATACTCATTTAAGCCCTGCCATGAGTGGCAGTGCAAGCAGAGCTTCCAACTCTGATGCACCTTCACTGCTGGTTGCCTCTGGAGAAAATAGACCTGGTGGTGCCGCATACCAACCTCCAGCTTCAAGCTTCCCATTCACATCCTCTGTAAACCCTGTTCCCCCAGCTCGTAGCAACTATGACTTGACTGTACAAATTCAATCCGGAGTTCAGAGAGACCATGCAGCAGCTACATCATCAAGCTTGAGCTCTTACGCTCAAGACATTCAAACTGCAGGTGCAAGCACTGCTTATAATCTTCAGTCCTTAAACATTCAAGAATCAGCTAACATCCTGAGAAGCCATGGAAGCTGGCATGGAAGCTTGCAAGAGTTTAATCCTTCAATGCTGGATGAAAATCTCAGTAATATGCTTAGAACCCAACAACAACAAATGCATGGAACTCGAAACCAGATGCAAGAAGCTCTGCAAAACACTGAAGGTCAAATGTTCAGAGCTGTGACTTTTGGAGCTCAAGGAATTGGAGGTGAAGAATCATCTGGTGATATTCTCACAGGTTCGCACATCCCATACTGGGCCTCTGGCAGTGAACCTCGATCAACAACAAGAGGGATGGAAGAACAACTAGCATCAGCATCAGCAACCGGTGATGAATCTCAGCTGAGAGATGATCAATCTCCTATAAATGATGAACTTTTAAGCGACGTTGTCAGATTGGGGGTACACTGGTAGCCCTGGAAAAATCTGGTGTCCGAAAAGGCAATTGAAATTGTTCATATACACACATACCATATAGCCTAAGCCTCTCAAGAAATTTTGAAAGACATAAACTGTTGTTTACATTTGTGTCTTAGGGTACTGGCAAGTTTGTACGAAAAAAACAGTGATTTTCATTTCTTTCTTGTGGAGAAGCCTTAGTACTTGGGTTGCTAGAATCTTTTTCTCACAAAAGTCATGTAACTACCATGTATGTTAATAATGTGTGTTTTAGCTTGCAAAATTTGCCTACCCACAGAAACGCAGTTACAGAAATCACAAAATAGCAGCGAGTAAGCTCATAATCTGTACACATGTAAAATCCTCAGTTTTGTAAAGGATTAGTAGTAGCAGCAGCTCCTTTGGGGCACTTTTATACAAACTTTGGAATTTCTTGTGGTTTTTTTTTCTTGGGAGCTTGATGAATCTAGGAAATTATGTGACTATACAACATGGAGTGTTTGAGCTTCAAAGGTAAAATTATGGCTTTGTCTAAACATTCAGCCCAGCTATGTATGTTAGAATCATGTGTTGTAATGTCCAAGGCACTGGAATGACCGGAACAACCTTAATGGAAGATTGCTGGAGTGACCCAACTGGTAAAAGTTTGCAGTACATTGATCTTGTTTCACACCGAATTATTGAACATCTGCTACAGACAGATGAATCTAGTCTCAGTTGTTTCTTTTGTCAGGATGCTATCAGTGTTTCTCAAAGAATCCATTAGTAATTAAGGTACCAAGCATGCAGTATGCTCAACTCATCAAGAAGGCAATATTTGCTCCAAGACATCCAGAAGGACCATATCCATGCAAGGACACCCACTTGCATCCATATGTCTAGACTTGTTAAGAGACAAACTTTAGTAAAAAGAACTAGAGCAACAAGACTAGACTTTGCGTACCAAACAACACCCTTCACAGCTAATCAAAATGGTTGTAAGTTGCTTCAACTCCTAATTTGCATGTTTTTGGAACTCATGAACACAAAGTCAAGGTTGTGCTCAAGAGCAAGAGGCACAATTGACACCAATGCTTTGGATTGTTGAACGAGTCCTTGCCCCACAAAGGGGGAAAATTCAAAGTAGTAGTTGCTAAATCTTAGTGAACATGCATGTCACAATTGCCATCCATTGACGCCATAATGGATCATAAAGCATTCATAAAAAGATATATATATTTCATAATGGACACTATTCAACGATTTAAGAAGGTTTACTAGGCATTTTGGTTTTTATGGAAGCTTTTGTGAAAACTATGAAGCTCCCCGAATACTCATATGTAGTACAACCTAACTTTTAGTTCAATCAAAATCATTATGAAATACAACCTTGCAACATAGTCTTGTTCACCTTGTTCTATGTTCCAAGTTTCTATTTCATGAATACAATGCCATTTTGGTGTTTTTTTTTCTTTTACAATTTTCATATCATTATTCGTGTCATATATCAATCAAACTATGTGTACATTGGATTCAATTATAGTTTATCACATCCTTTATCCTCACCGTAATAGTTTTTGTGCTTGTGATAATTTAGTAAGGACTTGTAGCACAAAGCTACATATTTCCTTCCTTCCTTCCAACCCAACACATTTTTGAAGGAGTTGGATCATGCTACATTTGGCATGATAATTGCCATATCTAGGTTTTACATTTAATTCTCACATTTGATTTGATCATGCTCCCAAATCACAAGTCTTTTAAGAATTACTTTTGTTCTCCACACCTTTTGGTCATAAGGCTACACGATGATTCAATGTCTTAACCTTCCCAATATGCCAACAAATTTTCTTAGATCATCATGATGCTCAACCTCACAAATGAAAGTAAAGTTAATCAAATGCTTAAATCTGCTTGCATTCCAACACAATCAAGAAACCACTTTAATGTTGTCATATTCTCTAGCAACCTTTATGTTGCCATAGCATTCTACAACACACCATCGCGAAATAGTTATGAGGGATTTCACCCTTTGATGGAAAAGCCCTAAATCAATCTAACTAACCTTGAACTTTGCTGTTCCCTATGAACAAATAATGGCATGTATAACAAACAAAAGTTATCTATGAATGAACATGGTTTCTCAACAAGCCAAAAAATTTCAAAGAAAGAGTGAAAGTCAAGAAAGAGAACATAAGTATAAGTTGATGAAGCCATGAAAAAGTATTATGACTTTCCAATTTGGGTGAGAGACACACAAAGAACCAACAAAGAAGGAAAGAAAGAGAGCAAAACCACACTCAACAAAAACCATGTAAATGCCTCATCACCATCTCGAAAGCAATAAGGGAACATTAGAACCTTTTTTTTATACACAAATCAGTTTTTAGAGCTTCAACATATCAAATTTTGTTGTGCATAGAGTGATTGAGTTTCATAGAAAAACTTGTTGTCAAGAATACTTTGGATAGATTCTTACATTCCAAACATAAAGAAATCTTTTTAATTTGTGGCCAAGAATGTACATACATTCATATATTGCGAACATAAGAAATCTTTGTACAATCTATTGTCATGGTTGGAGATTGAGCTTGGGGCACAATCCTTTTTGGATTTAAAAAATATAAAAATATAGGGTGCCATATTGGTTGTTGGATAAATTTTATAATTTTTTTTTTCAATAATAGGGTTATGGTTATTTTGAAAACCAAATTGTAATTAATATAGCATATATGTTAATCCCCAATATTACAAAAAATAATAAAAAAACATATATGTTAAATGTCTTAAGTATTAGTCATTAATAAGTTCAATTGTTAGGTTAATGAATAAACTTGGATTTTTTTTAAAAAAATGAAATGATTTTTTTGGTCTCAAATTGATTTATTCCATCTTTGACATGAGTTGTAAAGGATGGAAATCTTAACTATAACAAATGTGAGCATGGTCTTTTAAAAAAAATAGATCATACATTTTAAATTTGTCTTTTGCATGTTTGTTGTGAATGAAGTGGAATGGTTAATGATTCATAACATTAGATATTTGTATGTTGCTTGTTTAGCAAGAGTTGTAATTTATCCATCCAAGGGTTGTATTTTTTTTATTGCATTTTAAAAACCCTCAAAATAGTGGGGTTGTCATGAGTTCCTTTTTCTTGACCAAATATTAAAACTAAGAATTCAAATAAATATAGAATATCAAAACTTGATGCAAACATAGAAATATAATCAATAAATATGTGCATATTAAAAAATTAAGTAATAATAAGATGGGAAAAAACAATTAGCATCCCCCCTCCCCCAAAGAGATTGAAACATCAAAAGCTTGGAGTACAAGCATATATTCTATTGTGCTAAATCTAAAGAAGATTAAATTATGTATGTGTTATATTTTGCTTCCATTTAATAGATCAAAACTTGACAAGATTTCTTGAACTTTTTTTCAAAGTGTGTAAAACAATATTAGGGTATTGGGCAAATCATTGTCATTCAAAGGTTAAACAAATGTTAGCATAAACTTTGCATGAAGACCCTAGGTTTTTCATAAATAACAATTGAATTAATAGAGCAACTAGCAAGTTGGTGTACTAGAAATAGTTCTTCCAAAGCCGATTTTGCACATGTTTTGTGCTTGAATTTTTGAATCCATTCACTATGGATGTGCTTCTACTAAGCCCTTGCATTCATAAACAATTATATGGATAGATCTTAGTAGTTTATTTTTATAAATCTTAGCAACTTTCTATTGCATTGGTTAATGTAACATTCAAGTTGTACTATGCTTGTTGTGATAATGTTAAATTTCTATGTTTTTCCATCCAATGATGCATTAAATAGGCTTAAATCTTCTATTGTACTCAAAGAGAAAGACTATGCACACAACTCCAAGAGTTCCTTGTAGTATTTCTAAAAAAATACAAATAGTTGAAAATCAAAGTGCCACAAATAACCTTCCTCATTAATGATGAAATTTTTTAGTCATTTCCTTTGTTTGTTTATGTTCTTTTCATGCATCTTTGAATTTTTTGAATGATTTTTGAAGCTTTGTTCTTGACTTTTTGATGGTAACGATTTAAAAAAAAGGTGCAACAACACTAAATTCAATGGCATATGCCACCAATCAAATATGATGCATTTCACATGGTAATGTAACTCTAGCTTCATTGTTTTACCATAGAATACTAAGAGCTATTGTACTTCAAAAGAATCAAGTGATCATGCCCCTTAGGACAATTGGTTTTGACATGGAGGCATGCAATTACTTGAGTCAACATCATTGCCTATCTGAACATGCCATGGTCACAAATAAACTAGATGTTTTGGATGCATCATGACATTAAAATGCCATTAAATCATCTAAAGAGAAGGAAGGATAAAAAAACAAGAAAAGTTATTAGACAACAAGCTCAAACAACCTTTATTGTTTTAAGCACTAACCTTTTGCAATTGCATACACATTTACATACATTATTGAGATTCACTATTGGAAGGATGTAAAGTATATATATATTCACATGCAATATAATATAGATGGAGATTCCTCGTACAAGTGCAATGTTTACCATTGTATCATCATCTAAGATAACTCAAGCAAATTTGAGCTGAAAAGTTTCGTTCAAGGTCTGAGATGTATCATGAGAGCTCACTTCAACATTCCTTTTTGTTACATTATGGTGTACTATAGACTCCTTGGTTGAACAATTGATGTCAACTATCTTGGAGCTTTGATGCCATGAAGCTTACCATGTGAATGTAATGATATGAGGTGTGCAAACTAACGTCACCCAATTTTCATGCCTTGTTTACTCTCTCTCCATAATAGCTTTTATCTTACCTCTATATTGATTTGGCATTTTGATCAATAAAGACTCATCGACTAAAAGACTTGTGGCACTGGGTGGTGTGAGAAGCCTAGTTGAGTATGTGTGTTTTGTTTGTGTTTACTTACCTGGTAGTGATGACTTTGCTGGGCCAAGAAGGCTTGACTCTATAGCTGACTAACAAAAGTAGTTGAAGAAGAGGGTTCTTGTGACCTGAGTTCATTTCTTCTACTCTACCATTCTGTGATCATTTGTGAATCACAACTCTAGGACACTTCGTTACAGAAACTTGTGAAGGTTTGTCCCTCTCCTTTTTGTTACAGCACAACAAGTGAGAGCTGAGTATTCATGGATGTAACCAGAGAAGAACTAAATTTTTGCTCAGAACAGCTTCAACCACAGAAGAGACATTGAAATTAATCAACAGTTCAATCCCAAATGATGATTGAAGCAGGAGAAAACTCATGGCTGACAGTTTAGAACACCACTCAAAATTAGCTGAAAATGGAGATACCACACTCCTAATGCCGCCAAGGGGCAATTTGTAGTTGCTCACTTCTAACAAAAATGTGAGACATCATGCACAATGCACTCTTTTCGGTCATAACAAAGATACTAAAAGAGTGAACTGTGCACTAGACCTCCAGGAAAAACACCTTCCCCAAACTTCCATCTTCTTACATGGCAAGACAGTGATCTCAGACCAATGAAAGTTAATTGGCATTCTCATGACAGTGTTATACAAAGGGTATTATCCGACTGCCAAAGTCATTGTCTCTGTAGCAGCGAATGAAAATTGGTTTCTGTACTGTTTGAATTCTGGTTCCTATCTCCTAATTACTTCGAAAGTATTTCATACACATCCCACCATCTGACTCCCATCCAAACCATGAAGACCTGCCTAGCTTTACACAGGCAACTGTTTGAAAGCCACCAGCTACAACTTGAGATGGATGAGAAAGAAGGAAAGTGAAGTCAGTGTGCACACTATTTTGGTTTCTCTTCATGATTGCTCCTATGCTTGTGCAGTGAGGTTGAATCAGCCATGCTTTTGGGTTCTGGAGCACACAATATTGCATGAGTGGGATCACAAGAAATGGCCTGGCTGCTTTGGACCCCTCTTGAAATTGTAGTTGTGCTGCTCCTGGATCCTACAAGCTCAGATGCGTTGTTGACTAAGGTAAGACCACCTTGTGCCAATGCTGATGCTTTGGTTAGAAGGTCTGGGCAGAAGCTCTGCAAACATAGGAAAGCCATCCGCACATAAGAAACTATCTTTCCATGGTAAAGTAGAACCAAGATCTAGTATTTCCTTTAGAAAAGTTCAGCTTTAGAACAATGACTTCTAGTGTAATAAGCCATGATCTAGCACAAACATGTGTTTTCAGGCTCTGCTTTTCCATGCACCTTCCTGTCAACCATGCAGATGAGTTGGCTACATTGTCAGAACTGCTCAACTGTAACATCTTCACTGGACCTTCAAACATTAAATAAATGTGCAACCCATGGATTGTTTCCAGAAGCAAGTCTAGCAGGTGGGGGACTCACAAAAACATGAGAGACACTAGTCCTGTTGACAACAGTTGGGACAATCCCCAAGACTGGCCTGCTTTGTTGAGATGGTACGTTGAGGTGCATTGCATTCTCCAGGGAAGACCCTACACTTCCCTTCTCATAAGCTCCAGATCCAATATCTTGCAATGGAGTTCCAGTGGGATCACGATACACCTTGCTCCCATCTAATTCCTTGGAAACATGTTGCCTAGCCATGGTGGCCTTGCTATCTGCCACACTGGTGATGAAACATTGAGAAAGTACTGGCTCCACTGGAAGTGACCCAAGTGCTGCTGAGACAAGAGCTTCCCAGGATGTTGTAACCCCAGGTCTCAAGGAGGCCTTATCTTCAAGTACATGTGAATCTGCATCCAAGAGAGGAAGATATTCTGGCAGCAAAGAAGGCACCCCTGAAGCTGCAGAGACAGCTGCAGCTTCAGACAACTGCACCAAGCAATTCTGTTTTGAGACATGGATGTTTAGGAGTGGGACATGAGAAATTGAGTCAGTAAAGAATGGGGGGAATCTCAAAGATTTCAGAGGAATAGCAGCAGTCACAAGCGGCAAGGATGTCAACTGGGCAGGTGAGGAACTTACACCATGCATGCCAAGGGCAGATGATGGGACAAGGGCTGGTGGAGGCCGGACAGTGAAAAAGGGACTTGCAGTGGGGACAAAACCGACATCACCAATCTTTGCTGGTAGGAATGGAGGGGCATTTGTGTACTGTAAAGTTGTTGTGCCCAGTGGACAGGGGCAATAGTAAGGAGAAAAAAGTGAGGTTGAGATCGGGACCTGGGTCAGGGGAGGCGGGAGAAAAGTACTTGATGCCGGCACACCCACCATGGAGGGAAAGGGATAAAGAGTTTCGGGCAGAGAAGGAAATGGAAGGCCTAGAAGTGAATGTGTCATTGTCATTGTCCTCTCTGGGTGCCATTCCAAATTTTCATGTTGACTTGATGGAAGTGTTGGCTGCAGTGGCAGAGACAGGCCTGTACTATGAACTTGAGTCTTCTCCTGAAAGAATGATGTTCGGGTACTCCACAATGCATTCACTGTTCCTCCCAGGGCATTTCTAGATACCAAATGTTGACTGTCACTGCTTAGAGGACTTGACAAACTGGACACACCACTCCAAGAGGGCAAGTTTGTGCACAAGTGCTGGATCTCTCTTGCAGGCTCAAGAAACTGAGGGCTGCTTGTTGAGCTGCCTCTTGTGGAGCAACAGACTTCAAGCCCATTCGATGTCAAAGCTGGGATCTTTTGTGTCCATGAACTTGATGTTGCAATAGCTGGAAGCTGAGTTCCAACAAACTGTGGCAAGAGAGTTTTGAAACTGTTGAAGTGAGCTGGTGGTTGGTAATAGACTGGTGGGTTGGAGGTTAGAGTAGGAGGTAATAGCACTTGACTCAAACCTGTGGTTTTTGAGCTTGAGACTGGTGCTGCAACTGTTACAGGCAATTGGCCTGTAGCACTTGTGGATTCTGATGTGGCAACCAATGCACTGCGGAGGTAGCTTGCAAATGTATCCAATCTAGTCTCATGAATGCCAGTCAGTTGGGAAAGTGATGGTTGTCTTTTAAGCAGATCTTTCATCTGTAATGCATGCCAATCACAGCCCCATTCAGAATTCAACATCCAGACTTTGAAATCGAAGAACTTACAGGAACATCAAATTCACTTTGATCCACAAAAGAGTTTGCAACACTAAAATTATCACCTTGCAAACCATCTCATCACCAACAGCCTTGGAAATTTCTGATTGCCAGAAGAAAGAGAGCTTGTGACCAGGTGACTTCAAAACAAATGACCTCCCAGACAGGTCTGCAGCAAGATGCTCAAGAATGACACCACTAGTTTCGAGGCCTGAACTCAAAACTGGAATCCGCTCAGTTATGCCAGCATCTGTGACAAAAGTGAGCTGCATATCAGAGCTTAGAAGCATTCTTAAGCTTAAATATCCCCTGTTTCACACCCACCCAAAAAAATAATTCATCATTAAAACACATCTTGTGTTCCATGGTCTAAACCTCCTTGCTGATCACCAAAAATGTCCCATTGCTCTACAGCAGTGCTGTTTTGCAACAAATGGCTGCCTTGTATTCCATCTTTCACAGTGACCAAAACCAAATTCAATGCAGCTATCTGCAGAGTTTCTGCCTAACAGGTCAGTTAGGATATCTAAAAGCTGTTGTAAACCTCAAGACTGTAAAGGTTTGCAAACCTTCAACTTATGACTTCAGCTTACAACTTAAAGATGCTTCCAAGGCACTTTTTGCGCTCATATGCACAGCAGCAAGAAAATGTTTTCTTTCAAAGAAAAGCAAGGTAGGTGCAATAATGCATTCACACTTGTTATCAAGAGACTTGGATTAGCAGTAGCAGATCCACTGTCATATCTTGCTGCAGACTTGGTAGGCATGAGAGATGAAGAAGAAAAATTTGACAGAAGCCTTGATGACAATAATGCACAGACCTGGTGGTAGTAGGGCAAAGCAAGTGGCCCTGTCGAGAAACCTTTCCCACCCGAATTGAAACAAGAGGGGCACACAGGCATCTTGCGAGCATTGCCAATTCTCGTGCCTTGAAATGCTGTCAAGATGGACATTGCAACCACAAATTCTCTCAGTTACACACTCACAAATAAAAGTCAAGATGTGGATTCTCAAAGCTCTGAAAGGGTTTCCTAAAACTCAAAATTTGCCCAAAAAAAAAATCAGCTCAACAGTCTTGATTCCTGTCAGTCAAGATTCTGCTGCACAACCCCAGTTAACAACTGAGAAATGGGTATTCAAAGGAAGGGACTTTCAGACCTGGCCAAGGTAGGAATCAA
>Ga0116231_10010725_pt1 | contig 14531 bp, 7 predicted proteins | sample S1TSphgellanicum_2_FD_89695 | JGI IMG/M metagenome (GOLD analysis project Ga0116231, IMG submission 89695) | Host-associated microbial communities from peat moss isolated from Minnesota, USA - S1T2_Fd - Sphagnum magellanicum MG | ecosystem: Host-associated > Plants > Peat moss > Unclassified...
AAAAAATTTAAAAATTTATTTTTGAAAAAAAAATAAAAAAAATTAAAAAAAAAAAAAAAACAAGAAAAAATTAAATTAAAAAAAAAAAAAAAAAAAAAAAACACAAAGTTAGTTTTAAAAAAACATATATAATTTTTGCAACATTTGTTTTGAAGTCCTATGTACACACACAATTGGTTTGGGGTGAAGGGGCATGGTACTATTTAGTAGACAACTCTTATTGAATCTTTGTTGGCATAAATGGAAAGTACCCATATAAGCAAGCCTTCATATATACTAAAGTTTGTATTTTGCAAATGAGATCTAATATGTTGAAAATTTCTAGTCACACTATACATGTCCAAAAGACTTGAGTTTACAAGAATGGTCAATTGTGGAAGATCATGATCCCCACCAAATTCATGCTAGCTAGGGATGATTATTTCTCTTCCTCTCAAATTGGGTTTGAACATGAGTTGTTCAAATCATTGTTGGATGAGTGTGAACCCCAACAATTATTATGAGAGTTGTTCATGAAGACATGAAGTGACAACTTCATGTCAACTACAGAACTTACAGTTATTGAAGAAAAGTTGTTGCTTCTGCAGGGAAGTAATTAGAAGCTGTGTGGGTGTAAAAAAAAGGTTTGATCTGTGATCTAGATAGTGGAGCAACTAATTTGATCATGTGTGGTGGCTGGTCTGATGTTACATCATTTCAAATGGGCTTCCCAATTGAGCCACCAAAATAGTTCTGAAATGACTTGCAACAGCAAAACCATAGCAGCTTGTCTAAAGCTATAATGTGATGATGATGTCTACAATTGTAAACAAAGCTCTCTAGTAAGTCTCAAAGACCTTGTTGGAGATCTCAGATATGGATGCATGGGCCGGGTGACCTAGCCTCACCAGTGTGTCCAAAAGCTCTGGAAATCTCACAAAGCCTTCCTCCTCAACAACAAAACAAACCCCCCAAAAAAAGAAAAAAAAAACTATCCTTGAAGAAGATACTAATTGGGTACTTACAGAAACCTCTTTTGTGACAACTTGGGTTCTTAAGAGCTCACCCTTCTTAGGTCTTTGGTTTATGGTGCACTCAGGGTTTATGGTGTTCTTATCTTACAGGAAAGAAATGAATTGCAGACACAGAGAGAGAGAGAGAGAGAGAGAGAGATCCCCAACAGACCATCGAGGATGCAACTCACTTGCACATTGTAACTTGAGACGTTCACAAAAGACTTTGATCATGTTCTTCTGGATTATATGTTCATGGCCAATCCCACCAGGGTTCTAGAGCTCCTCCTCCTCCTCCTCCTCCTCCTTCATGCTCCTCCTGCACTTGAGCTGCCGCCAATAAATAATTACAAGCTGCAATATCAGCAGCAGCAGCTTCCTGAAACACACAGCTAGAAGCAGCAGCCACCTGCACGTCTTCCAGTTTCACCACACTAGTACTTGTGCAGCGGGGGCCGACGAGGACGTTACTATATAAAGCAGCTTCAGCTTCAGCTTCATAATGGGAGAAAGTATTAATCACCCGGCCGGCGTAGTGCAGATTCTGATCTGTAACTTGATAATATCGATCCAGAATTCCATGACTTGGGTGGTGCTCCTGGACACGTATCTCGGAATCAGCAGCTGCTCTCGTACTATTCGACGACGCGGAGGTTAGATTACGCGAAACTAGTTCAGTACAACTGTTGATGGTCCCGTGTGGGCTGTCTTCTGCGTCTAGAATGTCGCTTGAATATGTGCTAGCTGAGCTTGGCGACCCATCGTTCATGTTCCTAGTTTTGCGTGCTAGTGTCGGCGATGGCGTAGCTGCAGCAGCAGCAGCAGCTTGATCCGCGTCCGCGACTGCAGTAGTAGCAAAATTAGTTCTCGACCCAGCGGTGCGTTTCAGACGATTCTTCTTCACGTGATCTCTAGTGGTAGAGATCAGTACTTGATCCACGTCTGCGTCTTTACTAGAGTTATACTGATCATCCGGTTTCACATTCAGCTGGCTAGAGTCGACCGCGATGTTGCAGGATTTAGAGTTGCTTCTTCTTAACGCTGTCTGCAAGTCCGGCGCCATTGCTAAGCCCTCGAGCTTGCAGGACTGCAGTACGTGATGATCTGCTAGTCCTGTAGTTGCAGCTGCTTCCTCGACACGCCCAGTTGATCTTTCCTCTTTTGCTGACGGCTCTTGGCCTGCAGCTTTTGCAGTTGTCAGACACTGGACCTGAAAAGATCACAATAGCGGAACACAACAGCGACACAGGATCATCAGCAGCATCTTCACTGCAGCAGCTAGACAGATGGTCGATACAGAGCTGGGACTAGACAAGAAGCCCAGCCAGCCAGCTAGCTAGCTGCAGGGGTGGTGGAGCTGCAGGACTCGTTTAATCGTTTCCAAGACTAATGGGGTGTTGCAGGACCTCAGTACTACAAAGTCTCTACATGATCCGGACCTGCAGCAGCTAGTAGTACCTTAGCCTGAAGCTCTTGCTTCTCTTGGAGAACAGCTTCCAGTTGGTTTTTCAGGCGGTTGTAGTCCAGGCTCAAGACTTGGTAGTCGCGCTCCAGCTGTTTGGTTTTCCAACGCGCACGGCGGTTCTGAAACCAGACAGCAACTTGTCGTGGCTGAAGTCCTAGCTCCTTGGCTAGCTGGATTTTCCTTTCAGGCTCCAGTTTGTTCTCCAGCTCGAAGTTCTTCTCCAGCGATTTCACTTGATCGAAGTTCAGTCTTCTCTTCTTCTCCACATAATTATTATGTCCTGCTGCAGAGACGTCGCCCCCGGAATCATCATCCCCTGCAGCTGCCTGATCCTCGTCCAGATAAGAATCCTCATAAGCTGAAGCTGGATACTGCAAGAAGGACGGCCGCTTCTGACCACACCCAACAAGTGCAATGTCTTCCAAGCGTCCGGTTGAGAGAGATGCTGCTGCATAAGAAGATCAAATGGATGCAGATTCCCAAATCGTTAAGGAAAAGCAAAAGTGCTGAAGATCAGAGGATATATAGACACGAAGTGCAAAGATGGACAAGACTTCTTCGCTGAACATAATTTGCAGGTTTGTTGGTCCCCCCATCTACAAACCTTGAAGCGCGGCACTTGCAGCTGGAGAGTAAGAGGCAAGCATGGCCACCAATGTATCTGTGGAGCTGCTCTGATCACTAGGCATTAACATCTGCTGCATATTCGGAGTCCCCATGGCGCCAAAGCTTGATCGACTTCCAGCTACTGTGTTAGCCATCATCTGATCTGCAGGCTGGAAACAAACAGCAGTACCAGGTACAGGACACTGAAGATTATAATCCATGGCACCCATGAGATGGATCTGATCATATAACCCAGCTTTAGCAACTGCTGCTGTGCTCAATGCAGTACTCCATGATGCAGCCGGATGATCGTCTATACTCCACCTTGATCTCCCAGCTACTGCTGCACCACCACCTCCGCCCGGCACCACCGCACATTGACCCACGAGAATCTCCAGCGGAACTACGTCAGAAAGACGTATATTGAACAACAACACGCAACACGTAGCTCAGAGCAGCTAGCTGCAGGGCGCACTGTCAGGCACAGCAACTTATTTCTTCTCACAAAAATCCCCCGAAAATGAGGAAAAACTTCAACAACAGATGAGATCACAGCGGCTGAAAATCTGCACTAGTCTCTCCTCCAACCCACAGAAGTCCTGCAGGTACTGCTCCCACAATACTCACCGATCAACACTCTCGAGGCTACTAGCAGAACTACGTCTTTCCACGACTGGTGACTGCTTTGCTGTGCTGTGCTTTGCTTTGCTTCCTTTCCTTCCAGTTCCTTTCCTCTTTCTTGAAGAGCAATTCCTGAAAAGAAAACAAGAAAAAAAACCACAAGCCCAAAACAAAACACAAAACAAGAAGCAAAAGACCAGCTGCAGCTAACTTTACATGAGTTCACACAGACAAGACTAGAGTCTGTGTTTTCACAAGCAATCTGCCTGCTTTTGCTGCTTGAGTGATGTGTTTTCTATTACAGGTAGGTAGGTGGGTAAGTAGGTAGGTGACTCTAGCCTTATAGGCAACAAAAGTGCATAACTAGCTAACTAGCTAGTAGCCAGCAGAGAGCCATGGCAGCTTGCAGATCTAGTACATACCAGAGCTCTAGACTAAAAAAATGCAGCTATATAGTTCTGCTCTAGACCTTGCACCAAAGGTCACATTGAACTCACACCCACCAGTGCACCATCCACTGGATGAATGCCTGTTATGACTCAGTTGTGGATAAATCTCAACCAAGTTAACATCTGGTTACACCTTGGTAACTCCATTCGGTGATAATTGAGTCCGATATTTATATAGGTAAGTAGGTATGAAAATAGGTGAGTACTAAGTAAATAGTCTATAGTTTATACATACATACATACATAAGGTTTGTTTTTTTATTACCTACCTACAAACAACCTGCTTGGCTGCTTGGCTTGTGGGTTGTTAGGTAGGTGTTAACCAATGCAACTGAGGTGACAACCACCATGGTTAGCTAGGGAACTGGAACTCAACGGAAAATTTGATTCTTGACCACTTATCATCCATCCTTCACGGTGCCACTGGTTGGTGCTGGTTCACTCTGACTACCGTCCACCACAGACCAAAAAAAGTAGCAGGTACTAGTGTACCAGTTCTGGACTCAACTACTTCACATCTGTCGGAAAATACACGTTAACAATTTTCTTCTCCCGGCCCACCCTCCTCGCATCTTCTTCTCCCGGCCCACCATGCCCGCATGTGCACACGGCCCACCTAACCCAGTCAACCCCACCCTCACCATTTTCCTTTTTGAGATTTTCAATAGCAATAATTCGACCAAGGTTGAGGAAAAATCGCCATATTTCTATCCATGTTTCAAGTAGGTAGTAGTCAAAAGTATAGCAGGATGTTTTTGTAAAACATTACTTTGATATTTAGCTTGTAGCCAAATCTGGCTAAATCTTTGCAGTGGGTCAAGAATCGCTACTTTAGCTAAGACACAAAATTGCCACCAAAAAAAAAAGGAAAACGAAGAAAAAAAGGCGCTTCACGGAAGCTTCCTTGAAAATCAAATCTGCATTAATCCACAAATTCTTAATGAAGAAGCTGAACTCGAGGAATCGAAGGTTCACACGCGTACGCATAAGACCCGCCGTCCCTGCCTGCCTGCACGCGTGCGTGCGTGTAGTAGCGCCATGGCTTCTGGCGCAACAACTGGTAACGTATTCCTAGCCAAGGTCGTCGACAGATTTTCATCGACTGTGGACACACATTTTTTCATCCACTGTCGGTCGCATTTGTCTTCATCCAAGAGTCACATATCTTCATCCTAGTTGGACCAGACTTTCATCCAAAATGCTTCCCCAAAAAAACCTATGTCAGTTTAGGGTCCTGAGTCCTGACTGACTTTTTTTGCTACTTTTTAAAAAAATAATTCAATGAGAATAAAAAATGTAAAAGAACTACACGAGTTCTATGCTAAATTTATATTTTATTTCTTTGGCAGCTTTTTATCTAAAATTATATTTTATTTATTTGGCAGCTTTCTACATAATTGCATGTCAGGAGGAGCCAGGACTCAGATATTACCTCTTTTGCTCTATACATAAAAAAATAATATAAAGTCCTCATGGTAAGATTTTAAAAAAAAAAAAAAATTGCATTAAAAATTGCACAGGAATAAAATAAAAATGCAGATGCATAACAATGGAGTAGATGACCTTAGAAATAATTTTTGGAATATAATTTTAAATTTTTTTTTCCCCCCTTCCTTTGCTTACTTCTAGAGCTTTAAGTACTTAATCTTTTTAAGCTATTTTAAAGCTGGTTCTAAATGTTTAGGAAATTTTAATCTGGGTTTGATTTTAAGATCATTTGTAATTTCTCTTATGTCTTTATAAGGTAACTCATAAAGACAGTGATTTTTTTCAAAGAGTTTTGTGGTTTTTTGACCTCAAAATTGGGAATTTTTTTAAAATTTGTGTTTTTTTCTAGTGTGCATTTGATTAAATTTTCTCATTTTGGGGGAATTTTTTTTTCCAAATTTTGTATCAAAAATAAAAAGGAAAAAAAAAGAAAAACCACCATATTGGAATGTCAATTAGTGCAATTAGAAATTTTTGCAATCTAAATGCTACCCAACTTATTAATAATAGCTATGCCAGAAAGTGGGGTTGGAACCTGGGACTAAAAGCCAATCTGCCGAGTTGGATTGCAGCTGGTGTTCTGGGTGGCATTCAAATTCTTGGAAGTTCTGGGTGGAATATTGAAATTGTCAGTAGTAAAGTCACCCTGTCTTTCAGCATTAGTTTGACCCTCTTAATCCTTGTTTCATCCCCAATTTGAGTGTAGATGAAAAAGTCAGCAAAATTGGGGATAAAAACTTTTGGTGAAACTGGGTATGAGTTCAGAAGATTTCCCAGGATTCTGTTCCCATATAAGACTTTGATTTAATTAAGAAAATGAGCAAAAATTCAAAAACTGGGGAAAAAGCAAATCATTGAAGCTCCATCCATCCATGTAAAGCAAATCCAAAACTGGGGATGAAATGGATGAAACTCCTATGACGACCAATGTAGGTGAGAAAACCAGTTTGGTCCCCTTTAATTTTTTTTTTTAAAAAAAAACTTTATTTTCTTTCCTTTGTACTGTTTTCATCTTGACTTCTGATGACATTGCCAGTTTCGACAGAACTGGGGGGGGCACAAACGGTCAAGTTCGAGGTACTTTACGGACATAACTCTGCCTGTACTTCTCAATCGGCAATGAAGAAGTTATGAAATTATGAAGAAGTTATGGAAAATTTTAAACCGGACATGGAACTTTGGACAAATTGTTGTTGTTCAAATTTGATAACTCTGTCAAATTCAACAAACTGAGTTATCAAATTCAACAAACCGACGTAGTCGCGCTGCCAAATACGGCATGCGGTCTGCCCCACCCGGTCCAGAGCGAAACCAACAGCCGGACAGACCTGATGTTAAACGCCACCCTGCGCACTTTGCAGGTAACCGTGCACAGGTTGTCCAACAGCGACCAGCACACCATCAGAAAATGGATGAAAGGTTGACAAGAAACACTTTTTCATTGGGTTCCAGTTCCTGAGCTAACCACAACAACAACCACAGTTGCTATTCAAACTAAAAACCCTAAACCCTATTTTCCTACTAACAACATACTAACAACCCTTACTTATTTACTAACCATATTGTGCATCTACTTAACCCTAACTACCTATTTGTCCTCCCTACCTACTACCTTCAGACCTATCTCCAAGACCTAATGTTTTCAAAGGATAAGTTTTTACCAAGGCAAAACCCGACATCAACTCAATTGGGATCCATCCATCCATCCATCCATCTACAAACCCTAAGTCATGCATGATGATGTGATGGCCCTTTAAAAACCCAATTGATGATTTCATCAGCTTTTCATCCTTGAAGGCATTAATTTCAACCTAGGACCCAGTTTAGGAGGAGGAGGAGGAAGGGAGGGAGAAAGGGAGGGGGAGAGAGAGAGAGGTTCTGTCCAAACTTCATAGCTGGCAAAATGCAGGTTGGGAGCTTTGATGGCAGAGTTGACCTAAAAATAAAACCCTAACCTGCAAGCCAGGCTTTGCCAGGCCACCCAGTTGAAGGATAGTTTGTACAAAGGTCTTTTGCTCTTGGTTATCACATGACTTTGACTTCAATACAATGGAGTAATAATGTCTAGGGTAGAAATTTTCATAGGTGGTAGAAAATTTTCCACCACCTATGAATTAGGCATTTCAGTTTTTTAACTCAAAAAAAACTCAGTAAAAGGGGTAAATGGTTGTCACCTATTAGAGTTGAAGGGACCCTAAACCCTAATTATAGTCACCCTGTATTTGGGCCTGCCTTTGACCTTTCATGCCGAGTTTTAACTCCAATTGCAATTAAAGATAAATAAATCTTTTCATTCTTTTTTGTCTAGGATTTAACTTGGTTTTTATGGGTAAGTAGGTAAGTAGCTTGTAAGGCACTTGGTGGTTAGTATGTAAATAGGTACATGTGCATGATTAATACTAATGTTGGGTTGGGTCCATATGTGGTTTGGTGGATTAGAACCAATGTTGATAAGTTCAGATTATTTGCAAATTGAGGTTTTGATTTTAGATTAAGTGTTGGGTTTAAGTTTTAGGTTAAATTTTTAAGGTTTAGATTTTAGGTTAAGTTTTGAGGTTTAGGAAATTGAGTAAATTGAATTTGATTCCAGACCTTGAAACTTTTGCTGAAACCCAAAAATAATTTTGAACTTGCAACATAGCGATTTTGGTAACGATACATTTTGCAAGTTCAAAAGTGTGCGGGTGGTTTTGTCAAGTAGCTCATTGATGAGTTCAGTAAAAAGGAAAGAAAGGGTACTAGTAGTTCCATTATGGAAAAAACACTTGTGCACACTGAATGATAAATTATGTTGTTCTACTCACTCAGGTTGCAATCTTTTAACCCTTTGTACTTTCTCTCCCCGCCCCACCCCCCAATGCTGCATCAAACAAGATGATAAATCTTACAACCTTGAGTTGGACGCAATGTGTTTGTATTGTTCTTTTAAATTGCCATAGCCTACCATACCAACAAGTGCAATGATCACCGTCAAAACAGTCCCCAAAAGGTCTACTAGGTACTACTACTTCACACTCTTTCTTTCTCACTCAACTTCTTGTGTGGCATGTTTGTTTGTTTGTTGGCTCCGCTCTAGAGCGACAAGGATGCACGTCGGTGTAAGATTTTGTGATAAGTGTTTTTGGCTTGAAAATTGGACCAATGTGTGAGTGACAACTTTACATATTACTTGTACTCTATTGTGATTTTATTATATATATATATATGTTGCATCATTGGTTAGCATCCTGAGAGAGACAGAGAGAGATTTAGCATTAGAACGGTGAGAGGTTTTTAGAACTTGTCCAAATAGTTTTTAAAAACTAGTTTAAAAATTTGTTACAAAAGTAAAATCCGAGTATGAATGTGGTGAAATTCTTTCAATTTTTCTTTTTGAAAATTTTGGAACTTTTTAAGAAAAAAAAAAAGGACTAGTGAAACAGAATATTCCTCTTTTTACTAATTTATTAATTTATTAATTTATTTAGCAAAATAAAAAAAAGTGGTGAACCGCCGTTTTTTTCCCCAACAATCCTTTGTCATGTTTTCAACAAAAAATTTGGGAAATTTTTGGATTGTTTCGCTAGTGTAAATTTTACTACTTTTGCTACAGTTCAAGGTTAAAAGATCAAATTTTCCACATCCAAAAATTGAAAAGAAAAACCATGTAAGGTTTCTGCTGGTTTCTTTTCCTACTTACCTATCCACCCAAATATTTCTTTCAGAATTTCCAAAACATTGTTCACAACCACCCGAAATGCAAGCAAAAGGCACACTCACTACCAATAACTGACAATTGACCATATACAAGCATCCAAACCCTAAAACACACAAACATTTCCTTGACATACCCGAGAACTTAAAAGTACAAAGTTTTCAAACAAAAAACCGCAAGTAAGACGCTTCCTTGACATACACAAGAAAGATGCGTCCTTGACATACATGGGGAAGCCAAAGTACCATCCCAGCAATGGGAAAGTTCACCTCAATGCTCAACCAACCAGCACAAAATTTTCTAAAGCAATTGAAGGACGGGTATGATGATGCACCACTTCATGAATGCACACACCAAGATTGTGTGTGTGTCTATTTTCACGCAAAGTTGGTAGATCAAGGTGGTCACGTTTTAGGAGTATTCTAAACTTGGGAGTTTGAACCGTGAGTTTGGGTGAAATTATACGCAACCAACCACTAAATGTACAATAGGATTTTGCTCAATGAAAAAATCACACGACCAAACTCAGATTTGCTCTCAAGCTTAGGGTGGGTTACCGGAGTTTGGTTGTGTGTTTTTGGTAAAGCAACCTTGTGAGTGTGAACCCTCCTTCCTCCATCCCCCTTATTGCTCGTTGTTTTTGGCAATTTGCCTAGTCAATGCTCCAAGGAGTTGTGGTTGCTCTATATTCTCGTCATTAGGAGAGAGAGAGAGAGAGAGAGAGAGGCATTGGTTTTGCACACGGGAGAGTGAAAGGCGCTCATTTGGTGACAAGGGGTTTTTGCCTGAAAGAGTGTGGCGTTTGGAGAGACCCAAAGTAGAGTGAACCTTGAAACACACACAAGGTTGACTTAATGGATAACTCTATTGATTTGTGAACTTTTAGTGTACGGTAAAGACCCAAGGTGGGGGCAGTCCCAAAGAAAGAGGCCTAGGACAAGGTGGTAGTTGAGTGTGGCTCCCACATTTTAAGAATGTCCCTCACCTATGGGTGGGCTTTACCCATAGTGAAGGATGAGGCAAACATTATTGTGAACCTAGGGAGATCGCAAGGCATAAAAGAGGGACGGTTCTTACACATACTCCTTAACAATGGGAAGGATCTCATGCTTGTGAGTAAGTGTAAGCTCTTTTTACACCTATAACTAGGTGTAAGATCCTTCCCATTCTTATGAAATAAGTGTAATATTCTTTTTTTGTTTATGAAAGATATTCACATATTTTTTAATTGCCATCCACATACACTAGGAAATTTCTCCCAATGTTTTACAAGGAAAATAAATAAATAAATCTCATTATAGCCTTTCAAATGTGAGCATTTAAATTAGGTAGTGAATAGATGTTCAATTGGATCTATATAGGTTTTCCGATCACAATTAAATTATGTTGTGTTAAATATTTCCAAAGGTAAAATATTTTACAAGAAACAGAATGTGGTATGTAAATTCAAATTTTCAATGTTAGCTCTAAAATCAAGAGTGGCTGAGAACATCTTCCCTTTGGCATATGTCATGTTGTAGTTATGTCGAATGTCAATGCAAGGGCTCAAAGAGTTTGTGAGGCATATAAATAGTTCAATTAAATTGGAACTTTTTGATGGAACCACTATTGCAAGTTGTATCATTCAATATGGGTGTATCATTCATTGCACAATATCACTCACAATGTTTCTCTAAATGATTTTTCATGTTGAGATATTTTCCCATTTATAGGTTCAAAGAAGTTTGCAATGGACTAGTAAGCAAAAGAGAAAGCAAAAGCAAAGGGGGAGAAAGTTGGGGGATGCATCAAGAGCCCCTTGTTAATTTCCAAGCTACCACAACATAAACATGTTAAAAAAATTGCGTGGTCGAGATTTTGTTGTTTCCATTTCATAGGAGTTGTGTTTGACAAGGTTCATGTGGATTAGTTCTAGGTTTGAAATAGGCTACTCAATTTCAAATCTCCATTCCCAAAACAATCTTGCACCTGTAACAACCATGTAATCAAACCTTACACCCCTAACCCCTAAACCATGGTATTTAGGTTTAGGTTTTACTAGAACTATGTGAGGTCTTTTGGAGATAAATTTAGAGGGAAATACATAGCCCAACTTAATTCTCAAAGGCTCTCAAGAATAACATACCAAATAGGATGTAATTTCAGACATACTCTTTGAATCAAATGAAACCAATTTGGAATTATTTTCTCTCCAATTTTCCATACATTCAGTGGCATTCCAGATGATGAAAAATTGTAGAAATGGGCAAATAGATAAGTTTCCTATCTTGATCCAAAGAAGATAACCATCTTGATGAGAAGATGTCATTAGCCAAATAAACATGAATAAATGGAATGAAATTTCCAAATTTGTGCAAAACATTAATTTCTTAATTGCAATCCAAATGGTATGTTGTTGTATACACAATTATTTCACTCATAACCAATTACTATTTAATCACATAGATGGATAATGCAAATCCAAGATAATGTGCTTGAGTTGTGCATACTCTTTTGGATTGCAAACTTACTTCTTTGTGTCACCTACTAGAATATTACTTGTTGAACCCTAATTGAAAATAACTTTTAAAATTAAAAAAAAATTTATAAAAAAATAATTATGGGAACACGAAGGAAATACCCTAGTTTTCAAAACTCCCAGAAGATAGACATGGAGATGCTGAATGAATGATTTGTGGCCATCCCAAATCATCTCTCCAAGTTCCAGATAACAATTTGTCGAACATGGTGAACAAGTGTTGGAACGGTCCATAGGCCTGTTGTGCCGGGTATCAACAGTGGTATCATGGACACTACTAGGATGGTTTGACCTGAGTTAATATCATGTATTTTATTCCAATTTAAATATATCAGGTCTGTAGTCTATACATCTACACCTACCCTAAACCTGAGCATATGCATTTCCAAGTCTAAGAAGAATCCATTTTATGATATAAAATTTTTGGAGAATTTTTAACCCAAAAAAATAAATAAAATAAAATTATATATATATATATATATATATTCAAATTTACATGACTTTTTATTAAGTTCACAAATCATTCCCAAATTTTTTGTCCAGAAAACAACAAATTTTTGTCAGAAAAAAACACTGTACATGATGGTTTCAAGTTGAAGCAATTTGCCCATGTCTCAAAGACAACCATTCCGCAAGAAGAATCCAAGACCGACATTAGCTTTCTCTAGATACATACCAACTCATGAGCGCAATCACCACTGGGGATTAATAATGCTTTTGTTGTGAAAAGTGTGTTGCGATCACAAACATCTTTTGTGAAAGAGGGCCACACAAAACCGCTTCAAACAAAGAGAATTGAAATATAACAACAATTGGGTGATATGATACTTACATGAAACAACTTCGTAATGAATAATAATACATGCAATCACAAAAGAGAGATCATAAGGATAATATCACAAGAATGCTTTTTATGACCCCTTCTTCATGTGGCACAAATGCGATAAACACGGGAGCATAACCCTAAAGTGATTCAATTTTTGGTCGGCTTCGATTGGGACCCAATTTATACGGATCCAAAAAAAAAATTAACTTTTTCCATCAACAACCGCGAGAATTCTTATTAGGGAGTTACCGCAAAGGTTCCGAGGAGGCAATTGGACAACAATCAATCAAATGAAACGAAAAGAATGTCTAGTCTTTGTTGGTTTTAATTGTCGACACTTTTGCCTTTGCACCTTCATTTTTTTTTATAGGTGCCAATGGCGCCTCCGACATTCGCTCAAAAAGAAAGCATAGTTCAGATAGTGTGTAGATCCTCCTATATCAGCCTATCAAATCCAATCACAATAGGAAATCACTAAACCAAGTGTGTACCCGATCACCTATAGTAGCTTCAAAATTGCAAAAACTAGTGAATTCATGTTCTAATATCACATTAAGTTCTTCATGTTGTTCAAATGATCAAATTTTGTTTTGGGTTTAGGTTTTTGCTCATGAACGAAACCTTGTTCCAAGAACTTCAATATTCAACACAAGATCGAGATTCAAGCCTATTTCCCAACTCTCATGATTGTTGTTGCATTGTTGAAAGGGGCCCACACGTGGATTCAAGGGGCCTATGTTTTGCAATGTACATATTTTTATGAATGGTCTAAGAGTTAAGAGAGTCGAGATATTATGAGTTGGTCGATAACAATTATTTATTTATTTATTTATTTATTTTTTGGGGTGTGGGAATTTGTCTTATATGTTGTTGGCATGGCATGAATAATCAATCAAACATACTCTTTTCTTTTCTTTTGTTCCATTGCATGGACCTTATGTGAGTGTGTCACGTATTGTTGCTTGCTCCCCTCAACCTCCAAATCACAAGGCATTATCAACTTTAGAAAGATGTTCTATGCTTTCTTGATAGCCACCGACACTACAATTAAAACTGAAAGGGAAGTACTTTCTCTTCCTACCAAGCATTTTTATGTCATACCAAACAAGCACCAATCTTTTGAATTGGATGCAAGTGCGATCGATTGTAGAGAGACCAAAGCGCGACCACTACGCAAGAGAAAACAAAAAGGTGGGTCTCGCCAAAATTATGAAATTGGATGTCGTGGGTATTGATTAGTAAGACTTATACAACTTGAATATAGAGCTTGAGTTCATCATACTTGTAATGCAAGTGGGAATGTTGTGTAATTTAAGCCATTTGTTTCTTTTTGAAGTTCTTGAAAGTGTAGCACCATTTGGAGCACTTGTTTTGGCTTATATGGGAAAAGCATATATGGGAAAAGCAAGCATGGTCATGAGCCACTAGTAGAAGTAGTAGGTGTGTGGTTTTATTCTCCAACAAGCCCATAAACCCATCCATAGTTGAGTGCCAATAATTTGTTCCCCCTTTTTTGTCTTGTGGTTGGATACATTGGCCATGTGGCCAACTTCCACATGACCACTTTCTTTTCTTTTTCTTTTTTTTTTGTGCAATTTAGAGGTGTTTGCCACACTAGCAAGCATCCACAAGGAGATTTAGCCATCTTTGGCTATAGAATAGCTATGAAAATATAATTTTACTAAAATCATTTTGTCTCCTGGTGACTTGCTTGAGTAAAGTCTAGGAAAATGGAATTTTTTTAGGGGATATTTGACAGATTGTAAAATTTTTTTGCAAAAAAATGTTCCCAAAAAAAAAAAAAAACAAAAAAAAATTGGTGTTCAATAAACAGGCCTGGAGAATATATATAAAAGGGATCAAGGGAGAGGG
>Ga0116231_10010726_pt1 | contig 14531 bp, 10 predicted proteins | sample S1TSphgellanicum_2_FD_89695 | JGI IMG/M metagenome (GOLD analysis project Ga0116231, IMG submission 89695) | Host-associated microbial communities from peat moss isolated from Minnesota, USA - S1T2_Fd - Sphagnum magellanicum MG | ecosystem: Host-associated > Plants > Peat moss > Unclassified...
ATTGACGTTCGGAATGCTGCGCGAGACCGACCTCGTCGCGCGCTGGGGCGGGGAGGAATTCATCGTTCTGCTGCCCGACACCGACCGTGCGAGCGCGCAAGCCACCGCGGAACGACTGCTCGACGGCGTCGGCAGTACCGTGATTCCGTGTCCCGGTGGGATCATCAACCTCGCCTGTAGTATCGGCGTCGCCACTCGCTACCCGGATGGCCGCCGCGATCCGAGCAGCTTGATCAACGAGGCCGACCGGGCTCTGTATCAAGCGAAAAGCCAGGGTCGCAATCGCGTCGTCGCCGCCGCCGCCTAAGGCTCCGGCTGCGCCTGCAGCAGCTCGAGCCCCGTCGCATGCCCGCGCTGGAAGCCCTTCCAGAGCGTCGCATCGCCGATCCCCGGACTGAACGCCGCATAGGCTCCGCCCTTCACCTGCGGCCAAACTCCGTCCGACGACTCCGGCTTCGCCACATCGAGATAGGCCGCACGGCTCGCGTCGTCTTTGAGGTACAGATCCAGAAACGCGGTGATGAAGTGAGCGTTGATCGCGTTGACGCGGTCCTTGCGCCAGACAGGGTCTTCGAACCAATCCTGGTCCCACAGATGCTGGCGCATCGCCGCCGGCGCCGGATTGAGCCCGATCGAATGGCCTGCCTGCTTGAACGTCAGCAGATAGCGATGCGCGTTCACGGCCTGATCGAAGAACGCGCGGGCGCCCGTCGGGTAATCGACCGTGCGGTCGTTGTCCCCGGCGATCAAGAGCAAGGGCGCCTTGATCGTACGCAGACCGTCGGTGCCCCAGGCCGCCAGCGTGCCGCCGCCGGCCGGGGAAATCGCGACGACGGCGCGCAGGTTTTGCACGACGACCTGCGCGCGCTCCGCGCCGATCGCGGTATAGGGAAGGAGCAGGCCGCCGGGCACGAGCTTGGCGGCATTGCCGTTCGGATCGAGGGTCGCGCCGGCCGCCGTGAGCACGCCGTAGCCGCCGATCGAATAACCGATGAGGCCGGTGCGCGTGGGGTCGATCAGATGCTCGGCTGCGAGGCTCGTCTGCAGCGACTTCGCGACGAAGGCGATGTCGAGCGCCCGGCGCAGCAGCGGTTTCGGGAAGCCCGCGGGGTCGGTGATCGGCGGATCGTCATGGTTGATCGCGGCGACGACATAGCCCTTCGAAGCGAGATTCTCGGTGATCCAGGTCATCGCCGCCGGCGCATTGCTATACCCGTGCGAGACGATCACCAAAGGATAGACGCCGCCCGCGGGCCGCGCGTCGCGGATCGCGATTCCGGGCACCGAGAAACTCACCGGGGGCGCGGGCGGTTCCGCCGGGAATGCCGCCGTATAAGTGACCGGTTCCGCGACGACGCTCGCGCGCGCCGGATACCAGAGCTCCACGGTCAATTCGCGATCGCGCTCGGGCGCCGTGCCGCGCGCGGCGTCGAAAGCCAGCACATCGGGCTGCTGGTGCTGGACGAGGTGCAGCGTGCGCACGCCGACCATGGAACTCCCGAGCGGCGCGAGCTCGGGCGCATCCATGCCGGGTCGGCTCGGAGGGAGGTCCGCGGCGCTCGCTTGCGTGAGCGGGGCCATGACACAAACGAGCAAAATGGCGGAACGGAACGACGGTCGGATCATGCGGCGCGTATCCCTCGGTGCAAAGCCTACATGCTAGCATTGCGCGCGTGAGAGCAGCCGGTCTACCGCCATGGACGATCGCGGCGCCGGTGTTCGGCGGGGCCGTGCTCGCGGGAGCCCTATTCGGCCTCGGCGGCCCCTACATCGCGCTCATCGCGCTGGCACTTGCCGCCTCGGTGTTCGCGTCCGTTCATCACGCCGAAACCATCGCGCACCGGATCGGCGAACCCTTCGGCACACTCGTGCTCGCCCTCTCGGTCACGCTCATCGAAGTCGCTTTGATCGTCGCTTTGATGTTGAGCGGCGGCCATGACACGGCGACGCTTGCGCGCGATACGGTCTATGCGGCGGTCATGATCATCCTGAACGGCATCATCGGTCTGTCGCTGCTGCTCGGCGGACTCAAGCACAGCGAACAGCAGTTCCGGCTCGACGGCGTCGGCGCCTCGCTCGTCGCACTCGCCGCGATCGCCGTGCTCACGCTCGTTTACCCGAACTACACGGAAGCGGCGCCCGGGCCGTATTATTCGCCGAGCCAGCTCGGCTTCATCGCCGTCGTCTCCGTGTTCGTCTATGGCGGCTTCGTTTTCACGCAGACGTTCGCCAATCGCCAGTTTTTTCTCGACATCGACGCGACCGATGGCACAGGCGCGGCGTCCGACCCTCACGCGGACGCACCGCCTCCCAGCAACGCCGTGGCCGCGGCGAGTGCGGTGCTGCTGCTTGCGTGTCTTGCGGCCGTCGTGCTGCTCGCGAAAAAACTCGCGCCGAGCCTCGAGGTGGCGGTCGAACGACTCGGCGCGCCGCAGGCGGTCGTCGGCGTCATCATCGCCGGCATCGTGCTTCTGCCCGAGGGTCTCTCGGCGCTGCGCGCAGCGCGCGACAACCGCCTCCAGACGAGCCTGAATCTCGCGCTGGGCTCGGCGCTCGCGAGCATCGGACTCACGATTCCGGCGGTCGGCGGGCTGTCGATCTACTTGGGCGCCCCACTCGCTCTCGGCATCGATGCCCGCTCGACGGTATTGTTGATGCTCTCCCTGTTCGTAACCGCGGTCGCGCTGCGCACGGGACGCACGATCCTATTGCACGGCATCGTGCTGCTCGTGATCTTTGCGGTGTACGTGTTCATGACCGTCGTGCCGTGAAGCGCGCTCATGACGCTCGCCCAGATGCGGCGCGGCTAGCGATTCCTAGAATTTCTGCGTCAGCTCAGCGAAGAATCCCCGTCGCGGTCCATATTGAGGCGCGAACTCACCGATGCCGGTGGCATCCCGCAAGACGTAGCTGCGATCGAACAGATTGATGACGCTCAAGCGCAGAGTCAGCGCCTTACCGTCATGCCAAGGATCGAAATTGCCGGCGATAGCCGCGTTCCATTGCGTGTAGGCGGGCGAATGTTCCTCATTCGCAAATCCCGCTCGCAGGCCGCTGCCATAGATCCCGTCGATGCTGGCAAGCAGGTTCTGCCACCGGTAACCGGCGCCGGCCGAGGCCGTGACGGTCTGCGCATCCGAAGCATAGGTATAGCGCGTCGCGAGGTAGGCAAGTTCCACCGGATCGCCGATTAGATACTGGTTTGAAACGACGGCTTTGACCATGCTGATTTCGTGCGACAGGTTGGCGTAGGCCCGCAATCCCCCGCGGTCGTAGCGCATCTTGAACTCCACGCCGCGGCTGAAGCCGTCCGCGTAGTTGTACTCATGGAGTACCACCGCCTGACCAAACTGACCGTCGTCGAGCGTATCGGTGGAGCGCTTGTAGTACCCGTCGAGACCAGCGTTGAGACCCGGTAACAACTGCTGGTCCACGCCGACGTCGAAATACGTCGCCCGCTCCGGACGAACGGGGTCGTTCAAGGGGATCGCGGGCTGTTGCACGGTGTTTTGGAACAGCGCGAGATTGTTGGGCGTCGCTTGCGCCTGCATGGGCGGCGTGAAGTAGCGCGAGACGCCGGCATGCAAGCTCGTGCCGGCGACGGGCACGTAGAGCAACGCGAGACGCGGGCTGAGCTGGCGGGCCGAGACGAATTGGTTCATCTGGTCGAAGCGCAGACCCGTATTCAAGGTCAAATCCGGACGGATTCGCCACTCGTCCTGGAGGTAGGCTCCGGCGGTCCAGCCGGTCTTCGGCGTGTAGTCGTTGACGGTCACCGGTGTGGGCAGCGGATTGCCATCGGCGTCCAGCGGCAGCACGAGCGACAGGTCCTGGACTTGCGTCTTCTCGATGCTCGAGGTGAATCCGGCACGCAGCGTATGCGCCGCCGTGATGCGATCGGCCGCGTCGAACTCGAGGCCGTTCAGCAGACTCTTGCGCACGACGTTCGAGGCCACGTCGTTGAAGGCGAGGTCACCGTCCACGTCGGGCACGAAATCGACGGTCGCGTAGCGCGAGAACACCGAGAACTGCGTGTCGAGGTTCTTCTCATGGGTCTGCAGCGCCACCACGCCGAAGAAGAACCGGTCGGTCTCGTTTTCATCGAGGCTCGTCGACGACAGGTTCGGAGAGCCGAAATCCCCGAGCGGTTGTTCGCCTTCGACATCCGGGATCTGAAAGTGCCCGACGAAGCCGCCCGCCATGTAGGTCAGACGGCTCGAATCTCCGAACAGCGTCGAGCCATAACCGAAGAACTTCTCCTGGGTCGTGCGATCGTGGAGCGGATTCTCCAGCGACGTCGCGTTTTCGAGTCCCTGATCGCTCGAGAGATAGCGGCCGGTCAGGAAGTACTGTGTTTGACCCGTCGCGCCGCCGTACTCCACGCTGGGGCTCAGCGTCGCCCAACTCCCGCCATAGAGATCGAGATCGCCGCCCGCGTCGAACTCCGTTTTGCTCGTGATGTCGATCACGCCGGCGGTCCGCAGACCGTATTGCGCGGGCAGTGCGCCATCGAGCAGGTTCAGGCTGCCGACGAAACCGGTTTCCAGAATGGAGCCCAAGGCCGACACGCCGTCCGGGAGCTGAATCCCGTCGATGCGGTACTGAACGTTCGCGTACTCATTGCGCACGTGAAAATCGGGATTGCTGATCGCCGAATCGTAGGAAACACCCGGAATCTGCAGCACGATCTTGTCGAGCGGCGTGTCCTTGCCTTGCGGCAGCGTCTGGAGCGCCTCCTCGTCCATGCCGTACTCGGTCGAACCGAGTTTCGGCAGCAGATTTCGGTCGCGTGACTGATCCAGATCCGTGTTCTTCCTCCAAAGTTCCTCGGAGAGCCGATGCGCGGTGATCACGATCTCAGGCAATTCGTCTGCCGCGGAATCCTGCGCCGGCGGCGTATCAGCCGCCGCGGCCGACGATGCGGCGCCCAACGTGAGCAAAAGGCCTGCGATGAAAGGATTCGTGAACTGAGCCACGCAATGAAACCCCACTCGATGCAACCAGTAGCGGCCACTGCCTCAGCGAGCGCGATGACCGGCGCATCCTCTCACCACCCATTGGCGTTCTCAGCATTATGGTTCTCAAATGATAATAATTCGTATTTACATTCAAGGTCAAGTATCCAACGATCAAAGGGCGAACCCGCTAGCGACGCGAGCTGTCGGCCGCCGCTCGCGGCGAGACCGCCAAGCGCCGACGTCCCGGCAACAGCATGGGGACCCTTTGCCGGTAGTGCTCGTAGTCGGCGCCGTGTGCCACCAGGAGATCTCGCTCCTCGAACTGAATCGCAACGAGGATGTAGACCGTGGTCCCGCACGCGAACAGGAGGTGCGCCAGCGTCATGGTCGGTGTCATCCAGAACGCCAGCAGAAAACCGAGGTACAGCGGATGGCGCACGAAGCGGTACGGCAAGGGAGTACGAAAAGACACCGGCGTGTACGGTCTGCCGATCAGCGGCAGCCATACCTGCCGCAGCCCGAACAGATCGAAGTGGTTGATCAAGAAGGTCACGACGAGCACGGTCAGCCAGCCTGACGTAAACAGCGCCCATAGTCCCAGCCGCAGGGCACCGTTCTCAACGGACCAGATCTCGACGCCGAGCGGCCGCCATTGCCAGAACAGCAGCAACAATGCGAGGCTCGCGCACAATACATAGGTGGACCGCTCGATGGCCCAGGGCACGATCGCGGTCCAGCGGTCCTTGAACCATCGCCTCGCCATGACGCTGTGCTGGAGCGCGAACAGCGTCAACAGCGCACAATCGATCGCGAGCGCGCGCGCAAGCGAGGTCGTGGCGCCACCATCGAGACGGTTCGGTACGACGAAACCTCCGACGAACGCGACCGCGTAGAGAAACGTGACGAAAAAGATGCAATAGGAAACCGCACCGTATATGAAGAACAGCAGTCGCTTGAACATGGAATCGCTCCCTCTTGCCGGAAAGAATCTGCAGGCGAGAATGCGCCCGCGGACACGCGCGCGCGATCGGCGCTTTGTCCCGATAGCCTTGGATTCGCCCGCTCAGGTGTGAGACAAATGTCCCGGTTGCAGCCAGGACGACACCCCAGCCAATGCGCCAACACGTTCGCTATCTCAGGGCCTCGGACGGCATTCGGCTCGCGTGGGCGGAATCGGGCAGCGGTGATCTCGTCGTCAAAGCCGCGAACTGGCTGACCCATCTCGAATATGAATGGGAGAGCCCCGTCTGGAAGCACTGGATCCGCTTCTTCTCCACCAACTACCGCTTCGTGCGCTACGACGAGCGCGGCTGCGGGATGAGTGAATGGAATCCCGGCACGCTGAACCTCGATCAATGGACAGCCGACCTGGAGTGCGTCATCGACGCGGCGAAGCCCGATCGCCCCGTGACACTGCTCGGCATTTCCCAGGGAGCCGCGGCGTGCATCGCCTATGCAATTCGACATCCGGAGCGAGTCGGCCGACTCGTATTGTATGGCGGTTACGCGCACGGGGCGTTCAACCGCGGCGAATCCGAATCCGTGGCAACCTACCGCGCCATGATCGACCTGGCGCGCGTCGCATGGGGGCAGGACAACGCGACGTTCCGCCAGGTTTTCACTTCGCGCTTCATCCCCGGCGGCAGCCGCGAGCAACTCTCATGGTTCAACGATCTTTGCCTCCGGTGCACGAACGGCGAAACCGCCGCCCGTCTGTTCGAAGCGCGTGCCGTGCTCGATATCGAAGAACTACTGCCGATGGTCAGAACACCGACGTTGGTTCTGCATGCGCGCGAGGATGCGGTGGTGCCCATCGAGGAAGGCCGGCTGCTCGCAACGGCGATTCCCGGAGCCGAGTTCATCGAGCTCGATTCACGCAACCATGTCCTGCTCGAGACGGAACCCGCGTGGCAGCGCTTTCGCGAAGCCGTCGCCGCGTTCTTGAAACCTTCCGCGGAGGCCTCCGGCTCCGTGTTCGCCGCCCTGTCTCCGCGCGAACGCGAGGTGCTGGCACTGCTGGCGGACGGGCTCAGTAACAGCGAGATCGCGGATCGTCTCGCGATCAGCGACAAGACGGTACGCAATCATGCGTCCAATCTGTTCGACAAACTAGGCGTCTGGTCCCGCACTCAGGCGATCGTCTTCGCGCGCAAGCACGGCTTCAGCGCCTAGCGCCTCGTCGAGCACCTCGATCCAATGGCGGACCGGCGTCGCCGTGCCGGTCTGCAGATGCTGGATGCAGCCCACGTTGGCCGAGACGATGCAGGACGCGCCGACCGCCGCGAGACTCGCGAGTTTGCGGTCACGCAACTCTCTTGCGAGTTCGGGTTGCAGCACCGAATAGGTCCCCGCGGAGCCGCAGCAAAGATGCGGTTCGCTGGCGGCGGCGCCGATCTTGAAGCCCAGAGCGTTCAACTCACGCTCGACGATACCGCGCAACTGCTGCCCGTGTTGCAGAGTGCAGGGCGCATGAAAAGCGAGCGTGGGTGCCTCCGCGCCGCGCACGCGCGCAGCAATCCGGGGCCCGAATTCCGCGAGCAGTTCCGAGAGGTCCCGCGCGAGCGCGCTGACGCGTGCGGCCTTGTCCGCGTAGTCGGCATCCAAGCGCAGCGCGTGCCCATAGTCCTTGAGCGTGACGGAACATCCGGACGCATTGCTGACGATGGCTTCGACGTCGCCTCGGCTGACCGAGGGCCACCACGCGTCGATGTTCCGGCGCATGTGATCGAGTGCGCCCTCGTGATCGCTCAGGTGCTGGCGGATGGCGCCGCAGCAACCGGCCTCGGGCGCGATGATCGTCTGCACCTCCACGGCGTCGAGCACGCGTGCGGTGGCCGCATTGATGTTCGGCATCATGGCCGGCTGCACGCAACCGGCGAGCAGCACGATCTTGCGCGCATGCTCGCGGTCGGGCCAGTCGCGCGCGCGCTGCCGCGTTTCCTTGGCGCCCGGTCTGCCGTTGTCCGGAACCTTGCCGCGCAGCGCCGCCGGCAACAGCGGCCGCAGCATCTCGCCCAGGCGCAGCGCGGGCCCGAACAGCGGTGAGGTCAAGCCCTCCTTGAGCATCCAGCGTACGGCCTTTTCGCCAGGCGGGCGTGGCACGCGCTGCTCGACGAGGCGTCGGCCGATGTCGACCAAGGCCCCAAATTCCACGCCGCTCGGGCAGGTCGTCTCGCAGTTGCGGCAGGTTAGGCAGCGGTCGAGATGCGTCTGGGTGCTCGCGGTCACGGGGGCACCCTCGAGCACCTGCTTGATCAAATAAATGCGCCCACGCGGGCCGTCCAGCTCGTCGCCGAGCAGCTGATAGGTCGGACAGGTCGCATTGCAAAAGCCGCAATGGACGCACTTGCGCAAGATGGCTTCGCCCTCCTCGCCCTCGGGAGTCCCCCGGAATTCCGCGCTCAGCTTGGTTTGCATGCGGCCACGTTCGAGCGCGAGTCACAGGTCAGCATAGAGGCGCCCCGGATTGAAGATGCCGGCCGGATCGAACGCCATCTTGAGCCGGCGATGCAGGCGCATGATCGCCTCGCTCGGCCGCGCGAAGGCCCCCGAAGACTTGTCGGCCGCGCGCACGAGCGTCGCATGGCCGCCGCAGCGGCTCGCCGTGGCGCGCACCTCGGCTGCGCCAAGCGACGTGCGCCACCAGCGCAGCGCCCCGCCCCACTCGATGAGTTGCCGGCCCGGCAGCGCGAGCGGCGCCGAGATCACGGGCAGCGAGATTCGCCAGAGCGCATCGCCGCCCGCAAGCTCGGCCGGGCTCGGATGAAAGAACGCATCGGTCTGGTCGCGCAACGCGTTCCACCAGGCCGCAGCCGCCGGCGCGCTCTCGCGCGTGCCGCCGAGCCGCGCCTCGGCCGCGCTCACGGCCGACTCGGCCCCCGCAAGCCGTATCTTCAGGCAGCCCTCCTGCCACGAACTCGCGGTCAGCGGCAGCGCCTCGGCGCTCCAGCGCCGCAAGCGCGCGAGCGCCTCCGACTCGTCGCATGCGAAGCTCAAGGTCGCGGTCGCCGGAGGTCGCGGCATGACTTTCAAGGACACTTCGCAGACGATGCCGAGAATGCCCCAGGAGCCCGCGAGCAGGCGCGAGACGTCGTAGCCGGCGACGTTTTTCATGACCTGGCCGCCGAAGTGCAGCAACTCACCGCGACCGTTCAACAAGCTGGCGCCCATGACGTAATCGCGCAAGGAACCGACGCTCGCCCGCGCGGGTCCCGTGAGGCCGGAGGCAACCATGCCGCCGATCGTGCCGCCCGGCGCAAAGCGCGGCGGCTCGAATGGCAGACATTGACCCGCCTCCGCGATCGCCGCTTCGACGGCCGCGAGCGTCGTACCGGCGCGCGCGCTGACGACGAGTTCGCTCGGTTCATAGCTGCTGATGCCGGCAAGCGCACCCAGGTCTAGGCGCTCACCGCGCGGTGGCTCGCCGTAGAAATCTTTCGTACCGCCGCCCGTGATGCGCAGCGGCGTCCCGTGCGCCGACGCGCCGAGCACCTGCTCCGTGAGCCGCCGCAAGGCGGGATCGGCGCCGCTCATCAGAATCGCGGCAAGTCCGCGAACGGCAGCATGCCGCGATGCACGTGCATCTTGCCGTACTCCGCGCAGCGCTGCAGCGTCGGAATGACCTTGCCCGGATTCAGGAGACCGGCCGGGTCGAATGCGCGTTTGACGGCGTAAAACTGCTCACGCTCCTCGGGCGAAAACTGCACGCACATCGAATTGAGTTTCTCGACGCCGACGCCGTGCTCGCCGGACACAGTGCCGCCGAGGCGTACACTCGTCTCGAGGATGTCGGCGCCGAACAGTTCACAGCGGTGCAGCTCGTCCGCGTCGTTGGCATCGAACAGAACCAGGGGATGCAGATTGCGATCGCCTGCGTGAAACACGTTGACGCAGCGCAGGCCGTAACGCTGCGACATGTTCTCGATCGCGCGCAGCATTTCCGCGAGGCGCTTGCGCGGAATCGTCGAATCCATGCACATGTAGTCCGGGCTGATGCCGCCCGACGCCGGAAACGCGTTCTTGCGGCCGCTCCAGAATTTGAGACGCTGCGCTTCGTCGTGGCTGACTTCGATGCGCGTCGCGCCGCTGTCCTCGAGCACGCGCGTCATGCGCTCGATTTCCTCGGCCACTTCTTCGCGGGTCCCGTCGCTTTCGCAGAGCAGAATCGCGGCCGCCTCGAGATCGTATCCGGCATGCACGTAGTTCTCCGCGACGGCGGTCATGGGCTTGTCCATGAGCTCGAGACCGGCCGGAATGATGCCGCGCGCGATCACGTTCGCGACCGCGGCGCCGGCCGACTCGATGTCGGCGAAACTCGCCATGATGCAGCGGGCGAGCTGCGGCTTCGGCGTGAGCTTGACGGTGATCTCCGTCGCCACGGCGAGCATGCCTTCGCTGCCGACGACGACCGCCAGCAGATCGAGCCCCGGCGCGTCGAGCGCCTCGGACCCGAATTCCACGGCTTCGCCATCCGCGGTGAAACCGCGTACGCGCAGCACGTTGTGCAAAGTGAGCCCGTACTTGAGGCAATGCACGCCGCCCGAGTTCTCGGCCACGTTGCCGCCGATCGTGCAGGCGATCTGGCTGCTCGGGTCGGGGGCGTAGTAGAGGCCGTACGGGGCCGCCGCCTCGCTGATCGCGAGGTTGCGCACACCCGACTGCACCACGGCCGTGCAGCTCAGGGCATCGACGGCGACAATGCGGTTGAACTTCGCAAGCGACAAGGTGACCCCGAGCCGGTGCGGCAGAGCGCCGCCCGAAAGTCCGGTGCCGGCGCCGCGCGCCACGATCGGCACTTCGAGGCGATGGCAGACGGCAAGCACGGCGGCGACCTCCGCCTCGGTTTCTGGGATCACGACGACGAGCGGTGACTCGCGATAGGCCGTCAGGCCGTCGCACTCGTACGCGACCGTATCCTCTTGGCGGTACAGGATCGCCGCGCGCGGCAGCACGTCGGCGAGTGCGGCGACCACCTCGGCTTGGCGCTCGGCCCGCATCAGCGCGCGCCGACGTCGGCGCCCGCCAGCGCGCCCGCACCCGCACCCGCACCCGTAGCCGCACCCGAGCCCGCGTCCGCACCCGCAAACAGCAGCGCGGGCAAGTCGGCGATCGAGTCGATGAGCCGGTCGCAGGGCAGTGTCCGCGGGTCCATCCCCTCATTGTAGCCATAGGGCACGCACACGACCGGGATACTCGCGCCGCGTGCCGCCATGACATCGTTGATCGAATCGCCGACCATGAGCGCCGCCGCGGGCGCGACCTGCAGCGACTCGCAGGCGAACAGGAGCGGCATCGGATCGGGTTTGCGGCGAGTGCAGGTGTCCCCGCCGACGAACAGATCGACCCAAGCCGCGAACCCAAGCCGCCGAGCGAGCGCGATTGCGAAGCGTTGCTGCTTGTTCGTGACGATCGCCGTGCGCAGGCCGGCCTCATGCACCGCCCGCAGTCCCTCGATGGCGCCCGCAAAGGGCCTCGCCGAGGAATCTTCGCTCTGCTGCAGAGCGCCATAATGATGAAAAAACCGCTCCACGATCGCCGCCTGCGTCGTCGTGTCGAGCGGCCGTCCCTGTAATTCGGCGGCACGCTGCACGAGCGTCGGGCCGCCCCGGCCGATCAGCGTGCGCGTATCGCTCGCGGCAACCGGCGCCCAACCGAATTCCGCAATCGCGCGATTGAGCGCGAGGGAGATGTCGTCGGCCGTGTCGAGCAGGGTGCCGTCGAGGTCGAACAGGACGGCGCGCAGGGAAGCGCCGCGCCAGGAGGCTTCGGTAGTGGATGACATGACCCGAAGTATGCCCGAATTGCGGGTGGGTTCGCGGAATCGACCATCGCGCGGACGCGCTTTCCATAGGACGCGCCTATGACGCTCATAGAATCAATAGAGTTTTTCTAAGTCCGTGCGCGCGTAAAATGGCGCCATGAACCATCCGACGAGGAATCATCGATGAATGCCACCAAACAAGGCTCCTTGATCAATATCGGCATCAGCGCCGAGCAACGCGCGGCGATCGCCACGGGTCTCTCGCATCTGCTCGCGGACACGTACACGCTGTATCTGACGACGCACAACTTTCACTGGAACGTGACCGGCCCGATGTTCAATTCGCTGCACCAGATGTTCATGGCCCAATACACCGAGCTTTGGAATGCGGTCGACCCGATCGCCGAACGGATCCGTTCGCTCGGGTCCGTGGCGCCCGGCTCCTATGCCCAGTTCGGCGCGCTCGCGTCGATCAAGGACGCCCCGACCGTGCCGCCGAAGGCGCTCGAGATGGTGCGCATCCTCGTCGACGGCCACGAGGCCGTTGCGCGCACGGCGCGCGAGATCTTTCCGCTCGCCGATGCGGCCGGCGACGAACCGACCGCCGACCTGTTGACCCAGCGCCTGACGGTCCACGAACAGACGGCCTGGATGCTGCGTTCGCTGCTCGAGGACTAGCTCGAGCAACGACCGGACGTCAGTGCCAGCGCCAGTCGCGAATTTCCGGCAGGTCCTGTCCATATTCGCGGATGTAGCGCCCGTGCTCGACTAATTTGTCGCGCAGCTGTTGCTTGAGATAGGCGCCCGCGCTGCCGGTCCCGGGCACGCGATCGATGACGTCCATACTCAAGTGAAAACGGTCGAGTTCGTTGAGCACCGTCATGTCGAAAGGAGTCGTGATCGTGCCCTCCTCCTTGTAGCCGCGCACGTGCAGGTTCCCATGGTGGCTGCGCCGATAGGTCAATCGATGAATGAGCCAGGGATAGCCGTGAAACGCGAAAATCGTCGGCGTCTGCGGCGGGAACAGGGAGTCGTAATCCAAGTCGGACAAGCCGTGCGGATGCTCGCTCTGCGGCTGGAGCTTCATGAGATCCACCACATTGACGACGCGCAAGCGCAGATCGGGCAGATGCTGTTTGAGGATCGTGACGGCAGCCAAGGTCTCGAGCGTCGGCACGTCGCCGGCACAAGCGAGCACCGCGTCGGGTTGCGCTTGTTGATCATTGCTCGCCCACTGCCAGATGCCGATACCCACCGTGCAGTGATCGATCGCCTGATCCAAGTTGAGCCATTGCGGCGCGGGGTGCTTGCCCGCGACGACGACGTTCACGTAATGCCGGCTGCGCAGACAATGGTCCATGACCGACAGCAGGCAATTCGCATCGGGCGGCAGATAGACGCGCACGATCTCGGCTTTCTTGTTGACGACGTGGTCGAGAAAGCCTGGATCCTGGTGCGTGAAGCCATTGTGGTCCTGTCGCCAGACATGCGAGGACAAGAGATAGTTGAGCGATGCAATCTTTCGCCGCCACGGAAGCGCCGCGGTGACCTTGAGCCATTTCGCGTGCTGATTGAACATCGAGTCGACGATGTGGATGAACGCCTCATAGCAATTGAACAGTCCGTGGCGTCCCGTCAGCAAATAGCCTTCGAGCCATCCTTCGCATTGATGTTCGCTGAGCATTTCGGCGACGCGGCCGTCGCGCGCGAGAAAATCGTCGGTGGGCTGAGTCGGGGCCAGCCATTGCCGATTCGTGACCTCGAAGACCGCGCCCAAGCCGTTCGAGATCGTCTCGTCGGGTCCGAACACGCGGAAATTGCGCTGATCCGCGTTGCGGGCCGCGACGTCGCGCAGGAACGGACCCAGCACGCGCGTATCGCCGATGCCGAGCACGCCGGGCTCGGGCACGGGCGCCGCGTAATCCGCGAAAGCCGGCATGCGCAGATCCCGGAGCAGCAAGCCGCCGTTCGCATGGGGATTCGCTCCCATGCGGCGCTCACCCGTGGGCGCGAGCGCCTTCAAGTGCGCGAACAAACGTCCCTGTGCGTCGAATAGCTCGTCAGGACGATAACTGCGCAGCCATTCCTCGAGCTGCAGCAACTGGACCGGATTCGTTCTCACGTCGGGCAGCGGCACCTGATGCGCGTGGTACGTACCTTCGTTCGGCACGCCGTCGACGAATTTCGGTCCGGTCCAGCCTTTCGGCGACTTCAACACGATCAGGGGCCAGGTCGGGCGCAGGGTGCGGCCGCGCACGCGCGCGTCGTCTTGTATGTCACGGATCGCGGTGATGACCGCATCGAGCGTGCGTGCCATGGCCTCGTGCATGAGCGCCGGCTCGTCGCCTGCGACGAAATACGGCGTCCAGCCATAGCCGCGCAGCAACTGTTCGAGCTCCTCGTGCGGAATGCGCGCGAGCACGGTCGGATTCGCGATCTTGTAGCCGTTCAGATGCAGGATCGGCAGCACGGCGCCGTCAGTCGCCGGATTCAGGAACTTGTTCGAATGCCATGCCGTCGCGAGCGGCCCGGTCTCGGCTTCGCCGTCACCGATCACGCAAGCGCTGATCAGTGCGGGATTGTCGAATACGGCGCCGAAGGCATGGCTCAAGGAGTAGCCGAGCTCGCCGCCCTCGTGGATTGAGCCGGGAACTTCCGCCGAGGCATGGCTGGGAATGCCGCCGGGAAACGAGAATTGCAGAAAGAGCTTCCGCAACCCGGCCTCATCTTGGCTAACGTCGGGATAAATCTCGCTGTAAGTGCCTTCGAGATAAGTATTGCCCACCACCGCCGGGCCGCCGTGTCCCGGGCCG
>Ga0116231_10010727_pt1 | contig 14530 bp, 10 predicted proteins | sample S1TSphgellanicum_2_FD_89695 | JGI IMG/M metagenome (GOLD analysis project Ga0116231, IMG submission 89695) | Host-associated microbial communities from peat moss isolated from Minnesota, USA - S1T2_Fd - Sphagnum magellanicum MG | ecosystem: Host-associated > Plants > Peat moss > Unclassified...
CAACTCTGTGATGTAGCCACACTGGTGATCATCCACAAGAGAAATTAGCCAAATTTGGCTACAAGTCAGAGAAGAATTTTTAAAAAATAAAGGGTCATGCTATAATTTGGTGGCCTGGTCCTATTGTCTAAGTATGACAATTTCAGAAAAAAAATCCCTCAAAAAGGGTCCATTCAATATTGAGGGAATGGTGTATTAGATGTATATATAAGGATCCATTCCCTCAAAATCCTCATGAAATTATCTTTTATGTGTAGTTGTAGAAATTTGCCTAAATCTCCTTTCCTTCAAAGTCATCTTGAGCTATCTTCTCTTCGTCTTTCAGCTTTTGGGACAACAATTTTATTATGTTTTCAAAATTGTATTAAAAAAAATGAGCTTGTGGTAAAGCATGAACTAAACAAAAGTTGAAACTCTTTTGAATACAAGTCAATTTATGAAACATTATTTGATAAGAAAGATGTTATTTGTAAGTTATTGCATGCACATGTGGAGTACAAAAATTTTCTTGGAAGATATTTCACTACATCACCCTATGAAGTGGTAAAAAATATAGCACATAAAGGAAAAACAAAAAATGATAGTATTTGAATGAAACTGTCTCTCATCTTCCAAAGCTCACATTGCCAAGATATTTGCAATGAAACACATTTAGGATACATGTAGTCACTCCCATGGTACTCTGCATATGAGCATCTTATTTAATTATTGGAAATTTGTAACTTTATATATGAAAAAAAGCAAGATCAATGTACCAAATTTTTTTGTCTTGATCTATTTGTTGTTGGTCGTGTCCAACCTTTTTTGTGTGGTCTTTAATTCTATTGGGACACTATTTAACATACTTGAGGTAATGGAAGTGGTGAAGACATTATCCAACATTGAATTCACAAAACCTCCTAATTTAGAAGGTAATAATAGAACGATAATCTTTCGCACAATTTTAATAAACACCAATACTTAGTGACAATGTGATGTGATGAAAAGTAATTCGTTACAAAGCATAGAAGCCAAAATCGAGTAGAAAAAATGTTGAGAACTAAAAATGATATCATACATATATATTGGCTTAATTGAAAATTAAAATGAGAGAAAATTTAGAGTCATGGTTGATTGCTTCACAAAACTAGTAGTTTAGGTTATAGATGTTGCAAGAATTTTGAGATTCTTAATAATGCACTTGTCGTTACATATATATATATGCATATTCAAGTCAAATTTTGACACTCACAACAATAACAAAATTGAACACAGTCTTGAGATGTTTACTTGAGCTGGTGCAAATTTTTCATTCAACATTCTTGGTCAACTAAACATGGCATCACGGGTAAAAAGAACACATTTTTTTCTAGTTTGTATTTTGCTTTTTCCCTCTTCCAGCAAGGGCTATTTTGTTTTTTCTTAATTCACCAAATATCATGTATTGGGTGTGGAGTTGAAAATACACACACAAATGCAAAATTTAAATAATGTACAATGAAAAGAAATTTTTACCTTTCCACATATATCAAGAAAGAAAAAACATGCATGCAAGTTGAAGAATCCGATCAATTTTTGTTGCAATTAATGTACACATGGAAAAACCAAAAAAAAGTTCTTTAAAGAAAGCTCTTGTTCCTAAATTTGAAAGTTGAAATTCAATTTTTGTTTTTGCATGGTAAGCTCAAGTTTTGTGATCTTGTGTAACTAAAGTTCTTACACTAATAAGGTTGGGGTTGTTGATGGCATTTTATTGCAAAATTTTGTTGCTACCATGGATCATTAACTTATGTTGCAATTAACAATAACGTATAAATCATGAACTGAAAATTGGCCTCTTCCATCAATTGTAGTTTTATAAACAACCCCACATGTCGAGAAGCTATTATTGTTGCTCTCATCTGTCCATTCAAGGTGGAGATATAAACAACAATAACAATAGATCAAGGTTAAATCTACATCACTATCATTGTCATTGTGACCTACAAGTGTGTCGCCTACCCTTTTGAAGGAGACTAGCAAAAGGACATTCTTTGAACACTCTTCATAGATGCTGGAGACATTTGCCATAAACATACATATAGGGTTATTAAACACATGGTTGTATTGTATTATTTAGGAGAAAGGGTTAATATCAAAAAAAAATTATGGCTTTGATGAAGATATCTTAGAATGTTTGGTAGTGGTTTTGTCAATTAACCTATGTTGTTGGGATGAATGGGTGATAAAACTTCCCTTTGCCATGTACTTGACTTTTGTCATTTGAGGCACAGCATGGCTTCAACAAAGTCAAACCAATCTTGTACCCACAAAAATATCATTATAATTGATTTGCTATCCTTGTGCTATGTTTGCAATAATCTCCATGGGCAGGTTGGTATCACGTGATTTTTGTGAAGCAAAATTAGTTGGCTTACCAAAGGCTTGATGCATTTATTTGTTTTGTGTATGCATTGTTTTTTTACTATTAATGGGGTTGGGCCTCATGGTAATAGTTGGGCCACCAATCATGGCAGCCATCATTATCATTGTGTAAAAAGGTAGCCCATACCTTGTTTTGTATATGTGGGCATTTATGTTAGGCCTATCATTGGTGTTGATGGTTGTATATCCCATATTGATGCATGTGCCACTCTTTAACAAGCTCACTCTTGTTAGTCTTTTCATCCCTCACAATTTTTCATCATGGTCATCAACACATTGGATATTTAGTTTTCAAAACTACATATTCATATATTGAACATGTGGTATATGTGTTTAGCCACTGCCAGTAAAGTTATCATTGGGAATAAGTGTAATTAAGGAGTTTGAAATATTTTAAAGAAGTTAAACTAGGGTAAATTATTCATGCATCATAGACCGGCCACTTTAAATTCGGCATAAAAACAAGAAATGCCGAATCATGCTGAAATTAGAGGACGGTTTGGTGCCGAATTTAGTGCGCACGCATTTCAATCCTTTCACTTTTTTGCGCACGGTGTGGTTGTTTGTGACAACGTTGGGTTGCTGTGATGCCTCCTAAGAAGCACGACATGCCATTCCAGGCTCATCATGTTGCTGAGTTTGGCCTACAAATATGCGAGCGTGTTGTGGGCAATAGCACCGCTATTGTAATGACAACATGTCGATTCTGCGAGGTTTTCGGAAAGGAGGAGTCAGAAGTGGGAATGAAGCATGGTCGTTCGGAACGCGTCAAGTACTTCAAGGCACCCTTTCGTAAGGAGAACTACTCTTCGCACCACACACGGATGCATAGTACCCAGTGGGCCGAGTATCGTGAGCTAGAAGTGAGCGCAAAGAAGTCGTTTTTCGACAATGGCACGATCTCCGACTCGCAGACAACGATGCATGCCTTTGCCGCTCCTCGCATTCCCCAAGTAAGTGTCCTGATCGACAAGGATATCCTCGATGTCATCATTGGCGAGATGATGTTTCACCCCGAAGACATGGACGGGATTACTCGAGCCCGCCTTCTCGAAAGCTTTGTGCCGACTCTAGATTCGTCGGAAGATGCAGGAGATGCCGGCAATGTCAGTTGGTACGCCATCACCGTCACCAACACCAAGCAGTTTCAGTTGGTTGTACAATATTTGGCTGCTGGACTGTCATTCCGTTAGGTGACACAGGTGATTATGGAGACGAAAGAGGTACTCGGCATCGGGAGCATTGGCTCGTGCTCTGAGGGGATTGTGAGCCGCTACGCTCGTTTTATCTGTGCGATGAATTTGCAGTGCATCGCGGAGCTGCTGCGACAGTGCTGGGCGTTCTCTGTCGCACTCGACATGGCGACCCACATGGCGACCCACATGGCGACCTCGTACTGCGATGTTTGCATCCGCATCTGCCACAAATCCACTGTGCATGACTTCCACCTTCTGTTCATCCTTGTGCATGAACGGCACGCAGGCGAGATTATCTTCAACACGTTCGCCAAGGCGATGGACGCTCTCTTCCCGGACTGGCGCGAGACGATTATTGGAGCGTCTTCGGATGGCGAGAAGAAGATGACAGGGCGACATCAAGGCGTAATCACGCGGATACATCGCGTAGCCAAGCTTGGGTTCATGCGCGTCTGGTGCGGGGCCCACTAACTCGACTTGTGTATGCAGTCGTTTTACTTGGCCATTCCCGACACGTTCTACTCGACATTTACATTGCTCGTAGCGTATCTTTGTCGACAGCAAAACTTCATTTCGGACGAACGGAGCCAGTGCCCTCTCATTTGCGACACGCGCTGGCTCAACATGATCAAAGTGACCATCTGGTTTGACCAGCATCGCCTCGCTGTCGTCGTGTACCTCGAGGAAAAGAAGCTAAATTGCATGCTGGACAATTTGTGGTGGATTCTGATGCTCTTCGTCCATGAGATCGCAGGCATCGCTGCCATCTCGTGCAAATCCCTACAGAGGCATGGCGCGCTGCTGTGCAACCAACATCACACGTTGAAGCACTTGGTGCTCAAGATCAACAACAAGGTTGGGATAATTGGATATTGACAGAGGCACAACACGGCGCGATCGACGAAGCGACGCACCAGCTTTCTGATTCGAGCGACTATGCGGTCGCATTCGCTACCGTCAATGGTTGTATGGAGGACTTGGGCATGTTCGTCAAAGATCGCCTTTCCGCAATGGACAACGGACATCGTGAAACACTTTTGCGATTGTCAACATCTGCCATCCTCGAATTGGTGGATGGCATTACCGCCGTTGTTGCAGAGAGAACCGAAAACAATGAGGCCTATATCAACGCAGCTCCCAATGTTTTACCCCATCAGCTTGTCCGCATTCTGCCCCGCGACTTTTGCGTCTATCTGTAACGCCACAAGGAGCGCCTTGATTACACTTTCAGCAATGAGGAGATTGAGAATATTGGGCGCCAACACAAGGCTTTGTGTGACTCGTACCGTCGCTAACCCGATGTGAAGAGCTCCATTGACAGCTTCGACGACAGCGCTGCGTACCGTGATGCTTGGACCAGTCTCCACAACACGTATCCGTTGCTAGAGAAATTCGTCGGTGGTCTAGCGACCATCTTTCCCGGTACATCCACTGTTGAGAGTGACTTTTCGGTGGTGAAGTATGAGAAGAACAAAAATCGCATGAGTTTGACTGATGCAAGCCTCAAAGGAATCCTCCACGCGAAGCAGTACCGCCGTATGCACAACCTGAAGGTCTAATTCTACTCGGAATACTGTCTAAATAAACATTGCCGAATCGCGTCGAATTTAACTTTCACCTTGTGCCGAATTTAGTTAAATTCGGCATCGTTCGACAAACGCCAAATATAAAGTGGCATGATCATAGATCATTGGAGGATTTGTTTGTTTGTGTGAGAGTTTGGTTGGGATGCCATATGTTAAGTAGTTGCTTGAAGGAATGTTGTGTGCCAAAATAAAGTAGTTGGTGTCATCCCTCAAGTTTCCATTAAAAAAGTTGTTTGTGATCAATCATTCCACCCACTCCAATCATAGTAATGTAAACCCCCTCCTCCTTGACTAAATTTTTTTTTTTTTTAATGTACAATATTGAAGGCTTTCTAATGTGGAGGGTTGGACCTTGCAAGTTAGCTCTATTTTACCATTCACAAGAGGATTGGTCAAATTGTGTGTTGTAGATATTTGCCTGCTACTTTTTTGTTACATGCGTCTTTTTTCTTAACATATAACTATCCCCCAAATGTATTTCCTACTTTGATGTTTGCAACAATTTTATTTTTTCGGGTTTGTGAATGAAAAAATCTATGGAAACTTGGGTTCTAATATGGTGCAAGCAAATATGTATGGACTCTATAATAATAAATGTATTATGTTCATATTATTTTGATTTTCTAGGTGAACATTTATAGAATTCATTAATTCTACAAAGCATATTTTGTTGATTAGAAATTGGAAGATTATGTTATAGATCAATTTGTGTTCCTAAGTCTGGGTAACTTCACCTTTCATATGCAACTTGTTACTTAGATGTCATTTTATTGGACCTTGCAAGTAGAACATCAACCATATTTAACTAAACATGTTAATTTTTCCTAATGTAAGAATGAGGATGAGATGGTGGTAGTGATATCACAAGAATTGGGCCATTGGAAACTTAGTCACACCACATATTCCTTCCTTGCCATGCAAGCCGTTCTCATATTTCTTCCAATGCTTGCTTTTTATAAAGGCATTTACATCCTCCAATGGATATCCTATGGGAACTACTTGGTTCTCAAACACTTAGGGCATCATTGCAATACCATGTTTCTATTTTACTAAACAGTGTGCATTGCAAGGATTTGTATATAGATGTTGAGGTTCATGACATTGTCATGTGGGTATAATGATTGGCAACATGTTGGGGCATGACTTTTCATCAAAGTGAAATATGTGCTTGACTAAAAGAAATGAATTTGTGAGATATTTTGAACAATCCTATTTTACAAATTCCTTACAACACAATGTTGACTTGGTATGTTGTGCAGGTGCTCACATTTTTACAATTTAGAGAATATACATTTGTGCAAAATGCATCAAATCTTTTGTAAAGCTTTGGTTTTACCTCCAAGCATGTGCTTATTAGTCTCATCTTTTTTCAAGTATCTCTTAGGTCTCCTTTTGTCCCTCACATCAATTGATAAACATCAATCTACCATAGTCTACCTAAATTTTTTTCCCCATTTTTGTTTTCTTTTCTCCATCTTAACTTTTTTGCTTCATGATCTTTTGCCTTTGTAGGATGTGGTTTTACATGCCTCCTTTCTTCAAGTCATTCTAGATGTTTATGTTGATTATTTAAATATCAATTTACATTGGAGTTTTAAGTTGCAAGTGGTAAGAGATGACAAGAATTGCAAAACATTACCAAACCATATCATAGGATTAGCTTTGGAATTATAGTCTTTTTTAAATTAATGTTTATTGTAGCCTCAAAAGAGTGCTAACAATAAAAATGTAAGTTGAACATTTATAAAAAATTATTAACAATGTACAACTAATAAAAATGCAAGCTAGGGGCATTTGTAAACCTTAATCTCATGTGGATTTTTTGGGTTAGCAATGTTTAGACAACATATTATAATGCTTCGTTAACATCTTGTAAACTTTTGTCTTAGCTTGGTCAACAAAACCTTTAAGTTTTAAGTGAACAAGTTTGTGTGCATTACAAGCAATTATATATCATTTTTCAAATACTTTCTTTCGCTATTCTTTTGCCTTACTACAATTTGCTTTGTGCACTTGCTTCACACATTTGAAATGTCATCATGTCAAACATTGAATGTGGTTTTGGGGGTGTAGATGCATTTGCTTGGAAGTAAAGTTATGTTGTGCTGTTGTGAACTAGCTTGATCAAGCTACGTGTATGTGGTTTCATAACTTTTCTCAGCATTTGTAATAATTTGCAATGTTTGCCCAAGGAAATCATGGGTAGTATTTAGAACACCTTCGTTATCCCCAAATTTCATAAATTGATGAGATAGAAGATGACTACAATTGGGCAAGAACCATGCTTCTAATCATAAGATATTAAAAGTAATGAATGAAATGATGGTAGAAAGGTTACACCAAGGGTAGTTAAGCTTTGAAAAGGTAGGTCCATAAGATGGAAATCATGAGATTCTTGAATTGACATTAAATAACCTTTGATTAATCCAAAGTTTTTTTCCTTAGTCACGGGGTTCTAGTTAATATTATTATTTTTGAGAATGGTAGTTACATATGAGAATTGGTTCTTTGATCTCTTTTAAGAACCACGGTTATGAAATTAAAGAACTACCTAAAAAACCAATGGGGGATTGGTGCCATTTCTAACCCAATGCTAGAATGAATCAAACTCTTTTGGCTGTGTGATGCAAAATTATATGTTTGAACACTTTGATAAACTATTTTATCCGTATTTTTTGGTGTGGGTTTTTTGGTAGTCTCTCAATTGTGCTCTTACCACCTCCTCTTTTCCCCCTCTATTGGGGCCATTTTAAAAACAACTTAACTTTAAAAGTTTGCAAATCTTTGTGCTTTCAAAATACAAGAGGTAGGTACAAGATTTTGGATCCATTTTGACAATACGAAATGTTGCATCTTGAATATGTTTTGAAAACAAATATATTATGTTAGGTTGTTGAAAATGTAAGTCGTATCATGTTTGTGTAACATTTAATATCCACAATAAATGGCTATAAATATCATACCAAATCATGTATGAATTATAGTTTTAAAGCGGGATTGTGGGATATGTGTCTCAATATTGATTCATGATATGGTAAATTTAAGTATAACTATAGTTTGTTGACGATGATAAAAACCTTTTTGTACCATAATTGAAATTTGAATTTATTGCAAAATTTGCAAACTTGTAAGTTGTGAGTACTTAAGAAGTCTAGCAATTGTAGTTCATGGACAACAAACTCCTCACACGCCCCTTATGTTGATTTCTTTCCCATCCAATGTGACATGACCATCACCTGTTCATTCATTCACAAGACGAAGCAAGAAAGTTGTAAATTTGATAGTATGTAAATGTCAATTCTGATTTGGATTTGAGCTTCAGCTAGTTTAGGGTTTCTGGTTTAGGGTTCAATTAGTTACTAGCTTGTGTAGATGAAGCTAGAAAGTTGTTCATATATGTATAAATTTCAAAACATCAAATCTCTGGATTTTGATCTTCAGCTTTGCAGCAAACTGCCACTTCCAGTTTAGGTGGTGTCCAATTGACCACAGCAATGGAAGGGTTTAGGGTTTAAGGAAATCAAACTAGTATTGTGGTCCAAAACACTACAGCATTTTATGCAAAAGCTACTTAACGCAGGCTATGTCAATATATACAACCTTACAGATCAAACCTAGAAGGAGTTTACTATGGTCAGGGCAGTGAAATTTGTGGAACTAATCATGCGTTTATGCGTGCACCCGAATACATAGTTCGACTACTGAGTTTACTCTGGCTCAGTCATACCTTTTTGAACAGGGCAAACCTGGGTGCGAGCTACCCAAAGAGCTATCGCAGCAATATCATGGCTAGAGCAGTAGGGAAAAGCTGGGGATCAATGGGCCTGCCCTCATTAGGGCTCCCTAGTAAAGCAGCTACCTAGGTTTACAGTTTAGGTTCTAGGGTTTTAGGGTTTAGGGTTGAGAGTCTGGATCTTGAGCTCTTCAGCTTTGTTGCAGCAAGCATGGTACAGATTATTGTAAAACTTGTTGCATTTGAACTGATCTGGATTGCATCATAATTAAAGACTGGACTGATTGATCTCTTATTGTAGTTTGCTCAGAACTCATGATCCATCGTCCCACCTGCCTGTGTGCATGCATTCATGATCACCTGTAACAACCAGCTGCAGGAGCTAACAACCTAACTCCAGATCATCAGCTGAATTCATCTTATAGAACCCATGCAGATTCAAATCTGAAGACTGTAAGATTCAACTGACGTGCAGGCCTGGCATGATGAACATTCTTCCTGAAGAGCTTACAAGTTTCTTAGACAATTATCAGCTACAGATTTTTATTATTCACAAATGGAAGCAGCTTGATGATCAGCTGCAGCAGCCTGGGTGGAATCCTAATTAAGCAAGGGGGGGGGGCGGGGGGGGGCGACTCACTAGAAATTATGATCTCTAATTACTTCTAGGACGATGGCTTTGTGGGTCTCGATAGTCACCAAAGAAATCATTGGAAGAAGGCGAGTGAGGAAAATTTGCAGCAGCAGCAGCATGTTTAGGTGATTCATATGAGTTGGAAGATTCCGGGAGCGTCAGCTTTCGTGTCCTAGTCCTTATATGAACCCTAGAACTGCTGCTCATCATCCTTCTTGGTCGCCTTTGAATATGGGCTGCTGCTGCAATATTATGATCAGCAGCTGCAGTAGCTGGATCATACAAATTTAGTATAATCGTATGAAGATCTCTCACCATGTGCAGGTGTATCTGCATCATGTCCTTGGTCCACCAGGTGAGCTTTGTCATTAGCAACTGCAAAAGATTTGATGTAGCCGTCTTTGTGATCTCCAGCCGCTGCTGCAACAACAGTATATTATAATTTTTGTTGTTGTGATGATGATTGCAGGCTGCAGCAGCATCTGGTCGTTGATCCGGCTGGAGCAATGGCGCTAGAATAGAATCAGCACCTTGTTGTCTGACATGATCTATGACCTGTCATGACCCACATGAGCACATGTCAAGATTCAAACAAGAAACTGCTGGAGAATCTCTAGCTGCTGATCTCCACTGATCCTTCATCTCCAGCTCATTGGTGTGCCTAAAGCTTTTCTGAAGATCACTAATGCTTCTGGGCCAGCCACGGACCTTATAGTTTGCAATATGGCAGCAAGCAAGCAAGAAGGTTGCACTGTCCAGAATATTGATCTATTGAGCTTGACAAGAAGTTAGAAGGTCCAGGTTTACTGAACCCAGTAGTGGCCTTACCTCGGGCGATTTCCTTCTTGACTTTGATAAATATGTTGCAATATGATCTGGATCTTCCACTGTGGTTGTTGCAGCTGCTATATTCCTCCCATGGGTGGTGATGAATGCCGCTCCATATAACTCCTTGAGATTGATGAATCTGTAATTATGCTTTTCTAGTCCTATGAAAGAAGAATCTGCATAATGGAATCCACGGCACCCTATAAGTTTGAGTAATAAATAATATAGCACAGTATTTAGCATCTTGCTGCAAGCTGGATTCTTGTAGCACACCGACACTATTGTACGGTCTTACAAGAATATACTTCGATACTCGAGTCTGAATCTCAGGCTGGCTTGCTCCGGTCATCATCAGCGACACAAAACAAAATAATGCAGCAGCAGGATAGGTATCAATTGTGCGCAAGCAAACAAGAAAGCAAGCAAGCAAGCTGCGGGGACGCGGGATTTACCACTGGTAGGAGCTGTACTGAAGTAGCGGTTAGCGGAAGTGAAGGAACTGCAGCTGATGAGGAGCAGGTTTAGCAAGACGACTAGAGCTCCAGTGGTGGTGCACAGCCAGAATGCAGTAGTGGCAGATATTGCAGCTGGCCCTGCACCGGCGGAAGTGGTACCCCAGTACTTTAAGCAGCAGCAGCAGCTAGTTATTGGTATTCTAGTCTTCCGCGCAGCGAGTACCATTCTTACAGCTTTTGCATAGTTGGACGCTTTGAAGATTATATGATCTTCAACTTGTTGATCTCTCGCAGCACAGCGCAGGATGTCAGCTGCTCGCTTCATATATAATAGCACTAGACATGAGCTAGAGTTATATATATATGTTCTGGATGACCAGCAATTTCGACTCTATCTAGATCATCAACATTTGCAAAACAGATGCATCTATTGAGCTGACCAAATTAAGCTGACAAGTCACAATGTAGCAATTCATTTGGGCTACTAAAACCTCAGGCTGCAAGTAAGCAAGCTAGCTAGCTAGCTTTAGAGAGATCCATCCACCCACCGACCCAGCAGCTCAGAAACCCGAAGAATTGGCAGTCTAGCTAGTGTTGACATGGATCTCAACACAAAATTTATTCCAAATTGTAAAACTCCCAGCAGCAGCAGCAGATGATCACAATATTCATCACCCAACTATATATATATATACATAACTGGAAATCATGAGAATTTCCAAATTAATGTAAACTCCGGCCTGTAGAAAACTGATCACAATTTAGATCACCATAGCCTTGGAACTACTACTGAAAATCAGAAATTCCCAAATTAATGTATTTGACTCCAGCTGCAGCTAGCTAGCTGTGCTGATCACAATCTACACCTCAACTACTGGAATTTCAGAAATTCCAAATGAATGTAAACTCTTCCCAGCACACCTGATCACAATTTCATCACCCAACTACTTACTAGCTGGAATCATAGTCATTAAAAGATGTATAGTCAAGCAGTTCAAGACATTATGATCAACACTCTATACATAATAACACTGGATCAGATCATGGGCACAACTACTAGTGCAGTAGCTTGCTAGCTAGCTAGCTCGGTTGTAGTGCTGCAGCAACTACTAGCTAGCACACCATGATTAAAAGCTGAGATCTGCGAGCTCCTTTGGTTTGATCCAAACAAAAACATGAAGGGCAGGTACAGGAGCTCCAATTTTATGAAGCCTTTTTGGCTAACTCACATTGTCAATCTCTAGGACTTCTCTCCCTCCTCCTCCTCCTCCTCCTCCTCCTTTGGCCTGTGTGCAGCACCACTGCAGGCACAGGCAGGCAGTGCAGGCAGGGAGGCGGTCACAGTTGTACACCCCATGCCATCCATCTACTTATACTACTGTAGTGAACCTCTGCAGTTGCAGTTGCAGTAGCAAAACAGTAGTACTAGCTAGCTAAAATGACTTCTTCTTTCTTTCTTTCTTTCTTTCTTTCTTCATAAATGTTTGTTTGTTTCCTTTTTTTATTTTATTGCTTGATTTCATACTAAGGATGTTGTTAAGATTTTTTTTTGAATTTTTATTTTTATTTTTATTTTTCTCAAGTGATAAATAATCATGCATAAGAATATTTTAGTCAAATTTGGCAATATTCAATATATGAAAGTAGAAAAATCTTAAGCACCTTGATTTTCATCTTGTGTGTAGTTAGTTGTTGTTGCAATTTATTTTTTTAAAAACATTTATCTACTTTTTGGCAAATTTTTTGAAAAAAAATAACAGAGGGAATTTCCAGTACAATTATTCCTTTTTCGAAAAATGGAGAAAATTCGCCACCAAAAAAAAATCACTGCTTGGCCTTCCTGGTAGGGTTTTTTTAAATAAAAATTGTGATATTAAAAATTGTGTGATTTTTTTTCCTTTAAAATTATCAAAATTACAAAATTTGTTTCACAAAAATCTCCCATTTTTTTTTAAATTTGCCAAAAAAGTCACTGCTCCATGTTGTGATGGGTCACACAGTGTTTTCTTTTTTTTAATCAGTTTTTGTTATATAGCCTAAAGTGGCAAGGTCAACCAGAAAAAAAATTTCAACTAAATTTGGCTATACCTAGTATACCAGATATAAAAGTAAAAGAAAAAGAAAATGATCATTCAATGTTTTCTTGGCTTAACTACAAGAACCGTCCTGTGTTTTCTTGTCAATTTTGTGATGTAGCCAAAGTGGTGATCATTCACAACAAAGATTTAGCCAAATTTGGCTATACACCAGATAGTGAAAGTCAATTTTCAAAAAAATGGATCCACAATTGTATATTCTTGGCTAATGAAACGGATTAATGTTATCATTTTAAAATCTGGCGATTTGGATTTTTACTTTTTTCCAAAAATCTGACAAAAATTTGGGCAAGAAAATTTGCTATGGAAAAATCCAAGTTGTATAAGCCAAAAATCATATTTTTCAATTTGACCAAAATTCCCCAGTGGAAATTAAAACCACTGCTCCCTGCCTGCCTGCCTGCCTGCCTGCCTGTGTGGGCTCAAATTTAAGGCAGAGACAGACATTGGGATTCAGCAAGGGTTTGTTACAAGTGTGGTGGGATACCTACAAGTGATGTGCATGATGATGATGTTGTTGATGATGATGATCTTAGGGCTGGCCAGCACCTCCTCCTGCTGCTGCTGCTGCATGTGATCTGCAAGTTTTCTGACATGAAGAAACTTAAGAAACTGTGTTGCAAGGCAAATTTTTAGAGCACCAAATACTTACACTACAACTAAATACGCTAGTACATACCTCGCAGCTTTGACAATAATTATATTCTTTGTGTAAATATTGAAGCCCTCCAGTCACCACACCCCGCAACAAAGAAAATTCAAACCAAAAAAATTGTGAAGGAAATAAAGAATCTAGCTTTGGAATATCTAAAACTACATTTTATTTTTTTCGACATCGAGTCTTCACATTTAATTAATGATTGCATAGACATGAGTTGAAGCTGTCCATGTGTTATATGATTATAAGTTAGCACAATATCATATAGTTTTTTCTCCCATCATTAAGTTGGCAAGTCTTCTAAGTATGTGGGTTCATCCATTTGAATGTCAAAGTTTAGGATATCGTACTACTCCTCATTCAAAGCTTTTTGTTTTTTTGCTTATAAAGTAAGTTTCAGGTGAACCTGTGTATTTACATTCATTTGTGTATACCATTGGAAAAAGGCCATTGTTGGGCAATTCTCTCTTCTTGCATGGAAGCTTCAGTTTAAGTTCTCTGAAATTTAGGTGATGACGGAACGTCCTCCCCACCGTCACCATGTTTTTTATTATAGAATTCTGAAACTGATAGTCTACCATGCGATCACATATCGATATTTGTAAACATTTTCAAAAGTCAGTTAAATCAAATATCGATTCTTTCAGTTACTTAACTTTTGGTCACATGATTTGAAAATATGGGTATAATACCTCCAAAGAAAGAATCGCCAATGAATTGAAACTCAAGTAAGATTACAAACAATACAGTTTGAGGACATTCTGTTGGATGATGGCTTTTAATCTACAAGTTCAATTATCATTGGGCTGCATTTTTCTTTCAAGTGTGAAGTGATTTATAATAATTGAATTCTTACAATGTTTGAGGGTGTTTGATTTATTAACATGTAAAGTCTGCAGTTGATAGAAGTTTACCCTTCTCACTGTACAATCTATGCCTTA